>Ga0194057_10000178_pt1 | contig 31780 bp, 17 predicted proteins | sample SepL4415m_MetaG_FD_155474 | JGI IMG/M metagenome (GOLD analysis project Ga0194057, IMG submission 155474) | Anoxic zone freshwater microbial communities from boreal shield lake in IISD Experimental Lakes Area, Ontario, Canada - Sep2016-L442-15m | ecosystem: Environmental > Aquatic > Freshwater... | reverse complement strand
TGGCCCTCCCCAACCCGACTACCCCGGAGGGATGGGAGATCCCATATCGACGATGAAGCCCGGCGCATTCTTGCGACGGATGAACCAAATAAATGTGGGTAACGACAAGTGCTAAAGCACGGGCCTAATACCGGCTGCGCCGGGAATGACCATAAATGGCCATGAATACGCTCGGCCGGCCGAAAGATGTGGGTAAGGACAATCCATTGAAATGTATTCGGGCCGAAGGCCCAGCCGTTGTCCCAGCGAAGGGCAAAGCCCTGGAAAACGGGGATCTCCCTGGAAATTCCCTTTCGGCCCAACGGGCCAACAATTCGCTTCGCCCTGGGCCTTCAATGCGGTGACCGGTTGGGCCTTTGGCCCGAACTTCGTTGGTGTGGTCGGTGTCTAATCCAGGGCTGCGCCCTTCGCTGGGCAAACTTTTGGGCCTTCAGCCCGAACAATAAGCAGGCCAGCTCGCTAAGTCGTAGGATGGGCTTCAGCCCGTCCACGCCAAATCTCGACGGGCTAAAGCCCATCCTACGCTCCAATCCCCCCGCCCCTAGCAAACGTCCAAAATCATGCTAGAATGATAGGATTTTACATGGCATCCAATCCCCCCAAGAGGATGTGGATCGTTAGACTTAGAAACCTACTGCTCGTTGAATAGGAAGCTCCCGTGCCTCGACGTACCGACATCAAGAAAATCCTCCTGATTGGCTCCGGCCCGATCATCATCGGCCAGGCCTGCGAGTTCGACTATTCCGGCACTCAGGCATGCAAGGCCCTGCGGGAAGAGGGATATGAGGTGGTCCTGGTCAACTCGAACCCGGCCACCATCATGACCGACCCAGAAATGGCCGACCGGACCTACATCGAGCCGCTCACCTGGGAAGTGGTGGCAAAGGTCATTGAGGTTGAGCGGCCCGACGCCCTGCTTCCGACCCTCGGCGGGCAGACCGGCCTAAACCTGGCGATGGACCTAGCGCGGCACGGAGTGCTGGAGAAGTTCGGCGTCGAAATGATCGGGGCCAATGCGGCGGTGATCGCCAAGGCCGAGGAACGCGACCAGTTCAAAGCGGCCATGGAAAAGATCGGCTTGGAGTGCTGCCGTGGCGAGACGGTCACCAGCCTGGAAGAAGGCCGGCGAGTCCTGGCCCAGATAGGTTTGCCCTGCGTGCTGCGGCCTAGTTTCACCCTCGGTGGAACCGGTTCGAGCATCGCCTACAACCGCGACGAGTTCGATCGCCTGTTGACCCACGGTCTGGATGCATCGCCCATCAGTCAAGTGCTGATGGAAGAGGCGGTCATCGGCTGGAAAGAATACGAGATGGAGGTCATGCGCGACAAGGACGACAACGTCGTGATCATCTGCTCGATCGAAAATTTTGATCCGATGGGCGTGCATACCGGCGACTCGATCACCGTGGCCCCCGCCCAGACGCTCACCGACAAGGAATACCAGCGGATGCGCGACGCCTCGATTGCCGTAATGCGGGAGATCGGCGTCGAAACAGGCGGATCGAACATCCAGTTCGCCATCAATCCCCGAGATGGGCGGATGATTGTCATCGAGATGAACCCGCGCGTGAGCCGTTCCAGTGCCTTGGCCTCCAAGGCCACCGGTTTTCCCATCGCCAAGATCGCTGCCAAACTGGCCGTCGGCTATCGGCTGCACGAACTGCCCAACGACATCACGCGCGAGACCAAGGCCTGCTTCGAGCCGTCGATTGACTATGTGGTGACCAAGATCCCCCGTTTCGCCTTCGAGAAATTCCCCGAGGCCGACGCCGTGCTTACCACGCAGATGAAGAGTGTGGGCGAGACGATGGCCATCGGACGGACGTTCAAGGAGTCGTTTCAAAAAGCCCTTCGCGGCCTGGAAGTCGGCAGCTTCGGTTTTGGCTGCGACGGCAAAGACCTTTGGGGCACGGAAGACCAGCCGTCGCTGGAAGAGGTCAATGCCAAGCTCTCGCAACCCAACGAGCATCGGGTCTGGTATCTCCGCTATGCCATCAAATACGGAGTCTCGGTCGAGGAAATCTACGAGCTGACCGGCATCGACCCGTGGTTCCTGGAGAACCTCCTGGAGATCGTCGAAATGGAAGATCAGCTCCGCGTGATGGACACCTTGGCCGCCGTCGACGACGCCACGCTGCGGCGGGCCAAACAGTTCGGCTTTTCCGATCGACAGTTGGCCACGATCTTGCATGCGACCGAGATGGATATCCGCGCCGATCGCAAGCGGCGAGGTATTGTGGCCACGTTCAAGTCGGTCGATACCTGCGCCGCCGAATTCGAGGCCTACACGCCCTATTACTATTCGACCTATGAAGACGAAGACGAAACGCCTCCCCGTAATCCAGGCCAACGGCGGGTGATGATCCTTGGCGGCGGGCCAAACCGCATCGGCCAGGGCATCGAGTTCGACTATTGTTGCTGCCATGCCAGTTTCGCCTTGCGCGAGTTGGGAATCCAGTCGATCATGGTCAACTCGAATCCCGAGACCGTCTCGACCGACTACGACACCAGCGATCTTTTGTTCTTCGAGCCGCTCACGACGGAAGACGTCCTCAATATCTGCGACCGCATCCAGCCCGACGGCGTGATCGTGCAGTTCGGTGGGCAAACGCCGCTGAACCTAGCCCGCGCGCTCTCCAACGCGGGCGTGCCGATTATCGGCACGAGCGTCGATACGATCGAAGACGCCGAGGACCGCGAGAAATTCTCCAAGGTGCTCGAGCGATTGGACCTCAAGCAGCCGGCCAACGGCATCGTGCGGAACATGGCCCAGGCCCGTATTGAAGTGGTTAAGATCGGTTACCCCGTGCTCGTGCGGCCGAGCTTCGTGCTGGGCGGCCGGGCGATGGAAATCTGCTACGATTCCAGCCAGTTCGATCGCTTCGTCGCCGCGGCCTTTGTGGTCGCCCAGGGCCAGCCGGTGTTGATCGACCGCTTCCTGGAAGATGCCACGGAAGTCGATGTCGATGCCATCGCCGACGGCGAGCAAGTCATCGTATGCGGCATCATGGAGCATATCGAAGAGGCTGGCGTCCATAGCGGCGATTCGGCCTGTGCGATTCCGCCCTACAGCCTCCCCGGCCCGGTCGTCGCCGAGATCCGCGAGGCCACCTGCCAATTGGCACGGCACATGGACGTTCGCGGGCTAATGAACATCCAGTTCGCCGTCAAGAAGGAAAACGGCCGGCCCACGGTCTACATCCTCGAAGTCAACCCACGGGGTAGCCGCACAGTGCCGTTTGTTTCCAAGGCCACCGGCGTACCGTGGGCCAGAGTGGCGGCCAAGGTAATGGTCGGCGTGACGTTGGCCGACCAGGGAATCACGCGAGACCCGATCCCCTCGCACGTCTCGGTCAAGGAGGCCGTCTTCCCCTTCGCAAAATTCACTGGGGTCGATATTGTACTCGGCCCCGAGATGAAATCGACCGGCGAGGTGATGGGGGTCAGCGACCGGTTCTCGATTGCCTTTGCCAAGAGCCAATTGGCCGCCGGCACCTTTTTGCCCACCAGCGGCAAGATCTTCATCAGCGTGGCCGAGCGGGCGAAGGACCACGTCGCCGACCTGGCCCGGCGATTGGAGAAGCTCGGCTTTGAACTTTTGGCCACGCGAGGCACGGCGGAGAAGATCGAAGCGGCCGGCATTCGCGTGTTGCGGTTGATGAAGCTCTCGCAGGGGCATCCCAATGTGTTGGACTACATCCTCAACGGCGACTTGTGCTTAATTATCAACACCCCCAGCGGCAAGGGTGCAAGGACCGACGAGGGGCGGATTCGCGCCGCCGCCGTTTCGCACGGCATCCCCTGCATCACCACACTCCAGGCCGCCGACGCCGCCGTCTTGGCCATGGAGGCATTGCGGTTGGAAGAGATCACCGTACAGGCCGTGCAGGACCGGTTTCCGATAAAGCAGTAGCTCTCTCCCCGCAGTATTTCCGTATCCTAAGCTAAGGTATCAATTATGAAAGACCTGACCTACCTCCTCCTCTTGACCACCTGTATCCTCTCCGCCGCCGTCCGGATTGCGACTACCGCCGAACCGGCCGCGAATAAATCGGCGGTCCCGGCCGACGGGACGGCAGTATGGGAGCTCTGGTTGCCGCCCAACGGCATGCCCGTCAGAGCCGTATTGGTCTGCCCGCGATGGGGTGATGGCTGGAGGATGGCCAAACTGGCCCAGGAGCACTTGGGCGCGAAGCTGGGCGTCGGAACCATGCTGAGCCGGCGCGACGGTGATATACTCGACCAGTTCAAGGATCCCGCGTTCGTCGCATCCATAACCAATTGCCTGGCAACCTCGGCGGTCAAGCTTAATCACCCTGAATTGGCCAATGTTCCTCTCCTGATCTGGGCGCATTCCAACGCCGCCTGGTATCTTCAGAACACCCTTAAAATCATGCCGGAGCGGGTCGCGGCCTACTGCCTGTTTAAGTCTGCCTTCGGGAAGAACAACGACCTTGGGATCCTGTCGAAAGATGCCGTTGCAGCGTTTGGACTGAGCATCTGGGACGAGAATGACCGAATCGGAAAAGGCTACGACAACCCGCGGGAGAAAAAGCTGATGCTGGATAACCTGGCCGCCGTGCGTAAGCAGGGCGCGCTGGTTCACGTGACCCTGGTCCGTGGCACGCACCATCTCATTGACGGGCAGGAAAAACTGATGCTGGCATTTTTTGAATCCGCCATTGCCATGCGCATCCCGCTCAACGCGAATCCGGCCAAGGGGCCGGTCAAGCTGATCGGCGACCTGGAGAAGTTCGGCTGGGTCCAGGACGAGTCGTCCAGAAAGGTCCATGCCCAGGATCACTATCCCGCAGGCAAGGATCCGCGCCGGGGTTGGTGGTTGCCCTCCCGTAAATATGCGGAACTGTGGAACGCATACGCGCGGAACGCAAAGGGGACCGTGGTTGGTGACACACGGAAGATAATGTCGCCATGAATGAACTCATCAACGCCAGCCTCAGCCACGATGTTATCCACGGATATATTCCTTTCACCTCGCCTAAGGGTCTGCCCGAGGGAGAGGTCTCCGAGCAAGCGGTCATCGATCATCCTTGGATCCAGCGGCTCCGCCAGATTCATCAGTTGCAAACCGCCTGGTGGGTTTACCCGACCGCCGAGCATACCCGCTTCCAGCATGTCCTGGGGGCGATGCACCTAGCCAGCCGCATGATCGAGGTGACCTACGACAGCCTGCGTCAGGTCTGCCCGGATGTACCCAGCCGCGGTTATGTTGAGTCGCTCGTGCGGATGGCGGCCCTCTTGCACGATGTGGGGCACGGGCCTTTTGGTCATTTCTTTGATAGCCATTATCTGGCCGAATATAAGCTCAATCACGAGATTGTCGGCAGCCGGATCATTCTCGGCCCCTTGGCCGACTTGATCCGCGGGGTGCGGCGAAACCCCAACAGTCAGATGGTCGACGGCGAGCATCTCGAGCCTCAGCAGATCTGCTTTTTGATCATGCGGCCCAGTACCACCACGCCCAGCGACAGTCCACAGTGGCTCCGTTTCCTGCGCAGCTTGTTCTGCGGGCTGTATACGGTGGACAACATGGATTTCGTGCTTCGCGACGCCTACATGTCGGGCTACAGTCAGCGGGCCTTCGATCTCGACCGGTTGCTACGCTACAGCCTCTTCACAAGCCGTGGACTGACGATTCATGAACGCGGCCTTTCCGCGCTCGAAAGATTCATCGCGGCGCGGGGTGACTTATTCCGCTCGGTCTATTATCACCGCACGGTTCGCGCGATCGACCTGACATTGCAGGAACTGTTCGCCGACAGCAAGGCCGACCTTTTTCCCGGCAACCCGCTGGATCACCTCGACGACTACCTGCAGTTCACCGAGTGGTCGCTGCTGGTCCATGTGGCCGACTGGCATCGCAGTACCGACCCGCGGTTGCAGGCGTTAGGTCAGCGATGGCGGGAATTTCTTTCGCGGAAGCTGCGTTGGAAGATGGCCTGCGAGCGGATGGTTTTCTTCGCACCTGGACAGCACGAAGAGGCGAGTGTGTTCAGCGACGAAGAGGTTTTGCAGCGGCGAATCCGCAAAAACCTCCCTCCGGAGTTGAAGGATCTCACCTTTCGCATCGATATTCCTCGGCACGTCTACCGGCCCGAGGCCCTGGCCCCCACCGCCGACCAGAATTTTCTCTTGGACCCTGCCACGGGCAAGATTCATCGACTGAACGAGCGGGAACTGTTCCAGCGGATCGCGTTGAGCTTCCGCATCTTCCGCATCTATGCCGAAGACAGTTTGCACAACGCGGATTTTGCCAAGGCGATGGATCAGATCATGGGACCGACATCGGTCGATGATTCGACGAATATGTAAGGACCGGCAAATCAATAATGGTCGCAAGAAAAGTAGCAGGCACACTCCGTGTGCCGTCCGCCCACACTCGGCGCGTGTTCAAAACATGATAGTTATTGATTTGCCGATCCTAAGGGTGCCACGTCAAGGTCGAACCGCAAACCCCTGCTGTTTCAGCCAAGGCACGAGTTTCTCCATCCACTTGCCTGAGACGGAAGGCCGGTGGAAGGCGCTGTGTCCACCGCTTGGGACTCTCCAGTACAGGATAGGCGTCTGAAGCTCCTTCAGTCGCTCTGCCAAGGGGTCGGAGAAGTTGATCGACACATTGTCATCGGCGGCGCAGGCAAGAAACACCGGGGGCAACGGTGCCTTCAGCGGATACTTATCCACCTTCCAGATATTCCAAGGGCACATCAACGCGACGAAATTCGGTCGGCAACTCATCTGGTCCAAGGGGTCCTTTGCTTGGGGATTTCCATCGTCGGCATGGGACATCAGGTTCACGAGTAGGTGCCCGCCTGCCGAGTAACCTTGCATGCCGATCTTTTGCGGGTCGAGCTTCCATTGTTTGGCATGGCTGCGGACCAATCGAATCGCGCGCTGCCCCTCCGCCAAAGCCAAATCCGCGTTTGTGGGAACCTTGTAGAGCAGGGCGATTACCGCAATCCCTTGCTGCTGGTAGTCCGCCACAAATTCCGCGACATGCGCCTTGTAGTCCAGCAATCCGTAGCCACCGCCCGGGCAGATGATTACCGCCGTCCCGGTAGATCGGTCCGCTGGCGGAAAAAAGACACGTAGCTCGGGTTTATCCATGCGGCGGATGAGGCCGCGGGCATCGGGATTCCTGTTTTGGGGGTTCTGAACCTTTCCGCCGGGTGGGAAACCGTCGCCAGGCCACAAGGGAACCACCACATCCGGCTCGACAGCCTTTGCCAGGCCGCCCAACATTCCCATCGCCACAATTAAGCAGGCTATCTTCTTCCATCTCGCTACCATGAGTGTTCTCCACTTGAACCGAAAGCTCTATTTTCATCGCGAAGCGATCCGTCTACAATGGGGGGCGAGCTATAATGGTAGGCTGAACACCCAACAAATTTCGTTGGACAACATGGATACGAATAACATGGATCGTCGTCGTTTTCTTCAGACGGCTGCTATAGGCACCGCCGTGCCCTTGGTCAGCGGCCCACTTATCGGAGCACCGAGCACCGAAGCCAAGCCCTCTGCCGGCAAACGGATTCCTGCGCGAAGCGAAGTTCAAGCCGCCGATACGTGGGATCTAACCAGTCTTTTCCCAAGTGACTCGGCTTGGGAAACGGCATTCACGGCTTGGCAGAAGCAGATCGAGGGCTACGCCATTTTCCAAGGCAAGCTGGCCGAAAACTCCGAAAACCTGGCGGCGTGCATTCGGTTTGACCTCGAAGTGGACCGCGCAAGCGAGCGTCTGGGAATCTATGCCTCCCTAAAAACGGCGCAGGACACCGCCAACAGCATCTACCAGCGGATGTTTGGCCGCTACACGAAGGCAGCCAGTTGCGCCGGACAGGCTTCGAGCTTCATCCGCCCAGAGATCCTCGCGATCTCCGCTGAGAAAATGGAGGGCTTTCTCGCTGCCCCGCCACTGGCACCCTATAAGCTCCTTCTGAATCGCATCCTCCGCCTCAGGCCACACACGCTCGGCAAAAAGGAGGAGAATCTCCTGGCAATGCAGGGCGAGATGGCGGAAGCGGCCGGCAAGATATTCCGCCAACTACTCGATGCCGACATGAAGTTTGGCACGGTCACCAACGAGAAGGGCCAACGGATTGAGCTGAGCCATGCGGCCTTTAGCACGCTCTTGCAGTCGCCGGACCGCGAAGTCCGCCGCAAGACCTTCCATACCTATTACGAGCAATTCACCGCGCACAAGAACACCTTGGCGGCCTCGCTGAACGCCTCCGTGCAGCGCGATGTGTATTATGCCAAGGCCCGCAACCACTCCAGTGCCCTGGAAGCGGCCCTGTTTCCCGACCAGGTATCGGTTTCTGTCTACGACAACCTGATCGTTTCGGTTCACAGCCAGCTTCCGGCATTGCACCGCTACTATGACTTGCGGCGGCGGAAGATGAAGCTGAAGGACATCCACCTCTACGATACCTACGTGCCGATCCTGGCCAACATGCGGACCCAGCACACTTGGGACGAAGCGGTCAACCTGGTGCTGGCCTCCCTGGAGCCGCTTGGAAGCGAGTATTGCGGGGTGCTGGAACGTGGTTTGCGCGGCCGCTGGTGTGATCGCTACGAGAACCGCGGCAAGCAGAGCGGGGCCTTCAGCAATGGTTCCTACGACGGCGATCCCTACATCCTCATGAATTACCAACCCGAGGTGCTCGACCATGTCTTCACGCTGGCCCACGAGGCGGGCCACTCGATGCACAGCCACCTCTCTGCCAAGAGCCAGCCCTACGCTTATTACGACTATTCGCTCTTCGTGGCCGAGGTGGCCAGCACCTTCAACGAACAGCTTCTTAGTAACTACCTACTCACCCACGCACGGGACAAGCAGGAGCGGGCGTTCCTCGTCAATCGGCAGATTGATGCCATACGCGGCACCATTTTCCGGCAGACGATGTTCGCCGAGTTCGAGAAGCTCGCTCACGCCTCTTCCGAATCGGGTGAGCCACTCACCCTGGAGCGTTTGAAGGGACTCTACCACGATCTGCTCAAAAATTACTTCGGCCCCGAGTTCACGCTGGACGCGGAGTTGGACCTGGAGTGCCTGCGGGTGCCCCATTTCTACCGAGCGTTCTACGTCTATAAGTACGCAACGGGTATGTCGGCGGCCATGGCCCTGGCAGCCCGAGTGACGGGCGGCGGTCGCCGCGAGTTGGGAGACTACCTCAACTTCCTCAAAGGCGGCTGCTCGAAAGACCCGCTTGACCTCTTGCGCGGCGCCGGCGTGAACATGGAAAAACCGGACGCTATCCAGAGCGCACTCGACCAGTTCGGGCGGTGGGTGAAGGAGTTGGAGGACTTGGGTTAGCTGACAATACAGCGCGGGCGGTTCATCTGATACCAGGAACCTTCCTAGGCACCATCGGCATGTGTGTTTGGTTGAGAGCAAGAAGATTCACCCGCATGGTTGTCATCACCTGCCTGCGGCTGACGCTGGTGACCGCACTGCCGAGTGCTCCCGCCTCGGGCCAGCCGGAGTCAGCGGAGTCCTTCGTGTTGAAGCAGGATAGGCAGACTGGATTCATCACCAGCCTCCGCCGTGCGGGCGATGCAGATCATGTGGAATTCGTGCGTCCTGGTTTCGCCCTGGGCCCAGTGATGTTGCGGATGCGGACCGCGGATGCGCCGTGGCGTGAGGTTCGCCAGAGTAACAATAGCCAGGAATTGCGATCCCGGTTTCGTGGGGTGGGAGAATCACTTCATTGGGACGTGACCGTGAAGAACACAGATGCCGCCCCAATGGAAATGGGCGACCTCGCCGTGTCGCTGCCGATGAACACGGACTACTTCTGCAACCATGAGGAGACGTTCGTGCGGCGAGTCTTTAAGCACGCCTTGATCGCCGGGCACGGCTCGTTCCTCTACTGGCTGCCGGTGAAGGGCTCGGGTGCTTTTCTCGTCATGCAGCCGCTTGCGGACACGAGCTTGGAGTTTTTCACGTCCACAGGCATGGATTATGCCTCCGGCAAAGAGCGATTTACCGTCTTCGTCCACTCCAAGGCCACCCCAGAACTGGACAAGCGTGGTACTTGGCGTCAGCCGCGCACGAGCCGGGTTCTCAAACCGGGCGAGGAAGTCTCCTACAGCTTTGCCTTTCGGTTTACGGACAGTTACGAAGGCGTGCGCGAGTCGGTTTACCAAAACGGTGGCGTAGATGTGCAAGTGGCCCCTGGCATGACGGTGCCGCGTGACATTGAGGCGCGGCTGGCATTTCGCACACAGCACAAGATCGAGAAACTCGATGCCGAGTTCCCGCAGGATACCACCATCGAACAGACGGGCCGTTGTGGCCAAGACACCTATCTCTATCGCGTCAGATTCAAACGACTCGGAGAGAATCTGCTCACCTTGCGCTATGGCATAGGGCGCACCATGCCGCTGGAGTTCTTCGTCACGGAACCGCTGGAGACGCTTATCAAAAAGCGAGCTGCATTCATCGTGAAGAACCAGCAGCACCGTGACCCGGTCAAGTGGTATGACGGCCTGTATAGCCTCTGGGACCGCCGCCAGCCCGAGGGCCGGAACCTGCTGGGTCCTGATCACCTCGCCGGCCAAAATCCCTACGCCGTAAGCGGATCGGACGATCCTTCCAATGGCAAGTGCCTGTTAGTCGCGGAGAAGAATGTGGCATTCCCGGACGCCGCTGAGATCGCGTCGCTGGAATACTTCATAAAGTACTTTGTCTGGAGTAAACACCAGCGCACTGATGCGGAGAAACCTTACCCCTATGGTATCTATGGCTCCGATTCGTGGAAGCAGAACCGCTTCGCCGACCGCGACCCGCTTGAAAAAGGCATCAGCCGGCCGGGCGGTCCGAGCGCGTGCAAGATGTGGCGCACCTTCGACTACACGACCTACTTCGCGCTCTACTTCGACATGTATCGTATCGCGAAGCAACGGCCCGATCTGGTGAAGGAACTCGACGCCGCCACCTACCTGGAGCGGGCTTACGGTACGGCCCGCGCCTACTTTGAAGTGCCCGCCAAAATTCGCATGGAAGGCGGCTGGGCCTTTACCGGTTGGGTTGATTGGCAATACACCCAAGGCAACTTTCACGAGAAATACCTGCTCCCGCTCATTGCCGCGCTGGAGGCGGAAGGCCAACAGGCCAAGGCCGACTTTCTCCGCGCCGAGTGGGAGAAGAAAGTGAAGTATTTCATCTACGACAACCCGTGGCCGTTTGCCTCGGAAATGCCGATCGACTCAACGGCCTATGAGTCTACCTATGCCGCCGCGAAGTATGCGATGGAATTCCCGTTGCGGCCCGACGTGAATCTCTGGCACGACCGCAACCTGAATAAGTGGTTTTCGCATCCCGACATCGATCCGAAGCGGCATGGGGAATTCCTCCTCCGGCAACATCTCGCCAATCTCGCTTGCCGTGGCGTGTTAGAAGCGAACTATTGGTCGCTGGGCAGTGACTTCCGCGGCTGCGGCAGCGCAAGCTACACCCTCAGCTACATGTCGCAGATAGGTGGGTGGGCGGTACTCGATTACGCCCTACGCTACGACCCGAATCCCGCCGCCAATCTGCGGTTGGGCTATGCCTCAATGCTCAGCACCTGGGCGTTGATGAACACTGGCGATGCGGCATCGCACTTCGGATTCTGGACGCCCGGCCCGCTCCACGATGGCGCGATGAGTTGGGGTTTTCAACCACGCCATGCCGGGACGGAATGGAATCCTGCCACGCGTGATCTGTCACGCGGCGCCTGGCCGGTTTGCGGCGAAGTGGACCACGGCCTCGTTGCCGGCATGGAAGCGGCATGCACAGTCCTGTTCGACGATCCGCTCTTTGGATTGCTGGCTTACGGCGGCGAAGTCTGCGAGGATGACGGCGGGATTCGGATCATTCCTCGCGATGGCGTGCGGCAACGCTTCCATGCCGTCATGGGCGGACGTCGTTTACATCTGGCATTGGACCGCGACGGCTTTGCCAGCGGACAACCGATCTTACTGTCCCGCGAACTGGACCGCCTAAGCTTCACGCTCGAAAGCCGAGCCCCGCAAAAACATGAAGCCACGCTCTCCGTTGAAGGTTTTCCACCGGGCGACTACTCCACCGTTGACGGTAGAACCAAACACTCATTCCGTGCGGAAGTTGGCCAGCCTCTGAGAATCCCACTGTTCGTCAACGATGGTGGCACGGTGACCGTACGGTTGGAACCATCAGTGAAAAAGCGAACACATTAGATTAAAACAAATCCCGTCTATTCTTCCCGCCTGGGTCAGGCTTACGTTTTGTACTTTATCCAGGTTCGGCGCGGGTCTCCTGACCCCGCCGAAACATTCGACCGAAGGTCTCCCGGTAAATTGGAGACCTTCGGTCGGCGGCGTGGCTCGGTCGGAGACCGGCCACAACAGGGGTCGGAGATCGGCCACAACAAGTCTGAGGAAAACGGTAGGCTCATCCCCCTACTCCACTGCCGACGCTGGCGAACCTTCCCAGCGGGTGTCGGACGGTAGGCGTTCGCCTTTGGCCACGAGCGTCAACGGCCCGAGCAAAACGCGATCGCCGACCACCGTGTCGTAGAGCACGGTGGAACTCTCGCCGATCGAGGACTGGGCACCGATCTCGACATAGCCGATCTTCATGACGCGATCCTCAAAGAGATGCGTCTGCGGCCCACACCAGCCGTTCAGTTCGGCCTCGTCGCCAATCCGCACGCAGTCGAACTCGGTCACGTCGGTCGTGTCGAGGTAAACGCCGCGGCCGATCCGTGTACCCAACAGCCACAAGGCCCAGGGCAGGAGCGGCGTGCCGCGGAGATGCGACAGCAAGTTCGGCACCGCCAAGGATTCATAGACGTTGGTCACGGCTTCGCTCAGCCATACAAACGGCGTCCACATCGGTGCCGCCCGAGGACGATAGCGGCCAATCAAAATCCACTTCAGCGCAACCACCAACAGGAACGAGCCGAGGCCATAGATCACGCCGGCCAGGGCCAAGGCGTTGGCCACGGCAACCCACCCTTGGTCGTCCGCTTCGGCAATCGGCATCACGACTTGCACGATGAGGTAACCCGAGGCGATTACGAAGGCCAGCGGCAACACGATCCGCAGCAACTCGACCGTCGCGCGGCCGACCTTTCGTTTCCACGACGGCCGGAACGTCAGTGACTCGGGAAAACCTTTCGTCGGCTCGCGGGCGGGCAGTAACAGCGGCGGGGAGCCCATCCAGGTTTGGCCCGATCGCATTTGATCGTTCTCCGGTGTTCGCGACTGCACGCCGATTAGCACATCGTCGGGCACGATCGCTCCGTCGGTCATGTAGGCCCCGTTGCCCACGAACGACCGGTTGCCGACGCTCGTGGGCCGCAGTACCATCCAGCCGCCACGTTGCTCTTCATCGCCCAGCATCACGCCGTCGGCAATGAAGGTATCGTCGCCCAGCGTGAGCAGGTCGGGCACGATTCCCACGGCAGTCGAGATTTCGGCATGTCGGCCGACCTTCGCGCCCATCAATCGCAGCCACGACGAGGCAAATGTTGAGGCGTAGATGCCGTGCAGCAAACTCAGACTGCTATCCAACACGCGATTCAAGAGCCATGTTCGGCAATAGGTGACGCCATAAATTGAAAAAATCCCAGCCTTCTGTCGCGGCAAAAAGAGCCATCGCAATCCGGCTGCCAAAAGGATCGTGAGTGTCACCAGCACCAAGCTGGCCGGAATGCTCAGGAAAAAATAGAGTACAAAGGAGAGCGGGCCAGGCCGAACATAGTGACGCGATGGAGCAATATCCTCCATCTGGGTGTCCTCCGTCGTTGGATCCGAACTTGTCTCCGCATCGGGATCGGGATCGGTGTCGGTGTCAGCATCAGTCGTCGCGACCGCTTGAACCTGATTAAGCTCGCTCTCATCCGAATTCCACGAGTTCGAGTCGATGGCGTCGATGAGAACGAACCCAGGAAAGACAATCATGAAGAACATCGCCGCGACCGCCATCCCCCCCGCGACGAAGAACGCCAACTGGGCCAGCCGCGCCAGGTAGCCGGCGCGGGGCCGCGGCGGCAGCGGTTCGATCGGCCGTTGGACGCGCCGCGCGGGCGATCCCTCCCAGTTCTCGCCGTCGGGCACGTTTTGATTGGCGGATAAAGCCGAGAGCCCGCCCAACCGGGCGTGGTTTCCCACGGAAGTATCGTTCTGCAAGACGGCGTAGGAATCGACCACGGCTTCGCGGCCCACGCGCACCTGGCCCAGCACCAGCATTCCCTGCTCGACTCCCGCATTGCCAATGTGGACGGCCGTGCCCACGCTTGCACCGGACTCGATCGAAAGCAGATCGGGCGATCGCAGGTACATCGACTCGATGATCACGTCCTTGCCGATCTTCGCCCCCAAGGCTCGCAAGAACCAGCAGAGAAACGGAGTGCCGCTGAGCAGATCGACCGGCGGCAGTTCGCAGAGGCGATCGGCTAGCCACCAGCGAAAGTAGGTCGCGCCCCAGAGTGGATAGCGACCGGGTTTCATTCGCCACGCCACCAGCCACTTGCCGGCGATGGCCACGGGGAACAGGCCCAACTCGGCCAACAGGAAGGCGAGTACGGAATAGGCCATCGCTCGCGGGATGGTGTCGCCTTCTCCGCCGGTGAAATAGTGATAGACGAAGAATGGGAAGAGCCAAGAGGCAATATGCAGCAGCATCAGCCAGGGAATCACCGCCGTCTGTACCGCGCCGCAGAGCCACCGCCGCGTCCACGGCACACGGCACCGCGCAGTACCAGCCGCGGCCGGCACCGCATGCTTTTGCCGCAGTTGCTGCATCTTTGCGGCAATCTGTCGCAAGCGCGGCTGCCGATAGACGTCCTGGATGCTCAAGGTCGCGTAGTGCCGATCGGTCCGCAACGTCGATACGAGTCGGGCAACCAGCAGCGAATGGCCGCCCAGGTCGTCGAAGAAATCGAGGTCGCCGCCGAGTTGTTGGCCGGGAAAAAGCGGCCGCAACGCGGCGTACAAGGCATCTTCCTCCTCGGAGCGAGGCCACGTGTCTTCCGCACGATCCTCCTGGATCGCCACGCGCAAGGGAAAATCGCCCAAGGCCTTTCGGTTCACCTTGCCGGAAGTCAGGCGCGGCAGTTCCGCGACGAACTCAAAATGGGCAGGCACCATATACTTCGGCAGACGTTCGCCGAGTGCTTTTCGCAGTTGCGAAGGCTGCGGCTCGCTACCACTGGCCGTAACCAAGAAAGCCACCAACTGCTCAATGCCAGCCAACGGACGCATCGTAACCGCCACGGCGGCCACGCCCGGCTCCGCGGCGATTGCCGCCTCGATCTCTCCTAGTTCCACGCGGAAGCCGCGAATCTTCACTTGGTCATCCGCCCGCCCCAGGTAAAGCAGTTGGCCCGCCGCGTCGATTCGTCCCAGATCGCCGGTACGATACATCCGCGCGTCATCGTCGCCGGTCGCCAACGGATTGGCGACAAACCGCTGGGCCGTCAGTTCCGGTTGACCGAGATAACCGACCGCCACGCCCGGCCCAAAAATGCAGATCTCGCCGGTCTCCCCCACCGGCAAGGGCCGGATCTCGGAATCGACGATGAGCAGTCCGTAATTGGGCAGCGCCTCGCCGATCGTTACCGGTTGGCCCGGTTGCAGTCGGGCGAGCGTGGCCGAGACGGTCGCCTCGGTCGGCCCATAGGTATTGAAGAGATTCCGCCCTGGCCGAGCCAGACGATCGACGAGTGCCTCAGGACATGCCTCGCCGCCGAGATTGATCAGCCGCACCGAGGGCAACGGATCATCGATCAGGCCCATCAAGGTCGGCACGGCATGGATCACGGAGATCCGCTGCCGAGCAACCGCCGCGGCGATCTGTTCCGGGTCGGCGGCGCAGTCGGCCGGCGCGATCCAGAGCGTCGCGCCGACAAGATACGAAATCCAGATCTCTTCAAACGACATATCAAAGGCCACGGAGAAGCCTTGGTAGACCACATCCTCTTCACGAATGCCGAGGACTTCGTTCTCACTCCGCAAAAAATGACATACACTACGATGATTGACGACGATCCCCTTTGGCTGCCCCGTCGAGCCGGAGGTGTAGATTATGTAGGCCGGATCGGCCGGCTGTGCGAGATTGGGGGGCAGCTTGCTGGATTTCGTTTCCGCGTATTCCAGCAGATCCTCAATGGCCCAAAGAGGTGTCGGACCTCCCGCCAGCTTGGCGGCCCACTCCCGCGTCGTAATCAATCCGCAAGCACCCGCCGCGCGAAGACAAAGCTCGACGCGCTGGCGGGGCGTTGTGGCATCCAGCGGCAGCCAGGCAGCACCGCTCTTGGCAATCGCCGCCTGAGCGATCAGCAGATCGGCCCCACGCGGCAGGTGCAGGCCAATCACCGCGCCACCCTTCGCCCCGCGGGCTACCAGCTCACATGCCACAGCATCGCTGAGAATGTCGAGATCGGCATAGGTCACGACCCGACTGCCCCAGATCAAGGCCGGACGATCGGGCAGACGGCGGGCAGTGGTTCGCAGGATATCGCCAAGACATTCCTCGCGTAGCAGATCGGGGCGTGAAGAACCTCGCAAAAACATGCAGAACCCAACTTGTGGTGAAAAATCCTATTATAACCTTTCGCTACCCTGCTTGCAGAGAATTCCGTAGAACGGAATTTATTCCGGTTTTAGGTGCAGAAGTAGGGTGGAGAGAGCTTGACATCAACTACCAAGAGCCTTGCTCATCGTTCACTTCCCAGGCGGGTTCGTCCGGAAGGTCGTTGCCGGGAGCAATTCCTTGTTCACTAGGTTGGGAATCGCTCGCTCGTCCCAGGCAAAGCGAGCGGCGATCGGCTGCTTTACGGCATCGCTGAAAACGAGCACGCTGTCGTTGTCGATCATCGCCTTGGCTGGAACGAACTTTCCATCGGCTGCGGCAATCTCGAAAAAGGTCAATTCTTTCGAGCCGTCGCGCGTGGTCAGCCCACTGCCGGTAGGGTTGAAATGAATACGGATTTTGTCGCCTTCAACTTCCATCGATTGGTAGAGAGGGCCTGAGTAGACGAGATCTTTGCGACCATAGTCCTTGGCCAGCGCCCAGAGGGCCAATCGCCGCCCGACTTCTTGTTTGTTGGTACAATGGCAATCGGGAAAAGTGCCGATGTCAATCGTGACAGCCATGCCGGTATTGGGCAGCGCGAGCGTGGCGGTTTGGGCCTCACGCATTTCGGCTAGGTTGTTGGGGCCGCAGGGAAAATCGGGAAGCTGAACGAAGTAGAATGGAAAATCACCTTGCCCCCAGGCATTGCGCCAGCCGGTGATCAAGGTTTTCATCTTGGCGCAATACTTCATGCCATCGCCATTGTTCGATTCGCCTTGGTACCAGATGGCACCACGAATGGCCATCGGCATCAAGGGCGCGATCATGCCGTTATACAACACGGCTTCCTGCCCATTGCGACCTTGCCCTGGCGTCCAAGGCTCGCATCGCGTGCCGCCGGCACTGGCCGCGACAAGCCCAATGGGAACCTTCAACTCACGATGCAACTCACGACCGAAAAAATAGGCACAGGCCGAAAAACCATGGCCGCCGCCTCGTTTAATGACGATCGTTTGCGGCGAGCAAGGGAGCCACCGGCAATTGGCATCGGTCGCCGGCTGTTTTGCGTGGGTCGGTGGGACTTCCATGAGCCGGATCTCGGGATAATTGGCGGCCGCGATTTCCTTCGGGTAGTTGATACATGGCCTCTGGCCAGGATGCGGCCCGATCGGCTTCTCCATATTCGACTGCCCGGCACAGACCCAGACCTCGCCGAGCAGCACATTTTTGAAAACCTTCTCGCTGCCGGAGGCTGCTTTGACCGAGAGTTCCAGCGGCCCCTTTTTGTTCAGGCTTGGCAGAACAACCTTCCATTGACCGCTGCTGCCGGCCTTGGTCTCTCGCGTTTCGTCGGCCAGTGAGACCGTTACTTGCTCGCCGGGCGCGGCCCTGCCCCAGACAGGAATCGGCATATCACGTTGCAGAACCATATTGTCGCCAAAAATGTGCGGCAGCGTGAGTTCGGCAGAGGCGGGCAAGGCCGAAAGCCCCACTCCGCTTGAAATCAGGATTAAGAGTCCCGAGGCGAGGTTCTGTAGAGAGAGAAGGTTCACAGGGTGTTTCTCCAGGTGGGGTTTTGTGGCATAATTCCGGGGATACATGACTTAATTCGTATTCTGTTTCGGTTTTGGACCGCGTTTCCGGGGTTCGAGGACACGACCTACCATTTCCTCCAGACGACCAAGGAAAGTTTCGTGACCAATCTCGCTAATCTTACCATGCCCCCAAAATAGCAGATTCATCAAATCTTGCCAATAGTTTAGTCATGTGGCCCCGGAATTTGTGCGGAAAATTGCTTTCCAGCAACGGTTCCGCTCCAGCCGCCGGGCCTGCGTTGAAACTGGCCGGAAGGTAGAGCCGGTGCCTTTCCTGTCATGCCGCTGCCGTGCGTCAAGCGTCTTCATGGCCATTTATGGTTCCTATCAGTTACTCCCCGCCTGGCCACCCTTGACTTCCCTGGTTGCACTAGCTAGACTCAGAGCAGTTTGGAAATCAAATTCCTATCACTAATTCGTTGAGATGAAGACGCCTTGAAAATGCCTCGCTGAGTTTGCGTCGAAGGAGCATCGAGATGGATCGGCAAACGAAGTTCCCAATATACCTGCGGCTATTGATCGTCGCAGTCGTCTTAATGAACTTCGCCTCGCCCGCGCGGGCGAACGACTCGCTCGATCAGGTCCGAGAGAAGGAGTATCGCGAACTGGACCGCCAGATCGAGCGCCGCAAGGCAGCGGCCGCAGAGTGGCGCAACCGGCTGGCCTCGGAATCCCTCGACCGGCAAGCGTTGATTTTGCCTGATGATCGCGGCCCGCTCGACGTCGTCCTGCGGCGGACCGCCGCGCTGTTGGACTACTGCAATGAGCACCAATGGCTTTCAGCCGACCGGCGAGCCGAATTCGCTGCGGAATTGGAACGCCTGCGCGAGGCCACAAAGGACGCATCGGCCGCCGATGCCCGAAAGTCGCTCTTCCAGCGGACATGCGAATTGCGGCGTCGCGTTTCGATGGCCAATCCGCTGCTGGACTTCGAAGCCATCGTCTGCATGCAGGAACAACCGGGCGAAGACCGGATCATCGAGCAAGCGCGGGCCGTGTGGAGGGGCCATAGCAAGGGCGGCGGCCCGATCTTGCTTCGCAATTTCAAGTCGGATCCCAGTGTTACCAGTTTGCTGGAAGGTGTCGAAGTATCGGCCGGCGATTGGAAGGGCCGTGAACTGAAAGGCAAGTTCTCGGGCCTGGAACTGAGCTACGATGCCCGGCAGATCCTCTTTGCGGCAACCGCCGCCGCCGATGCCTGGCACATCTTCACATTCGACCTGGCTGCGCGTCGGCTCGTCCAACTCACCGGCGGGCCCTACGATGATTTCGATCCGTGCCTGCTTCCTTCCGGCCGAATCGTCTTCACATCGACGCGCCGATGCGGGGTCGGAAGATGCTTGCTGACACCCCAGTCGCTCACCTATACGCTTCACTCGATGGAACCCGACGGCACGGACATCATCCCGTTGAGCTTCCACGAAACCAACGAGTGGCAGCCCAGCGTCAGCCACGAGGGCAAGTTGGTGTACACTCGATGGGACTATGTGGATCGGCATTGGGGCACGGCCCATCACTTCTGGGAGTCCTATCCCGACGGCCGCGATCCGCGAAGCTACCATGGCAACTACCCGTTGCCCTGGTCCGCAATGCGCGAAGACACCCAGCCTTCCGACTATGGAAAGCCGGGCTTCGCCTACGGCCGCGCCTTGCGCCCCGATGTGGAAATAGGCTTCCGCGCGATTCCCGGTTCCCACAAGTACACGGCCACGGCCGTGGGACACCACGAGGGATTTTCCGGAAGCCTCGTGCTGGTCGATCCTCGCTTGCCCGATGACGGTCGAATGGCGCAAGTCAAGCGAATCACGCCTGAGTATTTCTTCCCCGAGGTCGAACGTCCGGCGACCCACACCTACGGCACCCCGTGGCCGCTAAGCGAGGACTTCTACCTGTCCAGCTTCGAGACGGGACTCTACCTTCTCGACAGGTTCGGCAATCGCGAGGTGCTCCTTGAACCGGCCAACCCGGCCTATCGCCTGCGAGATCCCTTTCCGTTGCACGCGCGCAAGACGCCGCCCGCAATCCCCGTCAAGACCTGGCAAGGTCGGCGCGACGAATTGCCGGACCACCGCCGTGCCGTCCTGTCCGTGATGAACGTCTACGACACCGATGCAGTGGGCCGCATGCCCGAGGGAACCAAGGTCAAATGGCTGCGCATCGTCCAGGTGATTCCGCAACTCTTCGATCAGGAGTTCAACCTGAAGACGGTCACCCAAATCAGTTTTGCAACCGATGCGGCCGGCCGCATGCCGCTGGGAATCGTGCCCGTCGAGGCGGACGGCAGCGTCTATTGCGAAGCGCCCGTGGGCAAGGCGATCTACTTCCAACTTCTGGACGAGCAGGGCATGGCCGTCCACTCGATGCGTTCGGCCACCTATGTGCATCCGGGCGAACACCTGGCCTGCCACGGATGCCATGAAAACAAGTGGTCCTCGCTGCCGCCGACTTCGAGTGCGCCCCTTGCGCTGAAACGTGCGCCGTCGAAGATCGTGCCGGAGGTAGCCAGCGGCGCCATGCCGTTCAATTTTATCGAGCTGGTCAAACGGCCGGTATTCGATGCCAAGTGCGTAGCGTGCCACGCCCAGCATCCCGCGTCGCCCGACATGTCCTACAAGTCGCTGGCGCGAAACGACCTAGCCTTCAGCTATCCTGGCGAGTACGATGCCCGCAGCCCGCTGGGCATTGGAGGGTCGCGCACCACGCCGGGCCGGTTCGGTGCGCGGGCTTCCGGAATCATGAAATCGCTCTTCACGAAGGAGTATCACAAGGACGTCCATCTCTCGGCCGACGAGTTGCGCCGGCTGACGCTGTGGCTCGACATGAACTCGAACGAAATCGGTTGGATCGGCAACGACCGGAGCCAGATCGCCGAACAGAAACGAGGCGTGCCGATCTGGCCGCCCATCGACATGGATCCCGCCAACCCGACCGGTGTAGAATCCAAGGGCGACCTGGATCAGCCGGGAGCCGTTCCCTGAGTTCGGAGGCGAGAAAACGCCCGGTCTTGCCTCAGCCGAGACACGTATCTGCAGGCCGTAACGCAAGTAAACGCTCGATGAGGCCTCGAAACGCTAGTCGTGGAAGCCGACCCTACGGACACACGGGGAAGGCCAATGTTGCAGAGGAAGTCAGTGACAAACGCACTCTGCAATTCCACTGGGGTAGAGAGCGACAGCATGCATCGAAGGAATGCACATGAAGCACGGGAAACCGAAGGCGACAGCGGTGGCAACCGCAACGGGCAACCCGTGAGGGCTAGGTCCGGTCGCATCGGTGGCGGAGAGGCTCGTAGTAGCGTTGAAACCGGGTAATGCCGGTGGAGCAAAGGGGCCTCACTTCGGGTGCGTTGACGGAAGGGACAAAGGGATTGCGATTGGCCTCGGCCTAGCAACACAAGAAGAACCCGAGCGTCCCGGAAGCAACTTTACGGTCAGGCGAAGGTTGTGCCGCAGGCGTGATCGTGGGCTTGACGGTGAAGCCCGTCGGAGAGCCGGATGCGGTAAATCCGCCTGTCCGGTTCGATGAGCGGGAAGTGGAAACGGAGCATGGTGAAGCTAGTGAGGCACTGGCAGACGAAAGAGCCAGCAATAGATAGGCTGCACCTAAACCACCGCGCCACTTCTCGACTCTACCCGGAATTTGTGCGGAAAATTGCTTTCCAGCAACGGTTCCGCTCCAGCCGCCGGGCCTGCGTTGAAACCGGCCGGAAGGTAGAGCCGGTGCCTTTCCTGCCATGCCGCTGCCGTGCGTCAAGCGTCTTCATGGCCATTTATGGTCATTCCCGGCGCAGCCGGTATTCGGCCCGTGCTTTAGCACGGGTTTTGGGATGACCGTGATCGACCGCCCCCCGCGTCCCGACCGCCGTAGGCGGTCGGGACGCGGGGAGAATGGGAGGTTTTGGTCGTGTAACCCGTGCTAAAGCACGGGCCGAATCCGCTTCGGCACTGCGGCCTGTGGCAACCCTCGACGCCGCGCGCACCGCCCGCCGGGATCGGTTGGGTCCACGCCCCGGACAACGAGCCTCCGGAACTAACCTATGTGGACATCGACACGTTCGAGGCAACCTTCTAATTCTCACCGATGACCAGTCGGCCTGCGGACGGTACGCGCATACTGTGGGAGACACCCCTCTGTCGATTGAGCAGTTAGTGCCCATTGTGATGCAATGCCTCGTAGTCCATCATTCTTTCGGGGTAGTGGATGTAATCTTCTGGCAGGGCGGCCATGGCCGCCCTGCCAGAAGATTACATCCACTACACCATTGTTTACACCATTGTTTAATCATTCATCCTCAGTCATAATAGGTTAGTGGGTAAAATTAAAATTCCTATCAGTGGCCGAAGCAGCAGAGATTCTTGGCGTATCCCAAAACACGCTTCGGGCCTGGGCCAAGGCGGGCAAGATTCCCATGCATCGGAATCCGGCCAATGACTACCGGCTATTTCGCCGCGCCGACCTAGAGAAATTTCTTCGCGACATCGAATGTCACATGAAGGCCCATACCATGAAACGTAAGCCGAGATGAGACTATGACTACGCCAGAACGCCAACTTGAAGAACAGCTTATCGAAAAACTTCGGGGCTTGAAATACGAATACCGTGCGGACATCCGGGACCGCGCTGCTCTGGAGCGGAACTTCCGCGAGAAATTCGAGGCACTCAACCGAGTCAACCTGACCGAAGGCGAATTCTCTCGCCTTCTCGAAGAAATCATCACCCCTGATGTCTTCACCGCCGCCCGCACCCTGCGCGATCGCAACAGCTTCACCCGCGACGACGGCACACCTCTGAACTTCACCTTGGTCAACATCAAGGACTGGTGCAAAAACAGCTTCGAGGTTATCAACCAGCTCCGCATCAACACGGACAACAGCCATCACCGCTACGATGTCCTCCTGCTCATCAACGGGGTGCCCGTGGTGCAGATCGAGCTAAAGACCCTCGGCATCAGCCCGCGCCGGGCAATGGAGCAGATCGTCGATTACAAGAACGACCCCGGCAACGGCTACACCAAGACCCTCCTCTGCTTCCTCCAGCTCTTCATCGTCAGCAACCGCAGCGACACCTGGTATTTCGCCAACAACAACGCCCGCCACTTCGCCTTCAATGCCGATGAGCGATTCCTGCCCGTCTATCAGTTCGCCGCCGATGACAACAAAAAGATTACCCACCTCGACAGCTTCGCCGAGACGTTTCTCGTCAAATGCACCCTCGGCCACATGATTAGCCGCTACATGGTGCTCATCGCCAGCGAGCAGAAGCTGATGATGATGCGCCCGTATCAGATCTATGCGGTCAAGGCCATCGTCGAGTGCATCCACCAGAACTGCGGCAATGGCTACATCTGGCACACCACCGGCAGCGGCAAGACGCTCACTTCGTTTAAGGCCTCCACCTTGCTGAAGGACAATCCCGACATCGAGAAATGCCTCTTCGTCGTGGACCGCAAGGACCTCGACCGCCAGACCCGCGAGGAGTTCAATAAATTCCAGGAAGGCTGCGTCGAGGAAAACACCAACACCGGTGCTCTCGTGCGCCGTCTCCTCTCCGATGACTACGCCGACAAGGTCATCGTCACCACCATCCAGAAGCTCGGCCTCGCGCTAGACGAAAACAGCAAGCGCAACAAGCAGCGGAAGAAGAACGACCAACAGACCTATAAGGAGCAACTCGAGCCGCTCCGCGACAAGCGCATCGTATTCATCTTCGACGAGTGCCACCGCTCCCAGTTCGGTGAAAATCACAAGGCCATAAAAGAGTTCTTCCCCAAGGCCCAGCTCTTCGGCTTCACCGGCACGCCCATCTTTGAGGCAAACGCCACCGTAACGAAGATCGAGGATCAGCAGGCCTCATTGCAAACCACGGCAGACCTCTTTCAGAACCAGCTTCACGCCTACACCATCACCCACGCCATCGAAGACGCGAATGTCCTGCGCTTCCATGTCGATTACTTCAAACCCGAGGGCAAAAAGCTGCCCAAGCCGGGCGAGGCCCTCGCCAAGCGCGCCGTCATCGAGGCCATCCTCGCGAAACACGACGCCGCCACCGGCGGGCGGAGGTTCAATGCCCTGCTCGCCACCGCCTCCATCAATGACGCCATTGAATACCACGGCCTTTTCACTTCCATTCAGACGGAGAAGCAGGCCGCCGACCCCGACTTCCATCCGCTGAATATCGCCTGCGTCTTCTCCCCGCCCGCCGAGGGCGATGCCGATGTAAAGCAGATTCAGGAAGACCTGCCGCAAGAAAAGGAGGACAATGCCGTCGAGCCCGAGAAGAAAAAGGCCGCCCTCAAGGCCATCCTCACCGACTACAACACTCGCTACGGCTCCAACCACACCATCGGCGAGTTCGATCTCTACTATCAGGATGTGCAAAAGCGCATCAAAGACCAGCAGTGGCCCAACGCCGACCACCCCCACGAGCAGAAAATCGACATCACCATCGTGGTGGACATGCTCCTCACCGGCTTCGATTCCAAATACCTGAATACGCTCTACGTGGACAAGAACCTCAAACACCACGGCTTGATTCAGGCATTCTCCCGCACCAACCGCGTGCTCAACGGCACCAAACCCTACGGCAGCATCCTCGACTTCCGCCAGCAGCAGGGCGCCGTGGATGCCGCCATCGCCCTCTTCTCGGGGGAAAAGACCGGCGATCAGGCCCGCGAAATCTGGCTCGTGGACAAGGCCCCCGTGGTCATCAAGAAACTGGAAGACGCCGTGCAGAAGCTGGATGCCTTCATGAAGTCCCAGGGCCTCGACTGCGCCCCAGAGGCGGTGCCCAACCTCAAAGGCGACGAAGCCCGCAGCGCCTTCATCAACCACTTCAAGGAAGTCCAGCGCCTCAAAACCCAGCTCGACCAATACACCGACCTCTCCGACGAAAACACCGCCACCATCGAGCAGATCCTGCCCAAGGAAAACCTACTCGGCTTCCGCGGCGCCTATCTGGAGACCGCCCAGCGTCTCAAGGCCCAGCGGGTCAAGGGGGGCGACCAGCCCGAGCCGGACGGGGTGGACCAGCTCGATTTCGAGTTCGTCCTCTTTGCCTCCGCCCTCATTGATTACGACTACATCATGGGCCTCATCGCCCGCTTCTCCAGCCAGGAGCCGGGCAGGCAGAAGATGAGCCGCGAGCAACTCGTCGGCCTCATCCAGTCCGACGCCAAGTTCATGAACGAGCGCGAGGACATCGCCGCCTACATCGCCACCCTGAAGGCGGGCGAAGGCCTCAGCGAAAAGGCCATCCGCGACGGCTACACCTGCTTCAAAGCGGAAAAGGAAGCGGCGGAACTGGCCGACATTGCCAGCAAGCACGAGTTGACCACCGCCGACCTGCAAGCCTTCGTGGGCGGCATCCTGCAACGCATGATCTTCGATGGCGAGCAGCTCACCGACCTGATGGAACCGCTCGGCCTGAACTGGAAAGCCCGCCGCATGAAGGAACTCGACCTCATGGCCGACCTCCTGCCTCTTCTCACCAAACGCGCCCAAGGGCGCGACATCTCCGGCCTCAGCGCGTATGAAGCCTAGATTCAGCAAATCACCTTTATCTCACCATTTATGAACACCGCAGAACTCGTCGAAGCCATCAGCCGGGGCGAAGACACCAGCCACCAGTTCAAATCAGACTTTACCAACGCGGACGCCCTCGCAGCGGAGATCGTTGCGTTCAGCAATACCGCAGGCGGGCGTGTTTTCATTGGCGTCCGGGATGACGGCACCGTGAGCGGCCTCTCAGCCAGCGATGTCGGACGGCTTAACCAACTCATTTCCAACGCCGCTTCTCAGAACGTCCGCCCACCAGTGAATCCCCTGACAGAAATCATTTCCCATCCGGACGGCAATGTGTTGGTGGTTGATATCCCTGAAGGCATTAGCAAGCCCTTCATGGACAAGACCGGGACCATTTGGGTCAAAAGCGGGGCCGACAAGCGCCGCGCCACTTCCCGGGAGGAAATCCAGCGCATCTTCCAGCAAGGCGGCCTCCTCCACGCCGATGAAACCCTCATCCCCGGCCTGGGCGTGGCGGATGTCAGTGTTCCCTTTCTCGATCAATACCTGGAAGAAAAGGTGGGCGAAACGCTGGAGCAACAAGGTATCCCCCTCGGTAAAGTGTTGGAAAACATGAACCTCGCCCAGTCCGGCACCCTTAACCTTGCAGGTGCCCTCCTATTTGCCAAGCATCCAGAAGTTCGGCTACCTGCCTTCATCGTCAAGGCCGTCGCCTTCCCCGGAACCGATATTGCCGATGATACCTATCTCGAAAGTCGCGACCTCACCGGGCGGCTCAGCGACATCTTCGAGCAAGGCATGCGCTTCCTCACCGGCAACACCCGCACCCTCCAGAACGGCCAATCCGTCAACTCGCTAGGCCAGCCCGAGGTGCCGCGCATCGTCTGGGAGGAGCTGCTCGCCAACGCCCTCATCCACCGCGACTATTTCATTAGTGCCCCGGTCCGGCTTCTCATCTTTGCGGATCGGGTGGAAATCATCAGCCCCGGCCACCTGCCAAACAACCTCACCATCGCCAACATCAAGGCAGGTAACTCCAATATCCGCAATCCCATCCTCGCTTCCTTCGCTGCAAAACTTCTCCCCTATCGCGGTCTCGGCAGCGGGCTCCTCCGCGCCCTGCGCGCCTATCCGGCCATCGAACTCCTCGACGACCGCGAAGGCAACCTCTTCAAAGTCATCGTCTCCAGGCCCTCGGCTATCCAACCAAGCCCATGACCCGCAGCAGGACTACAAACAGCACACCCAACACGCCCACGGGCGCGACATCTCCGGCCTCTCCGCGTATGAGCAATAAGGCGAAAACCACGGCCATGAAGAACGACGGCAAACCCGCGTTGACGCCCAAGCTGCGCTTTCCGGAGTTTCAGGATGCGGAGGGGTGGGATGAAAAAGAGGTTGGCGAGGTTTTCCAAGTTACCCGTGGCGATGTCCTGTCCATGAAATTGGTTCGCGACACTAAAACCGCTGAAATGCCGTATCCGGTTTACTCGTCGCAGACCAAAAATAATGGGTTAAGCGGCTTCTACTCGGATTTTCTTTTCGAGGATGCGATTACATGGACCACTGACGGGGCGAATGCTGGCGATGTGAATTATCGGCCCGGCAAGTTCTATTGCACAAATGTTTGTGGGGTCTTGCTCAATTCGGAAGGGTTCGCCAACCCATGCGTTGCGGCATTGATAAATAGCGTCTCAAGAAAATACGTTTCCTACGTTGGGAATCCCAAGCTCATGAACGGAGTCATGAGCAAGATTGGGATTCCATTTCCATCTGTCACCGAACAACAAAAGATCGCCGAGTGCCTGACCTCCGTGGACGAGCTGATTGCCGCCCAGGCCCGGAAAGTGGACGCGCTCAAGACCCATAAGAAAGGGCTGATGCAGCAGCTTTTCCCCCGCGAAGGCGAAACCCAACCCCGCCTCCGCTTCCCCGAATTCCAATCCGCCGGGGAGTGGGTAGTGAAGTCAATCGGACAACTGGGGGAAGTCGTCACTGGAAGCACGCCAAGCACCGCACGCCCTGAATACTATGGCGGCGACAGGTTGTTCGTTTCACCCTCCGACATTTCCGACGGCAGATTCATCGAGAAGACAAAGACAACATTGACCGCCCTAGGTTTTGAAAAAACCCGCCCGATAAAGGCCAATAGCATTTTATTCGTCTGCATTGGCTCCACGATTGGGAAAATTGCCCAGAACCGACACGAGAGCGCAACCAATCAACAGATCAATTCAGTCGTCCCGAACTCGAACAACACTGACGGTTTCGTTTATTACGCGCTCAGTGGATTAGCCGACAAGATCGCCAATCTCGCCGGGATACAGGCTGTCCCCATCGTCAATAAGTCCTTGTTTTCCTCCGTCGAATTGCTGGTTCCGATGCTCCCCGAACAACAACGCATCGCCGACTGCCTCACCAGCCTCGACAACCTCATCGCCGCGCAAACCCAAAAGCTCGACGCCCTCAAGACCCATAAGAAAGGGCTGATGCAGCAGCTTTTCCCATCCACGGAGGAGGTTGAAGCATGAGTGCCCCCGAAGAAGCACCCCAAGGGATGAAAACGATCCATGATTGCTTCGGCCATGCGGTGAGGCTGGCGGAGGAACGAATGGCGCATATTCTGGAACATCCCGAAATGAAAGAGCTGGGCGCGGAGATCGAGCGGGTATTGACCGAGCCGCAGATCGTCCGCCGTTCGCGTTCCGATGACGCCGTGCGTTTGTTTTACGAATATTACGCCCAGACAATTGTGGGTGGTAAATGGCTGTGCGTTGTCGTAAAATACTTGGGAGACGATGCATTCGTCGTCACCGCCTATCTCACCGACAAACCGAAAACAGGAGACACATTATGGCCGATAAACTAAAAGTCTGGTTCGATGCCGAGGCGGATTTCCTGGAAGTCCGCTTCTCGGAAGTTGCCGGCTATGAAAAGGAAACCAACCACGATGCGGTGATGGAGCGGGTGGACGCGCAGGGTCACGTTGTAGGATTCAGCATCATGGGCGTGAGCAAGTTCAGAAAAGAAAATCCTCTGGAGGCGGACTTGGTCTCCGCCTGATGCCGCACGATGAAGCTGCACAAGGATCAGGAAGTTGCCGCTTCACGATGAACTCATGAACAACACCGACCAAAAACAACTGGGCAAAACCCTCTGGAACATCGCCGACCAACTGCGCGGGGCGATGAACGCGGACGATTTCCGCGACTACATGTTGTCCTTCCTCTTCCTGCGCTACCTTTCGGACAATTACGAGACAGCGGCGAAGAAGGAGCTGGGCAAAGATTATCCCAAGCTGGAGACCGACGACCGCCGCGTGCCGCTGACCCTGTGGTATGCGAACAACCCGGACGACCTCCCCGAATTTGAAAAGCAGATGCGCCGCAAGGTGCATTATGTCATCCAGCCGCCGCACCTCTGGAACAGCATCGCCAACATGGCCCGCACTCAGAATGGCGAACTGCTCAACACCCTACAGGCGGGTTTCAAATACATCGAAAACGAATCCTTCGAGAGCACCTTCAACGGCCTGTTCTCGGAGATCAACCTCGGCTCGGACAAGCTCGGCCGGAAGTATGAAGACCGGAACGCCAAGCTCTGCTCCATCATCGCGGAGATCGCCAAAGGGCTGGCGGAATTCTCCTCCGACATTGATGCCCTGGGCGATGCCTACGAATACCTGATCGGCCAGTTTGCCGCCGGTTCCGGCAAGAAGGCGGGCGAGTTCTACACCCCGCAGCAGATTTCTAAAATCCTCTCCGCCATCGTCACCCTCGACAGCCAGGAGCCCGCCACCGGCAAGAAAGACCGCCTGACCAGTGTGCTCGACTTTGCCTGCGGTTCTGGCTCCCTGCTCCTCAGGGTGCGCAAGCTCATGGGGCCGCACGGCATCGGCAAGATTTACGGACAGGAGAAAAATATCACCACCTACAACCTCGCCCGCATGAATATGCTGCTGCACGGGGTGAAGGACTCGGAGTTCGAAATCTACCACGGCGACACCCTGACCAATGATTGGGACATCCTGCGCGAGCTGAACCCGGCCAAGAAACCCGCGTTCGATGCCATCGTCGCCAATCCGCCCTTCAGCTACCGCTGGGACCCCACCGACGCCATGGGCGACGATGTTCGCTTCAAGAACTATGGACTGGCCCCGAAATCCGCCGCCGACTTCGCCTTCCTGCTGCACGGCTTCCACTTCTTGAAAGACGAAGGTGTGATGGCCATCATCCTGCCCCACGGCGTGCTCTTCCGGGGCGGTGCCGAAGAACGCATCCGCACCAAGCTGCTTAAAGACGGCCACATCGACACCGTCATCGGCCTGCCCGCGAACCTGTTCTACTCCACCGGCATCCCCGTCTGCATCCTCGTGCTCAAGAAATGCAAGAAGCCCGACGATGTGCTCTTCATCAACGCCGCCGAGCACTTCGTGAAAGGCAAACGCCAGAATCAACTGACGGAGGAGCACATCGCCAAGATCATCCACACCTATCAGTTCCGAGAAGTCGAGGAGCGCTATTCCAAGCGTATCTCGATGGAGAAGATCGCCGAGGAAGGCTACAACCTGAACATCTCTCGCTACATCAGCACGGCTCAGGATGAAGTAGAGATCAGCTTAGAGGCGACTCATAACAAGTTGGTAGAAATCGAGAGCGCGATCAAGAAGGCGACGATGAAGCACAATGAATTCCTGAAAGAGCTAAGAAAGCCCCCATTGCCGTAACTTGTTTTGAGAGACACCATGTCACCGAGCCGCCGGGGTCACCAGCCCAAACGGCTCGCAGTACAGGATAAATTGTCAAAGAACAAGACACCCAACCGGGGTGGAGGAGTGAATCACCGGCCTGCGGCTCGGCCTTGGCCCCACCTACCCGCCGTTGGCAGTCCGGCCGTCAGGGCAATTCCGGGGACGCAATTCCAGATACTATGACTTAATTCGTATTCCTGTTTCGGTTTTGGGCCGCGTTTCTGGGGTTTGAGGACACGACCTACCCTTTCCTCCAGACGACCAAGGGAAGTTTCGTCTCCCATCGGCCGGCCAGTGCGACCGTGCTGGCGTAGGTCGCTCAGTTCCTCCCGCAAGCCGGGGCTCCCTTGCATCCTCAATCGCCGGGCGGCGGCACAGACAGATTGCGGCAGATGGAACGTGCCAGAAACTTCTTGATTTCGTTCTGCCGGGGAATGGCTTCTTGCGACCGGTCTACGGGTTGCTCCAGATAGAATGGCTGCCGCCTTTGCGAACCAGGACGCAACCATGTTCCTGAAGATGGCCGATCAATGCCCGGCGTTTCATGCCAGCACCAATTCCGCTGTTTCCGCCTGAGGATCGAGCCGGAAGACTTCTTCACGTTCGGTTTCCAGCAGGAGTTGAATGGCTTCCTTGAGGTTGTCCAGACACTCTTCCTTCGTCTCTCCCTGGCCATTCGCGCCGGGAACCTCCAGACACGTCGCCCAAAAACCGCCTTCGTCAGGCTCGCCATGATGAACGATGGCTGTGAATGTTTTCATGCCTCTTTTTAGCCTTTCCGGTGGGTAGCAAACGTCCCCGCCGCCTCGGCCAGCAGCTTTTGGGTTTAGGGACGGCCTTCCCTGCAATTATAACTGAAAGGCCCAAACCGCAAAAGCAATGCCCCCGGGCGGCCAGCGCCTATTCACTTGTGTGTCCGCGGAATTACCCCCGCCCCAAACCGGCATCGAACATGGCGGTCACCTCGACGGCGAAAGTTGGCAGGAGTACGGATGTGGCTGTTGTTCCGCGCGGAAATTCGCCGTGGACGCGATAGGCCGCCCCGTCGAGGACCAGCACGAGGATCGTCTCGGCCTTGGGATCGACAATCCAGTATTCCGCGATGCCCGCCTGGGCATACTCCCGACGTTTGGTGATCAGGTCCCTTTGCCGGTCTTCCACCTCCTCGCTGACGACTTCCACCGCGAGGTCGGCTCCCTCGGGCTGGCGGCGCGGATCGGGAATGCGCCCCGGCTTGAGGAAGACAACGTCCGGATCGCGATACTTGCCGGCCCACAAGCGGATGGGCAGCGGCGCGAAAAACACTTCGCCGACCCCGAGTACGGTGTGCCCGCCTAGGGCAGCGACGCAAGAC
>Ga0194057_10000176_pt1 | contig 31907 bp, 27 predicted proteins | sample SepL4415m_MetaG_FD_155474 | JGI IMG/M metagenome (GOLD analysis project Ga0194057, IMG submission 155474) | Anoxic zone freshwater microbial communities from boreal shield lake in IISD Experimental Lakes Area, Ontario, Canada - Sep2016-L442-15m | ecosystem: Environmental > Aquatic > Freshwater... | reverse complement strand
GCTTAGGGCTTAGGGCTTAGGGCTTAGGGCTTAGGGCTTAGGGCTTAGGGCTTAGGGCTTAGGGCTTAGGGCTTAGGGCTTAGGATTCAGGACTTAGGTGAGACAGGAGAAATGCGCTGTCCTGCTCCTCCCACTTTCAGGGGGAGGCTGGGTGGGGGTTATGGCATGAACAACCGACAAACGTCAGATCGATAGAAGATAAAATTGTAATCAAATTATATTCATAAAAATAAAAGTAAAAGTAAAAAGGAAAAAAGATGGGAAAATTTCGAGAGAGTTTAGAGAAAAACAGAAAATGGTGGACGCTTGGCACAGTTTGCTTTGCGCTGCTTATGATCGTCCTAGATGGCAACGTCGTAAACTTGGCGGTCCCAAGTATCATGAAAAGTTTTGATGCAACTATTGGACAGATAGAGTGGGTAAACAACGCTTATCTTCTGACCTTTGCAATTTTGCTTATTACATTCGGCCGCCTTGGTGATGAGGTTGGTCGCAAAAAGATGTTTGTACTCGGCTTGGTTTCGTTCATCATCGGGTCGCTGCTCTGTGCAATTGCGCCAAGCATAAACTATTTGATCGCGTTCCGAGTCATCCAGGGAATCGGTGGCGCGGCGATGATGCCAGCAACGCTTTCGCTGATCGCGGCCAATTTTGAGAAAAAAGAGCGGGGAGCGGCCATGGGTATTTGGGGCGCTGTTTCTGGGCTTGGAATTGTTCTTGGGCCGATCCTTGGTGGGTATCTCACCGAGAGAGGACTTGGCGTAAACTTGAACAATCTCCTACACATTACCGATTTGTGGCGTTACGTTTTCTATATAAATATTCCTATTGGCATCTTAGCTATTATCTCCACTCTCACTATTGTAAAAGAGTCAAAGGATAGCGAGCAGAAGCATAAGTATGACATCGTAGGCATCTTATTATCCTCTATTTCCATCTTCTTGCTAACCTTCGGATTTATAGAGGGAGCAAAATTCGGTTGGTGGAAAGTGAATGAACAATTCATACTATTCGGGCAGTCGATCGGTGCAGGGGATATCAGTGTTATCCCGTTTCTCTTCCTACTCTCTGTTTTGATGATTATCGTTTTCGTTCTTTATGAAAAAACTCGTACCGTTGATCCGCTTGTTGATATGAATTTATTTAAGGCTAGAAATTTCTCGATCGGTAGCTTTGCGGCCGCGGTCCTTAGCTTTTCGATGATGGGATCTTTCTTCTTGCTTCCACTTTTCTTACAGTCTATCATGGGTTTCTCTGCGATCAAGACTGGTCAGGTACTATTGCCATTTGCCATTACTATCATGATTATGGCTCCGATTGCTGGTAGACTCGCTGACAAATTTGGTGGTAAATATCTGATCTCTGCCGGTATGGCGATTATGGCGATTGGTGGCTTCTACATTGGTCATTTCCGTCTTGATACGCAGATAAATGAGCTCGTTATTCCATTCATTATCATGGGCATTGGTATGGGTATGTCTATGTCCCCGCTTACAAATATCACACTTTTGGAAACACCTGAAGATGAAATTGGTGGTGCTTCCGGTGTGATTTCAACGGCCCGTCAAGTCGGTTCGGTCATGGGGATAGCAATACTCGCTGCATTTTTACAGACAACTATCGTTAGCAATATTCGTACAGATATAGGCAAGATCGAAGGCTTGTCTGTGCCATTGCAGGATAAAATTTGGGATCAGGCAAAAAGTGGTAATAACTATAATGCGAAAGATAGTCTTGGTATTTTACTTACTGAGTCAATGCAGGCTGATCTGAAGAATAAAGCGTTAGAAATTCAAAAAGCGAATGATCCAAAAACTTTGTCATCGCCAGTGGTGCAGTCTGAGACGAATGCTAAGATTCTGAAGTACCGAGACGAAACAGTTCTCAAGTACAAAAATATTGGTATTCAGCTAGGTCAGGCGAGTAAGCAGAGCTATGTCGATGCGATAAATAAAACATTTTTCTTTGCTTCGCTGATCGCGCTCTTCGGAGCACTGGTTTCTCTACTTTTCAAGGGCGGAATCAGGACAAAGCAAAATAGTTTATAGTCGTTAGTTTTTAGTTTATAGGATTTATGGTTCAGGAATTAGGGCCGGGGATGCAAATAAAAATTCTGTCATTCCCGACCTGATCGGGAATCCAAGAAGCCTTCTTCCGTACTATACTCCGCCTGGATCCCAGCCTTCGCTGGGATGACAAAAGAGAAGCCTGGGATGACAAAAAGAATACTGGAATGACAAAATATAGCCTTCGCTTTCGCGTAGGCTATATTTTATTGTTCGCTTTTTGTTCGGCATAAGATATAGTGTATTTATGAGCATTACCACCGAACCAAAAGATTATAGCGTTTTGTTTCTCGACATGAATTCTTTCTTTGCGTCTGTCGAGCAGCAGGTCCAGCCGACTCTTCGTGGTCGGCCTGTTGGCGTGGCGCCGTATATTGGCAACACGGGCTGCATCATCGCGGCGTCTTATGAAGCGAAGCAGATGGGGGTAAAAATCTGCCAAGTCGGAGAAGCGAAGAAGATTTGTCCACAGATAGTGATTATCGAGGCCCAGCCAGCACTTTATATGATTTATCATAAGAAAATACGAAATGTTATCGAGAAGTTTACCCCATATTTCGAGGCGAAGAGCGTGGACGAGTTTGCTATTCGTCTGACGCCAATGGACCAGAATCGCGAGAAGTCGACCGAACTAGCGCTGAAGCTAAAAAAAGCGATTGCTGAAGAAGTGGGTGATTACCTGAAGTGTTCTATCGGTATTGCGCCATCGGTTTTTTTGGCAAAAATGGCTGGCGAGCTAAAGAAACCAGACGGCCTGACTATTCTCGAGCTAGACGGCCTCGATAATTTTTATCATTCGCTTAAACTCCAAGATCTGACAGGGATTAATTGGCGAACTGAGGCAGCACTACAGCGGCTAAAGATAAATTCACCCGCCGATCTCTATGGCAAGTCGCTAGAAGACCTAATACGATCGCTGAAACACATGGGTCGGCTTTGGTACTTCCGCCTACGTGGCTACGAAGTAGACGATCATGTAGTGAAGAGCAAAACAATCGGTCATTCGCATGTTCTCTCGCCAGAATTTCGTACACAGGACGGGGCGATGGCGATACTTCGCAAGCTTATATTTAAGGCTGGATATCGTCTCCGAAAGGAGGGCTTTTCTGCTGCAGGAGTCTCTCTGACTATAAACTTCATCGATAGCCAGAGCTTCGCGGTGAGTCGCAAGTTCTCAATATTTTCCGACAATCAGAGCTTTTTGCAAAATACTTACGAATTATTGAAAAAATGCCCTTGGCGAGGTAAGCCGATTTTAGTCGCAGTTTCTGCTTTCGATCTGCGCCAGAAATCTAGCGAGCAAATCTCGATATTTGCTGACCTTGAGAAATCAAAGAGTCTTTCGCTTGTCCTAGATAAGATAAATGATGAATTTGGTGCAGAGACGGTCATGCCTGCTTCGCTCCACGTGACCAAAGGCTCGGCGCCAGACCGGATTCCTTTTGGCAAACCACGCTACGATATATTGCATTAAAAATCTGTATACTTTAGAATATAAATAGCTCTATTTGTGCCCTATTTTTGATAATAAATATGGGTTTCATAAACTACATTCAAGACAAGAAAAAACATGCCAAAAAAAGAAACAACAATCGATGATCTTGCGAGAACACTAGGCAAACAGTTTGGTGTTATTAATGATCAGTTCATAGTAATGAATCAGCGTTTTGATCAAATGGATAAGAGATTCGATAAAATGGATGAGCGCTTTGAAAAAGTTGACGCGCAATTTGAGAAGATTGACGCGCAATTTGAGAAGATTGACGCGCAATTTGAGAAGATTGATGAGCAATTTGAGAAGATTGATGAGCAATTTGAGAGAGTTGACCAGTCTTTCTCGAGTGTTAGACATGAAATTTTCACCATAAAATCAGACATTCATCAATTGGACGAAAAAGTAGATCGGATCGAGAAAAAAGTAGATCAGTTAAGTACACGGACAGATGAGGATGATGTCGCTCTTGGTCATGATATTACAAAGCTTCAGAAGAAAGACATATATTTGGAGGGCGAGATAAATAAATTGAAACTGGCAAAGGCATAGTCATTATGAATTATGAATTATGAATTATGAATTATGAATTCTTTCTCTCCGACACTCTGCCACTTAGACACTTAATAATCAACCGATAAATTAATATATAAAGGCGAGGGGATATGGCAAAAATATCGATAATGAAGGTGCTCAAATCACGTAAAAAAATCCGTTTTTACACTATTTTGGCATGCTGCCTAGTTTTTGCTTTTGGCGTCTGGCAAGTAGTGATGAACAATCCTTTTAAGACGAGGGCAGCGACGGGGACTATCAACGATCCAGTCATCCTTACAAGCACGGCAACGGGGATTATCTTTGATAATTTATATTGTCCTGCAGATGTAAATAGGCGCGTTGAAGCAGGGGCCAATTGGTCTGAGTTGACTTCGGGATGCGAGTTTTGGGGTAGCAACAACGGCGTCCCAAATCTATCTGGGAAATACGTCCAATTAGGTAATGGAATCACGCCTCAGACTTTTGTGATGTGGGGAGATTTTACTCCGGCTGGAGTGATTATTAAGGATAAAGTCACAATAACTCATGCCCCCTTGGTTTATAATGCTACAGCACCTGGTACGACTCGAGACCGGACGGCTGAGCTTGGTTATTGGGAGCAATTTGACAGTACTGAAAAAGATTTTAATATTTCAACAGGTGCAATTACGCTTAGTTATATTGCAATCAGAAAAAAGGTCTCTATCATTGCCTCTGATTTTGTGAGAATTGAAGATGGAGCCAAGATTGATGTGACAGGCAGAGGCTATCCTGGTGCGACTGGTGGCGGTGATGCGACAACTAGATATCCTCTTCGTGATGGATATCCAAATACACTAAAGGGCGCTGGACAGGGTGCTATTTCCTTGTACAGTGGATACAACGGATGTAATGGCTATGCTTGGGCGGCAGGTGGATCAGGTGCAAAAAGTGGTGGTCTAGGCGGAAATGGCCGAAATTACGACAAGAATGGTACACCTATTGCTTGTGGTACATATTATAGTTATGAACCAGTCCTAAATACACTCGATTACGGTGCTGGTGGTGGATATACTGGCTATACAAATACCACATCAAATGGTATGCAAGGCTTTCCGGGCGGTGGTAGAGTTTCGATTCAATCTTCGACTGGAACCGTGACCATTTTTCCCGCAGCGGAGATTCACGCTGATGGTTCTTCTGCTGTTAACGGCTGGGGCACTATAGGTGGTGCAGGTGGTGGTGGTAATATAAATATTTCCGCAAATAAGTTGCAGTACCTTACTGATGGAACGGTCAGTCCTAATGTGATGGGCGGGATCGGCTTCGCAGGATCTGCATATGGTGACAACAGCGGCGCACCTGGGGTCCTTGCTGGAAATAGCGTCAGCCGCGCTGGTGATCACATTTCTGCAGTTGGTGGTACTACTGGTGCCACGACTAGTTGGTATGTTGGTTTTAAGGGTGCGGGTGGCGGTGGCGGCTATGTATATATCAACAGTACAACCCAAACCCCTCTTTGTGAGATTGCTCCTGGTAGTGGAATTGATTATATTCCAGCTTCGTGTGAAAACAAAGATGTAGTGATCAATGGAATGAATCAGGCACTTACTGGTGACTATTTGAATTCCAGTACTGTGAAAAAGGTCTATGCAGACAATGTTCCTGTCTTTCAGACTACAAAACCTGATGAGCTGGGTTGTGCGGTCGTTGGGTATGTAGCTGTTTTTGCTGCGCCAAACCCTGTATGCGTCAGACCAAGTTCGCCAAATATGCCTGTGGTCACTATCTCTGTTGTGAAAGGCGAGGCCTGTCGGTCTTTAGTTTCTACTAATCCTGACGGTAGTGATTTAATCGAATTTGATATTAATTGTGACACAAAAAGAATTTTTAATAGTTTAACAATTAAAAATAACGGTATTTTGACTCATCAATCTGTTCTACCTGCAGATATGTTTGAAAATTTGACTCATTATGGTGGAACGGTAAATAGCTCTTTGGCTGATAATACGCGAGGCATTGGCCGTTTAAAAAAGGTGGATATTGAAACGACTGGCGATGTGACACTCGCGACTGGTGGAATGATTAATGCCAACGCAAAAGGCTATCCGGGAGGCGTTGGTGGCAACACAAGCGCTGGTGTGACTGGTGCAAATGGGTATGGTCCAGGTTTTAGCGTTTTTGGCAGACCATATTTGTTAGATACTGGCTCTGGCGGCGGCGGTTTTATAGGTGTTGGCGGTAATAGTTCTGCGAGCGTATCACCTGGTGGTGTATCATACACAAACACAGGTTTTGATTTTGGATCGGGCTCAGGCTCAGTATTCTGGAATGACAAGTCTTATTATTGGTCTGGTATGGCTGGTGGCGGAAGAGTTCGTCTAGATATCCCAACGGGTAGTTTGTCGATAAGCGCCACAAGTAGTATTTCTGCTAATGGCGGGAGCGATGTTAATCACTCTTCCGGTTCCAATGACGCTTCTCCTGGCGGCGGTAGCGGAGGCTCAATTAGCATCTCAGTCTCGAAGCTGGTTATAGTAAATGCTGCGTTGACACTTAGTGTAAATCATGGAATTGGTGGCACTGACGGGGGCATCGGCATTGTGACCTCTGATATTAATGCTGTAGCAACTGGCCAAATAGATGGATCTAACAATATTATTATGTCGGCAGCCGGAGGGAATTGTGGTTTTGGAGGTGGCGGCGGTGGTGGCGGACGGATCATAATAAGCAAGATTGTTCAGAACGGCTTTACTATCAAGAAGACGCTTGAAGCGGTGAGTCGACCTGCTACTGTGAGCCCTCCTAATCCTCTCTTTAATCCTTATGCTTTGCAGAAAAATGATAAAATCAAGGTTATTCTGGATCTTGAGAATCTGACTGTGGGACAGTCAACTACAATTACGGATGAGTATTTGAAAACGCCTACCCGATCGACTACTAGTGCTGCTTGCAATGGCACCCCTACTCCTGTTCAGGATTCTACTCCTGGTGGCACTTTTGGCGCCGTCTCCGCGGTCTGGAAATTTACTCCAGCCTCTACTACACAAACTCTGTCTTATTTCTGTACTGTACAATAAAAATATATTTGCTGTAGCCCACGCTTTAGCGTGCTGAAGATGAGCACGCTAAAGCGTGGGCTACCAAACGGAACCGTAGAGCAAGCTTCAGCTTGAATGTTTCTTGCTCCTCCCTCTTTTAGGGGGAGGTTGGGTGGGGATTATCGAGAAGTAATTTGGTGGCAGATCTATAAACCACCCCTAGCCCCTTCCATTCGACTCGCAAGCTCGCTCAGGACAGGCTCTTGAAAAGGAGGGGGACATAAAGAAAGTTCTTCACATAGTCGAACAATAAAATTGAGTTATCCAACAAAACATAAATGAAAAAAAATATTTACAAATTTATCTTAGTTCTTGCCCTGTCTTTGCTCTTTGCAGAGAAGAGCTTTGCAGCGACTAGCGATGTCTTGCCACAGATGATGGTCGGACAAACTACTGCACTCATAAATGGTAAGAATGCATATGGCGGCATGACAGGGAACTACGCGGTTTATAATCCTGATGCCACTCAGAGCTATGGCTTTCTGAAGACACAGCTGTTGTCACCTAATCCAAATGCCTGTCTGTTGAATACCGATTTGTCTTGTTTTGTTCTTGGCACAGGTGTCGCAGGCGCTGGGTCAGCTGGCCAAAATAGCCGCTTGATGACGAGCCAAACAACTGTAGATATTGGTGATGGAAATCCAGCCAAAGTCGTCTATGAGCTGCCGGCACTTTTTCTCGGTACAAGCATTATAGTTGGCGATACATTTGGCTCGATTGATTATAATAAATTCTCTTTCTGGGGGAATAATATGTCGACACAAAAGGGCGCTAATCCGACCGATGCGCTTTGGAACCTCAAGAGCTATACGATCAATCCTGGTTCGCAATCAGCATGGCTGAAGCCAGATGGTGCTGATACAGATGCGTTTAAACAGTATTATGATAAAGTCACCAAGTTGGCTGAAAATGCGACGACAATCACAGACACTCAGATTACTTCGATCAAAGCGGGGAGCCATATTTATCTTCAGTCTAGCGATATTCTCAGTGGCTTGCCTGCCAATGATGAGTCCACGAAATACCCTGAGGGCAAAACATGGATTATTGATCATGATCTTGTTTTAGGCACTCCAAATAAAACCATTACTTACCACGGCAAAGGCACGATTATTGTTCGAGGAAATATAACCCTAGCTGATGGGGTCAAGATCATAGCGAATGACTCAAAAACAGATAAACTCGGAATAATGGCAATTACTAAATAATGCAACACATAAAATCCAAAATCAAAAAGCTTTTTAAATCTATTGCGAAGTTTTTTCACAAAATATTTTCTAAACTGAAAAAAACGTTTAAGCATATTCCGAAATGGGCATATGTTGTTATCCTTGGTTTGCTGATTTTGGCTGCAGGCTATTTTGCTTTTGACAAATATTATTTGAATAGAGACAAGGCAAAGAAAGTAGAAACTGCACAGTATATCGACAGCAAAACTGCTGACTCAGTTCAATCGATAATTGATTCATCGGACGAGGACTACGGAAAGATGGTTGGCCGTTTGCCAGACTCCTATACTTTTTTCATGAAGATGAATACTGAGGCGTCAAAAACGCTTTCTCTTAGTGGCGAAGAAAAATATGGCTATCAGGCTGATTTGGCGAAGACTCGGTTGCTTGAGGCGTACATGATGTTGCAGAAGAACAAGCCAGATGAAGCTGAAAAATCCGTCGTCGCATATATTTCTCTGATAGACAGCTTGAACAAGGCCGATCTGAGTGCTGTAGTTTCCAGTACTGAAAAGCGTAAACGATATAGTGTGAATTATTCACTTATTAATTACTTTACACAAAACATTGCTTTTCAAAACTTACCTTCGTTCGGTAAGGCGGTAAATGTGACAAACGAATGGTGGGCCAAGCTAAATCCGATTACTAACGACGTGACGGGGGCAAATGAAATTAAATAAAAATTTACTTATATTATTTTTATCGGTTGTCGCAGGAGTTGGATTTTTACTCACTGGACCTTCTATGGTAAAAGCGGCTGTGCCGACTGTCGACCTGAAGATTGATAATCTGGATGCTGATGTCCGTCTTTTATTCTTTGATCCTATGGTTGTTTCTTGGTCTTCGACAAATGCAGAGTCCTGTGTGCTTAATTATGGATTTGGAACGCAGGACGTGGGCCCTTATGGCAATCAAGTGATTCCAAGCGTAAACACTAACGCAAACTTTACAACTACACTTACATGTACTGGGACGGGAGGAACTGCAACTGATTCTGTAAACGCCCTTATTTATACTTATTATAATACCTTCAGTCCGATAGGAGCTATTGCGCCTGATTGGCGACTTCCTGATACTTCAATGCAGTTTAATATTAAGGTTCAGGCTTCTGGTACCACGAATCAGGGCTTAGCCATGGACGTGGCAGAAAACCCCAATAATCTTAGCTGTAGTGCTCTTTCTTATCCCCTGACTACTAATTCTACCACAACAACCATATACGGCGGTCATGCGTTTTCTTACGAAGTAAAAAACTTGAAAGCAGGAACTGTTTATTGCGGACGTGTTGCCTTTTTTGATCCTGCTACGGGTGACGGATCTAATCGTGTTGGACCTTTTTACTTTAGCTCTGCAAGTACACGTGCAGCTGCTTTACCTCCTGTTACAACGCTAACCGCCGCTCCTTCTTCGGTTGCTCTCGGCGGCAAGTCTACACTTACTTGGTCGGCTACAAATGATGCAACGAGCTGCACGGCTTCTGGCGATTGGAGCGGAACCAAGGCGGCAAGCGGTTCTGAGCTAACAGCAAATTTACTAGTAAACAAGACTTACTCACTTGCATGTACTGGGCCTGGCGGCGTATCTGCTATTGTTACGAAGACGGTCAGTATCGCAGCACCTACTGTCTCTCTGACGGCCAGCTCATCTCGGGTAAATGTTAGCGATCCCGTAACGCTTAGTTGGCATGCAACAAATTCGAGTGTTTGCGATGCAACACCATGGTCTGCAAAGATTGCAGTTGATGATTCGGCCGTAGTCAATCCTCAATTTACCACTTCATATTCGATAACTTGTACTGGACCTGGCGGTAGTGCCACAAAAACCGTCACTGTTGTGGTCGTACAAAATGTGGCACTTTCTTTGACCGCAGTAGCGATCTCTGAGTCTGATATTACAGTGACCTCGTCGCTCGTTGCAACATTAAACGCACCGTCAAGCGAAGTTGTGACAGTCAATTTGGCTTATTCGGGTACAGCGACTTTTGGTGTTGACTACACTGCGCCAACATCGATTTCTATCCCTATTGGACAGTCCTCTGGTACTGCTCTAATCACTCCTATAAATGACACATTGCTTGAGCCGACAGAGACGATTTCTATCGTCGCAACAGTGGTAAACGGTAACTTCACTTCTCCAAGTACTTTTGATTTGAGTCTACTGAGCGATGACAAACCGACGGTTACAATATTGAAAAACGGTACAGGCACGGGGACCTTTGATAAGAGCAGCGGGCCCATCGACTATGGCAGCAATTTGACCATAAAAGCCATCACAGATGTAAGCTCTGTATTTGTCTTATGGATCGGCTGCACCACAATCTCCTCAAACTCCTGTACTTTGAGCAGCGTCGCTGCAGATAAGACCGTTACAGCTACCTTTAATATTAAAACATTTACGATTACACCTACTACAGAAGGTTCCGGATACTTGCTGGGATCAGTCTTTCCTTCCTCGACAACAGTTAATTACGGCGGTTCAGCTGCGTTTAATAAAGTTAATAACGCTAAAACCTCGACCTTCGACGGATGGACAGGTGCGTGCACGAGCATGGACTCGAGCTGCACTATAACTAATATTACCTCGCAGCCTAATCTAGTAGCACATTTTACCTCACTGGCTGCACTCGGTAACAGCGGTACATGTGTTTTTAAGGGTAATAATCAAGTGGATGCCTATGTCTTTTGTGAGCATTCGTTCAACCTTGAAGGCGATAATTCTACGTTTAAGGGTGCAGTTGCTGCCAAAGGGATGGCGATTGATTCATCTTCTGGTAATAGTTTCTTCTATGATTATGATATAGATGGAAATGCGCCTCCGGGATTTCGTTATCTGAATATCCCAAGGCCGACTGAGGTGGGGAATAAGCAGTAGGGGTAGATTAGCTACGCGCTGTCTATTGTATTAAAAAATATAATATTATAAAATATAATGAGTATACTAATACGCTCTAGGAGGGACGATGGATTTGGAAAATGTATTGAACAAACCGGCTCCAGCACCAGCTGCTCCAGCCAAGGATACTGAACCAGAAATTACAAAATTTGAAGATAAAGGCAAGACAAACATGGCACTTGTTATTCTTTGGATTGCCGCAGCTCTCGCTGTGATCGCACTCGGTGGAATTTATTTGCTTAGCTCTAGTGCAGAGCAGCAAATCATCGATATCGAGAAGAAGCTTTCTGCAAAAACAACAGAGATTGACAAGAAAATCGCAATCGCCAAAGAGAGCGAAGTGATTCCGTTGAAGGCAGTCACTGCTCAACTAAAGAAGGTCAAGGCCGAGCGTTTCTCGATGGTAGAGTTTATGCCAATATTTTTCCAGCATATAAACAAAAATGTAACCATCGATACTTTTGCTGTTAGCAGCGAGGGCGTTATCAGCTTCAGCGGCAAGACAGACAGTTTCCGCTCTGCGGCCGAGCAGGTGAAGACTCTCGAGGCATGGCAAATTGATAAGAAAAATGCACTGTCTGGCGTGACCATGGGCGCTGTCTCTGCGAGCCGTGCTGAAGACGGAAAAATTACTGTTCCAATCTCGATAAATGCTACATTTGATAAGGCTTTGCTGCCAAAGGCAATAGAGATATACAAAAGCGGGAGTGCTACTACCGTGACTTCTGGTACCACAGCTACAACTTCAGCAACAATTGGAGGGTCAAATGAATAAAAAAGGAAACGAAAATTTTCAGGCACTCTGTGCTATTATCATCGTTGCTGCGGCTGTCATAGTCGCTTGGCAGGTTGCTTTGCCAGTATATAGCAAAACCATCACTGATCAGAATAAGCTTTCTGCTGATCTCAAAGCTTCAGAGAAAAAGCTTGCTTCTGTTAGCAAAAACGCGACAGTCTTAAGCACGACAGAAGCTCAAGACTTGGTGAATATGCTAAAAATTGCAATTCCTGAGGACAAGGATATGGCAAATCTGATCACTGAGATCGAGGCGATCGCTAAGAGTCAGGGAATGTTTATTCCTTCTCCTTCCATCACTGATGGCGCCGACAACACAGTTTCTATCTCATTTGGTATATCTGGGTCTCTGACCGAAATAGAGAAGTTTATGGAGACTGTTCAAAGTGATCTACGATTCTTCAATATCAAGAGCATCAGCATGTCAAATTCAAACGACGTGATCAATATGTCGATGTCGATCGAAGCTTACAAAAGAACTTCGGGTGCAGCAAGTGCCGCGGAGGCAACTGAGTTTATTCCAGCAGTAAACGGAGGGGTCTAATTATGAAAAAAATTGATTCAAGCTTATACTCACTTATTGGGAGCCTAGCTGTGCTAGTGGCTGTGATAGGCGCATTTTTCTATATGTGGCAGAGCAGCCAATCAGCAGCTTCTGCAAATGTTGTAGCTGATGCTCGATACCAGGTTGTCGATATTGGCGATACTGTGACCGTAGCGACTGCGCTTGTAGCTGATCTCGCCTCAAAAGCTGATTTGCCAGTCGTCGCCCCTACAGCAGACAAGGTTGGAAAAGAAAACCCGTTCAAGCCATAAATGTTGATTGTCATTCTGATCCCAAAGTGTGACCTTGGCTTCTGTAACTAATTCATTATTCTTCGACTCCGTGTACTCACGGGTGGAGAAGTCTTCATACCACTAGTTCTCCACCTGTTTCACAGAGTCGAACAATGAAGAGCTGAAATGACAATAGAATATTCAGTAAATAAACACAAAATTTATCGATGAATACACAAATTCAGAACTACAATTATCTTGATCCAGTTTTGACCAGCCAGTCAGTGCTGGATGTTTTTGTATTGCAAGACCTTATCGACCAAGGCGACGCTCAGAAATTGCAAAAGCGCCTGAAAACAAATCGAGAAATCGAGAACTTTTTGCTGAAAAACAAAATCGTGACAAAGGATACGATAAATAAAGCCTATGGCATTATGCTGAAGCTGCCATTTATCGAAATAAAGAACTTAAATATTTCCGAAAATGTTCTCTCGGCGCTTCCTGAGAAATTAGCGCTAAAATATCAAATTATTCCTATTGGTATTGAAGAAAACTTAGTTCGTGTAGCCACATCAAATCCAGCTGACCTTATGGTCGCATACGCTGAAGGTATTGGCAAGCTATTTTCTGATAAGCAGCTTGAGATTGAGCTATTTCTCACTGGAGAGTCAGACTTTTTTGAGGCGGTCAAACAATACAAAAAAGGTTATGACAAGAAAATGCTACTGAAAAAGGGAAGTGTTCCGGCTATCTATCTTCAAAACCAGGCGATAAAAGCTCAGTATTTAGAAAAAATTCCAAAAGAATTTATCAAGAAAAACCGAATTGTTGTTTTTGGCCAAAATAAGAAGGGCACATATCTTGTAGCTTGCGAAAAGCCAGATGATCCAGATACGATCAAAATATTGAACATGATCGGTCACGAAAACAATATCAAATTTGAGAAATTTGGTACTTCGAAAGAAGATATTAATTTTGTCCTTGAGCTTCTGAGTAACCCTACTGCTACTCATGAAGCTGCTGGCTCTATCATACCTGTCGTAAAGAAGGAGGCTCCTGCTGTCCCTATCAGCTCCGCTGCGCCAGCCATAATCGACCAGAAAATAGCTCGCAAATCAAAAGCAGATAAAGCCGGACCAACTCTGAAAGATCTTTTTCGAAGTCTCATCGATTCGTCAGCAGAGTTCACTATCGATAGTACTGAGCCAGAGAATGGAACAAATGAGAGCTCAGAATCAATGGAAATTGAGAAGATAAACAAACCTCTGTCTGAAGCGGTGGAATTACAGAAAGAAGATGACAGGAATATACTTCCGACCAACATGGCGGCTTCGGACAGAGGTGGTGGCGAAATTCTCGCAGAATCAAGACCTGCTCCTAAAGAGTCATCTGTGTCTGGCAGTACAAAGAGTAGCGGACAAAATGGTGCCATACAAGAAACAAAAACAGAGGCAACTTCTGAGTCGCCCGAGGAAGGGCTAAGTCCAGAAGAAGGTATGGGCTCGGCCGCTGAGGATAAAAATCTGGGGTCTCTGCTCGAGAAGGAAATATTCACCGAGGCCGACTTATCTGAAGCTGCAAAACGTGGCTCGGTGCCACGCATCGTAGCAGCTGTGCTCGACTATGCGCTAAACAACCGATCATCTGATGTTCATGTCGAGCCAGAAGCCAAAGTCCTTCGAATCCGTTGTCGTGTGGACGGCATCTTGAAAGATGTTTTGAAATTACCGATGAAATTCCATCCACCGTTTATAAGCCGAATCAAAATTATGTCCAAGCTAAAGATTGATGAATCTCGTATTCCTCAAGATGGCCGTTTCGACACTATATTTAAGGATCGCGAAGTAGATGTTCGTGTCTCAACGCTACCAACAGTTCATGGCGAGAAGATTGTGATGAGGGTCCTGGACAAAAGCCAAGGGATGCTCTCGCTTGAGGATCTTGGCATGCAAGGAAGCGCTTTCGAAGAAACTATCGCGGCGATCGCAAAGCCTTACGGCGTGCTCTTGTCTACAGGTCCGACGGGATCTGGTAAATCCACAACTCTGTATGCAATTTTGAATAGAATTAGTTTGCCGGGTGTAAATATTGTTACTCTTGAAGACCCAGTTGAGTATGAGATAGCTGGCATAAATCAGTGCCAAATCAAGCCTGAGATCGGGTTTACTTTTGCCTCAGGTCTTCGTAGTATCTTGCGGCAAGATCCAAATGTAATCATGGTTGGTGAGATTCGAGATGGAGAGACAGCTGGCATGGTGACTCACGCTGCTCTCACTGGCCATTTGGTTCTATCAACCCTCCATACAAACGATACTGCTGGCGCCTTACCTCGCATGATAAACATGGGAGTTGAACCATTTCTTATCACTTCTTCGATAAATCTGATCATCGCTCAGCGACTTGTTCGCCGAATATGTCCTAAATGTAAGGAAGAAATGAGCGTTCCACAAAAATTGATGGACGAGCTCAAGGCCGAGCTAGATAAAATCCCGCAAGATAATGTTAAGGACCGTGAAAGAATTCCTGCTGAGCTTAAACTCTACCATGGCCGAGGCTGCTCTGACTGTCATGACGGCTACAAGGGTAGAATAGGTATTTATGAAGTTATGACTATAAATCCAGATATTGAGGAGCTGGCAATTAGCAAGAAGTCTGCTACTGAGATTAAAGAAGCTTCGATAAAGAACGGGATGATCACGATGAAGCAAGATGGGATTATTAAGGTTTTTATGGGTGCAACAACTGTGGATGAAATATTCCAAGCTGTGGTGAGCGAATAATTCGGTTAGCAGTTAGCAGAGAGCAGCCCTTCTTTCCTTGTCATTCTGCCATCGACTCTGAGGCAAGAGCGCTCATCGCTCAAGCTCGAAGAGAGGTAACGAAGAATCTAGCGAAGCGATAAACATATTGTTTCGAGCTCAAGCAACAAGTCCTAGCTCTTTTTCACCCCGCCTTGTGCTCAGGCGGAGCAAGCTTTATTCAGGATGACAAAATCTAGTATAAGCTTTGACTTTGATAATACACGCTAAAGCGTGGGCTACATATCTCCCGTAGTCCAGACTTCAGTCTGCTTCTTTCACGCTAAAGCGTGTGCTACGAAAAAAAACGTAGCTCAAGCTTCAGCTTGCTTCATACATGCACTTCACTACGGTGTAGGAATGACAACATAATTTGATACTTAATAATTTGAAAATTACTTGATACTTGATTATTGACCATTATCTGAATATGTTGCATGTATATTTTTCACTGCCCCCACGGCTGTTATCCCAGCCTGGAGCTTGAGAGGTGGGATCTAGGAAGTCTTTCTCTGAATTAAGTTCTGGATTTTTACCCCGTTTGCGCCTATTTACGGGGCCACGATCAAGTCCGGAATGACAAAAAGGGACTCGGGAGTGATAAAAAGAGAGAAGGAATGACAACATAACTTGATACTTAATAATTTGAAAATTACTTGATATTTGATACTTGATTATTGACCATTATCTGAATATGTTGCATGTATATTTTTCCTAATGTATAATGTAAATATACAAAAAAGCTCGGGAGGGGCATGACTGATACAAACAGCAGTGAGATATCAAAATATCTTAATTATGCGATAGCAAACAATGCTTCGGACATACATATAAACGTCGGCGTTCCCGTCAACGTTCGTATTGATGGTAAGCTAATGCCGATCCCTGAAGCGGCTGTTGTTGACGAGCCAAAAGCTCGTGAGCTTGTTTCTGCTTTTACTCCACCAGATATGCTTTTGTCGCTCAAACAAAAGCGTGAGATTGATTTCTCATTTGGATTCTTGAGCATGCGTTTTCGTGCAAATGTCTTTTATCAGAAGGGTTCTACTTGCGCATCTCTTCGTTTGATTCCAAAGGAGCTTAGAAGCTTTAGTGATCTTGGCCTACCACCGATCCTGGAGAAATTTACTGAGCACAGTCAAGGTTTCGTCGTAATTACTGGGCCGACTGGTTCTGGTAAATCTACTACACTAGCTGCGATGATAGACAAGATTAATTCCGAGAAGCGTAAGCACATCATCACTATAGAAGATCCGATAGAGTATGTTTTTGAACACAAGCAAAGCTTGATATCACAGCGTGAAGTTGGTTCAGATACTAATTCATTTGCCAGAGCTCTTCGCTCATCTTTGCGTGAAGATCCAGATGTGGTCTTGATTGGTGAGATGCGTGATCTTGAGACGATCGAGGCCGCTATCACTCTTGCTGAAACCGGTCATTTGGTTCTCACCACACTTCATACAAACTCTGCCGCACAAACGGCAGATCGTATCGTAAACGTCTTCCCGCCACATATGCAACAGCAAATTTCAAGTCAGCTAGCCTCGGTGCTTTTGGGAGTTGTTAGTCAACGCTTGATTCCGAAAATAAATGGCGGCAGAGTGATGGCAGCAGAGATAATGATAGCAAATGCTGCAATCAAAAGCTTGATCAGAGATGGTAAGAATTATCAGATCCCAAATGTGATTCAAACTTCAGCTGCAGATGGTATGATCAGCCTGGATAAGGTGCTTGCAGAGTACGTTTCAAGAGGTGACATCACGCTCGAAGAAGCGCTAAACTACTCTCTCGACCCAAAAAGTTTTAAAATGATGGTGTATTAATATATAATTGTTTAACAACTAATTAAGCAAAAAATGCCCCGATACCTCTACAAAGCTAAAAATAACAAAAGCGAAATAGTTACAGGAACTGTTCGCGCAGACAATCAGATGGAAGCTGAGAAGGTTTTGGTGCGTAACGATCTAGTACCGATGGAGATTACGCCTGAGAGAAAAAGAAGTATTTCATCGTTGTTGTTTAACAAAATATCGGTTAAGGACAAGGCTATCTTTTCTCGACAGCTTGCGACGATGCTAAACGCTGGACTTCCGCTTACGAAAGCGATCAGCCTTCTCGCTAAACAAGCAAAAAACGATCATTTACGTCAGATTTTTGTGGATATATATTCTGACCTTGAAGAAGGTTACAATTTTTCTTCTGCTCTGTCGAAGCACCCAGAAGCTTTTGATAAAGTTTTTGTTGGCGTCGTAAACTCTGGCGAAACAACAGGTAAGCTAGATGTTGTCCTTAGTGAGCTTGCTGAGCAGATGGAAAACGACAGTAATTTCATCGGTAAGGTTTATTCTGCTCTCTACTATCCAGCTTTTATCTTTGTTGCCTTGATCGGTGCCGCCTTTGTTATGATGGTGATGGTTGTGCCGAAACTCAAGACGATGTTTACTGAAAACGCGCAAGAGCTGCCAGTTATCACGAAAATATTGCTCGGCATGTCCGGATTTATGGCTACATGGTGGTGGCTAATATTACTCGCTCTTGTCGGACTTGTTATCTTTATTAAATATTGGATGGGGACCGATCAGGGCTCACGTGCTTTGCATACTTTTCAAATTACTGCTCCTGGCCTTAAGAACATATTCGAAGGAATTTACATGTACCGTTTCACTAGGACGATGTCGATGTTGTCTGCTTCCGGAGTTCCTCTTCTTGACGCACTTCGAACCACGGCTACCGTCATGGACAACCCTGTGTATGAGGACGCCATATCTCGAATATCGATCCAAGTAGAGAAAGGCATGTCACTTTCTTCTCAGCTAACAAAAGAGCCTTTCTTTCCGCCGCTTGTTGGTAACATGGTCTCTGTCGGTGAAGAGACAGGCGAGCTAGACAAGGTCCTTATCAAGGTGGCGCAGTATTATGCACAAGCAACCTCAGATTTGACTAAGGCGATTACTTCGCTTGTCGAGCCAGCTATACTTTTGATTGTCGCTGGTGGCGTTATCTTCCTCGTATTTGCAATCTATATGCCAGTCATACAGATGAGTAATTTTGGGGGGTAGATATTGCAGGGTAGCGGGGGATGGAATATATTAATTGTAAGTATTTTATCGGCTATCGTTCGAGCGATGTGATTGGAGCGAGAACTAGAAACGCGAACTTCTCACTTCAATATCAGCGTTCGAAGAATAAAATGTTTGGTTTTTAATTAGTATTTAATGTCTTTGCTCGGTCGATCAAAGCTTTATATAAAAATTTGCTTCTCGTTAGCAGACTTGAAGCAAGCAGATATCTGCTTTTAGAGAAATTATGAAAATGGAGGGAATAAAATGAAAAGATTAAAAGGTTTTACGCTTGTAGAGCTTTTGGTGGTTATTGCGGTTATCGGCATTTTGTCGGCTGTGGTAGTATTGAACACACAGAGTGCGAAGGATAAGGCGAAAGAAGCGAATATGAAGATCACTGTTTCTAGTATTCAGACTGCAGCTACTATGTGTGGCCAAGATAAGATCGATGGTGTTAATGTCGTAATGACTACGATTGCCTCGCCTACTGCTGCAAATGCAGATATTCTACTTCAGCCAGCAAATGGTAGTAGAATATGTGTTCCAATATCACCAGCCGTAACGGCTAACGAGACATATCCAACTGCTGAAGTTGGATACACATACGGGACAACGAATGCCTTTAGTTTGATTGATTCAAGTCAGAATCAGATTTGGACTTTGGGCTTTTATAAGACATCAACAGCCGTTGGAAATCTTAAATTTTCATGTAACGCAACTAAGTGTATCGCTGGATCAACTCTAGTTACGCCATAGTTTAGAGCTGTTTACGTTCTTTTATGTTCGGCATAGATCTGTGCCGAACTAAAAGAGGGCAAAGTTTACAAATTGATAGATAGCAGAGAAAAGTAGTCCAGACTTTAGTCTGCAGGCAGATTGCACGCTAAAGCGTGGTCTATGAAAAACGTAGCACAAGCTTTAGCTTGAATGCACACTAAAGTGTGGGCTACGATCAAACCCGTAGTACAAGCTTTAGTTTGCCAGCGCCACATCACGCTAAAGCGTGGTCTACAGCTATCACTAACGCAAGCCCACTTGCAGAAACGGATTACAATGGACATTTTTTACACAATACTTTTACTTGTTCTCGGCCTGGCGATAGGCTCTTTTTTGAATGTGATTATTTTTCGGATGGATGAATTACGCACGATTCTGTACGACAGATCACACTGTCCGAAGTGCAAGAAGATCCTGAAGTGGTATGATTTGATCCCATTTCTTTCCTTTGTTATGCTTCGTGCTAAGTGCCGTTACTGTGGAAAGGGGATTTCGTTTCAATATCCGATAGTAGAACTATGCACAGGATTACTTTTTGTATTTCTTTTCATGTTTTTTGGAATTAGCTGGGCACTTATTGTCTACTTAATTATTTTCTGCATTCTTGTTGTCGTCTTCGTCTATGATCTGAAGACACAAACCGTGCCGGAGATATTTGTCTGGATCGCTTTAGTCTTGTCTGCGGCATTTGGCTGGTACTTTGGCCATTTCGGCTGGATCGAAATGATCCTTGGAGCGCTTGTTAGCGGCGGCTTCTTGGCAATCCTTGTCTTGGTCTCGAGAGAGAAGTGGATGGGCGCTGGAGATATCAAGATTGGTCTTATTCTTGGTTTCTTGCTTGGCTACCCAACAGCGTTACTCTCTATGTTCCTGGCTTTTGTCCTTGGGTCAGTCATCGGTGTCCTATATGTATTTATAAAAAATAAATCACTGAAGCGCGAGTACCTGAAGGAGTCGTTGCCATTTGCCCCATTTCTTATTCTTGCTGCGCTGATCGGCTTGACTTATGGCCCTGCGATTGTTAGCTGGTACACGGGCGGGCTTTATTAGGCACCAATCACTGTGTCATCCTGAACTTGCCGTGCCACTTCCGTAGCCTTGGCGAAGGGTGGATTCAGGATCCAGAATATAATTTGGAAGAAGGCTTCCTGGATTCCGGATCCCTTCGACATTGCTCAGGGCGGGAGAGTCCGGAATGACAAAAGAGTAAGTAAGAGTGACAGAAATAAACAAAATCACAAATATGAAAAAAGGTTATACATTGATGGAGCTGCTGGTCGTAATATCTATAATCGCTTTTATGGCTATTGTCAGTGTGCCTGCTTTTGCGCAGTACGGACGCAGTAGCGACTTCAAACAAAAGTCAGACGAGGTGAAAATGCTGATGCAGCGAACATATTTGCTTTCTAGGAGCCCAGAAAATACCAATATTCAATATTATCGATTGAGGGTAGATAATCAGATCTTCAAGCTAGAGAGCACAACTAACAATACGACTTGGAATCCTGTTTCTCAGATCATGAAGCTAGATAATGGTTCGAGCAGCACATCGCAAACCTTGGAAAGCGTCTTGTGTGATGCGAATTGTTTTGTCTTGACTTGCTCGACAAATCCACAGGATAAATGTGATTTGACAACTGCATCAAAAACATCAATTTCGTTGGCAGATTATAAAATTACTGGTTTTAAAAATCTTGCCAAGTTTACATTTGAAGGCGTTGAGAAAGATGGTGCGATAGACCCTGTTACATATAAAACGAGCAAACCATTTAACGTTATTTTAACTTACGACAATTTATGATAAATAAAACGAAAAAAGCTTTTAGTCTTATTGAGGTGTTGCTCTCAGCAACTATCATAGTGATTTTATTATATTCGCTTGTTGCAGCTGGCCGCTCAGCGCTCACAAGCTCGTCTGCCTTACATGACAAGGCACAGGCAACTCTGCTCGCACAGCAGGGCATCGAGATCGTCCGCCAGATTCGTGATACAAACTGGATAGATACAACGTCACAGGATTGGAAAAATTTTGCCTTTAGTGAGGGAGCGTGGATTGCTATGATTCCTGCTAATAGCTATATTGTTAAGCCTGCTACTGCTGTAGCTCCATATCGTCCATACCTTGCAGTCTTAGCTGCTGGCGAGCCAGTGATTATCAACAATAAAACTTTCATTAGAAAAGTAAAATATACTGCACTTACCACGACTGAAATGCCAGCCAGCACAAGCGCATCAATGACTGAAGGTAAAGACGTCCAGCCAGCGCTAAATGCTGTGAAGGTCACAGTCACAGTTACCTGGAACGCCGCATCTGCACAGAGTGTCAGCATAAGTGAAGTATTAACAAATTGGCGCCCAAACTATTAATCCACTTCTGTGTCAAATTTATAATTTATAATTTACGAATTTAAAAAGGTACAAATCACCAAATTAATTTGTCATCCTGAACGAGAGTGAAGGATCTGTCAGTACCAGATAATTTATTCTTCGACTCCTCGGTATTCCGAGGTTGGAGAAGTATTAAACACTTAGGCTTTCCACCTATTTCATAGAGTCGAATAATAAATCAAATCACAAATATGAAACAAAACAATATCAAAATTTCTAAAGCCTTTACATTACTTGAACTTCTCGTTGCAACGACTATTTTTGTTGGCGTGATGCTGATGGCTAGTAGCGCGATTACTAATAGCTCGACCTATCTTTCTCGCTTGAAGGCGATGAGAGTCGGCTCCGATGAGTCTAGGCGTATTGCGGATATTCTTGGTGAAGACATCAAGAAGGCAAATACAGAAATAAGCATAAAGTATAAGAAAGCTGACGCAACCACAGAGACAAACATGTATAAACCTGGCATTGCTTTATTCTACTGTACGACGTCGACGGTTGTTTGTGTTCCGCAGCATTCTGATCTTAGCACGCAGTCTATAAGTATCTCTAACCCATCTGAGTTCAAGGCAAACACTCTAGTTCTCGGTGAGAAAGATGCGTCCGGTACTTTGAAATATAAGGTTTATTTTAACAATAGCTACGATACTACCACCGCAAACGGCATGATATTATATTATAAAGAGTCGACAGCATCGACGATTGACCTGACATCTGCTAGTAATTTTTACGACACCGCAAACGGCAAGATTTCGGGTGATAAAAGTCAGTCTGGCTTGGATTTGTCCAACGATCTAACGATCAAATTTGGTGGCTACGCTCCAAACAGTGATACTCTTTTTACAGCGGCTAATAGGCAGCAGTCTTATGTCTATTATAATATTCATGTCAGCACCGTGAGAGGCACAACAAATCAAGAAATATATGGCTTAGATGTTTTGTCGGGAATAACTTCTCGTAATTATAATTAGAATACTTTTAAGCTGTAGCCAGACTTTAGTCTGCTGGCAGAATCATGTCCCTCTGTCATCCTGAATCGGAGTGCTTGAAGATGAAGGATCTCCGGAGATTCTTCGCTTACACTCAGAATGACAAAAGACCACTGTAGCACAAGCTTTAGCTTGCTAGTTTGGTGATAATCGGCTATTTTTAGATAGATAAACTATTTATTTCGGAGACTACTATGACAACGAAAATATTCTCAGGCATACAGCCAAGTGGAATCTTACATTTAGGCAATTATCTTGGTGCCATTAAGCAGTGGGTTGATACGCAAGACACAGCCGATCAAGCGATTTTTTGCGTCGTGGATCTTCATGCGATCACCGTTCCTCAAGATCCAAAAGCTTTGCAACAGAATATTCTAAATGCAGCTGCTCTATACATTGCTTGTGGCGTGAAGCCAGAAAAAGCTGTGATCTACGTTCAATCCAGCTTGTCGGAACACTCAGAGCTGATGTGGATCCTAAACACTGTTGCGACTATGGGCGAGCTCTCACGGATGACCCAGTTTAAGGAAAAGTCAGCAAGAAATTCAAATACTGATTCTGTCGGCGTTGGCCTTTTCGACTACCCAGTTCTGATGGCAGCGGATATCCTTCTTTACGGTAGCACTCACGTCCCAGTTGGCCATGATCAGAAACAGCATGTTGAGCTGGCTCGCGATATTGCCCAGAGGTTTAATTCTCGCTTTGGTGAGACTTTTATAGTCCCAGAGCCGATGATTAAGAGAGAAAGCGCACGTATCATGGGTCTAGACGATCCGATGAAGAAGATGAGCAAGTCAGCATCTTCACCGCTAAACTACATCGCGATGACCGATGACGCAGAGACAATCCGTAACAAGTTTAAGCGCGCGGTGACAGATTCTGGCAGCGAAATTCTCGCTCGCGAGGATAAACCAGCGATTACAAATTTGCTTAATATTTTTAGCGAAGTATCTGGCAAATCTGTTGCAGAGCTGGAAAAAGAATTTGCTGGTGCTGGCTATGGTGACTTCAAGATGGCAGTTGCCGAAGCGGTAATCAGCTATTTGAAACCAATTCAGGAGAAATATACGGAATTGCTAGAAGATGAAGACAGGCTCAAGTCTATCCTTAGAGAAGGCGCTGAGCGAATTGCGCCAATCGCAAAGAAGACGCTGAAGGAAGTACAGGAAAAAGTCGGGCTAGGAATATAGTCCGCTTTGCGGAATTTAAAATTTATAATTTACCATCCTTCGCACCATCCTTCATTAAAATTACGGACGGCACGGCAAGGCTACGGACGGCACGGCGAATTTAGAAATCGTACAATAGAGCAAATAGCACGAATAATATATTCAGATATTGTCATTTCGACATCCCGACGCTTCGGTCGGGACGTGAAATCTTCTGCTTATTATCTTTGTCATTGCGAGTGAACTTGCGAAGCAATCTATCGGATCCATTGTAAGATTGCCGCGCCTCGAAGCTCCGATGGCTCGCAATGATAAAAATTGTAAAATGTTAAATTAATGATAAATGATAAATGATAAATGGAAAACAAAAATGAGTGATACAATCTACATAAATACTGATGGGGGATCGAGGGGCAATCCCGGACCTGCTGGCATCGGCATTGTCTTTTTTGATGATACAAGCAAGCAGATGCACAGCCACAAGGAGTGTATCGGCGATGGCACGAACAACGAAGCAGAATATACAGCGATCGTCCGCGCGCTTGAGATTTTGCTAAAGAGCAAATGGTTTGCCGACAATAATTTGGCAGATAAAAAGGTGATTTGTCGGCTAGATTCTAAGCTTGTTGTCGAGCAGATAAATGGCAATTGGAAGGTCAAGGAAGCCCGTCTAAAGGATTTTGTGGTAAAAATCATGACGATGATCGACCAGATGCATTTGCACATTTCTTTTGTTCATATTCCAAGAGAAGAGAACTCAGCGGCCGATGCTCTGGTGAATCTTGCGCTGGATGAACAAGCAAAGCAGAAGAACAATCTGACCTAATCTTTTATTCTTCGACTCCGTGTGGCGCGCGGGTGGAGAAGTATTGAGTCACCAAAGTTCTCCACCTACTACGTAGAGTCGAACAATAATAATTAATTTATAACAATATTATGAAAATAACTGTACGAGTAATTCCAAATGCGAAAACGCTAAAAGTCGAGAAACATAGTGACGGCACTCTGAAAGTTTGGGTTACGGGAAAGCCATTTCGTGGTGCGGCGACGCTAGAAGTGATCGATGCGCTTTCGGCTTTTTACAAAATCCCAAAGAGTTTAGTCACGATCGTCAAAGGATTAACTTCTCGAAATAAAGTCTTCAATATCGATAACGACTAAATTGAGTTTGTTGATGTAGTCCACGCTTTAGTGTTTCTCAGACAAGCTAAAGCTTGGACTACAAACTAAACCGTAGCCCACGCTTCAGTGTGCTGCACCCAAGCTAAAGCTTGGACTACGGAAGAATGTTGACTCGTAGACCACGCTTCAGCGTGTTCCTCATGCCCCTCCCTCTTTTAGGGGGAGGCTGGGTGGGGATTACATGTGTCTGATAGATCAGATGTCTCTAAGACTATAAACCACCCCTAGCCCCTCCTTGAAAAGGAGGGGAACAATAAAGCTACGTAGACCAAACTTTAGTTTGTCTTATTCGTCGTCTGCTTGTACTATTTCTCAGCGATGGTATAATGTAAATAAGTGATTTTTGGTCAGAACTTAATGGAGGGGTCCATGAATAAGAGAAACGGTTTTACGCTCGTAGAACTTCTTGTCGTCATTGCGGTGATTGGCGTACTTTCGGCCGTTGTAGTAATTAGTACAAATAGTGCGAAGGGCAAAGCGCGAGATGCGATTCGTCTCTCCGATATGGCGTCAATTCAAGCTTCATTAGGTTTGTATTATGACGATAAAGGGATTTTTCCGCCTATTGCACCTACCGTCGCTGGTATTTGTACCGCTGGCTTAAATTGCCATCTTAGCAATATAAATCCTGGTGTTTATATCTCGGACATGGTGGCCTATTTTCCATCTGGGCTTCCAAACGACCCCCTGAATGATTCAACTCATTATTATTCATATTATAAATACTCTGTCGCTTCATATCTGCCTTGCTCTTTCTCTAAAAGAATTTTTTTGTCAGCGTTCAATTTTGAAACCATACCAGATACAACGCCGAGAACTTTTTCACCTTTTAGTCCAATGAAGGCTGTTGAATCCACATGTTGGAATACTGTGTTTACATCGTTCTGGGTAGAAAAAAACGAATGGCTTTACTCTGGCCTTGAATAATCTCAGCTAATCTATATGAAATATTGGTCTTATATTACAATTATATTGCTCCTTCTCGGGATCAATATTTTTGTAGTTATAAACGGTGAGAAAAACCAGAAAGATAACGCAGCAGAGAAGTCGGCAGCTGTGGATAACTCGGTCCTAGATGGCGTGAAGAATGGGAAACAAAAGATATTTGCGGTCACAGTGCCTCACCATGATTTGGTGGCCGCAGATAGAAGTAAGTATTTGGCAGGTATTGCAAAGACGGAATCACCGAAGACGATTATTCTTGTCTCCCCAAATCATTTTGATACTGGCAAGAGTGACATCTTGACCACTGATAAGACTTGGGACTTGGGAGAAAAAAAAGTAAGTCCTGATAGCGAAATCATCGCAAAGCTGTCTTCCGATTTAATCAGCAATGATGAAAATGCATTTCTAGGCGAGCATGGGATCAAAAATATTTTACCGGATATTGCGAATTATTTTCCCGCGGCCAAAGTTGTCCCGATAATCATCAAACAAGACGTTACAAAAGAAAAAGTTGCTCTGCTAGCCGATAATTTGATCGCAAATTGCACTGACGATTGTCTGCTAATCACTTCAGTAGACGACTCGCACTATCAGCCAGCATCTCTTTCAGAGCTACATGATAGCCTGACTATCCGAGCTCTGAATAATATGGACGAGGATTTGATCTGGCGTGCAGAAGTTGATTCACGGCAGTCTATGGCCTTGTCTCTTGCTTGGTCAAAAGCACATGGTGCAAATTCTTTTCACCTTTATAAAAATACTAATTCCGGAATCATTGCAGGTGATCGTGATGCAGAGACAACCAGCTACATCTTTGGAGATTTTGCAGTCGGCGAGAAGAATACAGCAATCCTTGACGAAGTGACATTTACTATTGCGGGGGACTCGATGTTTGACCGAGCGGTCGACTATAAATTCCGAGAGAATAAAATTTATGATATTTTTGCGAATTTTGGAGATAGAGTTCTCTCTGGCACTGACCTTTCGATGCTAAATCTAGAAGGACCAATAAGTGCTGAGCCAATTCTCGCGGATCAGTCAGAAAGCCTAATCTTTAGTTTTCCATCGAAAACCGTCGATGTCCTAAAGTGGCTAGATATAAACGCGGTTAGCTTGGCCAATAACCATACTATGAATGCCGGTAAGGCAGGCTTTGCGAATACACTGAAAGTACTAAAAGAAAAAAATATTATTCCGATTGGTTCTGCAAATACATTTGATACTACTTCTATAGCCAGGTTTGGTTCAGGAGCCATAAAACTGAGTGTTATCACTATCGAGTCTCTCGAAGTGAGCAAAGATCTGACCGAGATTATTAAGGCAGAAAAAGTTGCAGGGAATCGTGTGATGATCATGCCACACTGGGGGACTGAGTATGAGCCAATTCACTCAAATTTGCAGGAAAAACTTGCTCATGGCTGGATAGATGCTGGTGCAGACATCATCATCGGCTCACATCCACATGTCGTTCAAGATGCCGAATTATATAAGTCTAGAGCCATTTTCTACTCTATTGGAAACCTTGTCTTCGATCAGACTTGGTCGGAGCCGACACAGAAGGGGCTGATTATTGCTGGGAGATTTAAAGCAGAAAGTCTGGAGCTTGTTCTTTTACCAACCGTAAGTAAGAAAATTCAGCCGCAGCTGCTTCGCGGAGCTGAAAAGACCGATTTTATAACCAAAATACGCGCTGATCTTGGTCTGCCTACTAGCGATACAGGACTCGGCTATGATAAAATTAGAATACAACTAGTGGCGGAGTGATCAGGATTTAGGATTTAGGGCTTAGGGCTTAGGGCTTAGGATTTGGGACTTTGGGGATGGCAATCGAATTTGTCATTTCGACTCTATGCGCTTTGTCGCATAGGTGGAGAAATCTAATTAATTGATTGCATATCTCTAGGAGATCTCTACTCTTCTGGCGAGAAAACAAAACGAAGCATTTACATCAAAATTTAGCAACAAATAATGTTCTATAAACGGAGGGAAATGACGAAGAGAGAAAAGATTTTATTGTGGAGTCTGATTAGCGTACTGATTTTATCGAGTGCAGGCTTAGTCTATGTATATCGTGACAGTATTCCTTTTCTACATAAAGACGAAGAAGTTTCTTTGGATGATGCGTCAACTACTAGTGGTGATACAGTGACAAGTGGTGCTGTTGCGACTGGAGTTGCAGTAACAAGTGGCACAGTAACGACGGGAGCTGCCGTTGTTTCGGACATTAAGTGGATCGCCCCCGTGAATGTCGCTGATCCTGGTATCATCAAATTATCTTACGATTCGAGCTACTCAACATATTACAAGGTTGGAGATTATTTGGATGGCAGTGAGATGATCTTGGGTATGATTCCACCAGACGGCCCAGGCACTAGCTCTATCATTCGTTTCAAGAAGACTGCCGAAGGTAAATACTATTATTTGAAAAATAGTTCGACAAATCCGACAGAAGCACAGGAATCAACCATCTTGGTAGGCTACGGTACGAAGACCTTTATCGATTCGAAGACCGCAGCGATCAGCGAGCTGATCAGCCCGGATAAAATCGTCTTTGATAGCAAAACCACTCTCAATCTTGTTGGTGGCATCGGTACTTCTCAGTTATTTAGTGACTTAGTCGATCCAAAGCTGATTAAGACTATGGCTTCAGGCCCTCTTTACAGAGTCGCTGTTGGGGACAACACTCAGCCATATCTAAGCAGAAGTTTATATTTGAAAATGGCTGACGGTACGATTGCAGGATACATTGAAGATATCCCTTTTCTTACTGACAGCGGAGTCGCAAATGTAACTCTTGCTGCAGGTGGAAAAGATGCGGCTACCTATAACACAAACAGTACAGCCGTCTGTGGCGGACCAGTCTTTACGACTGTGCTTACCTCGGCTAGCGACATTGCAAGCCGTATCTCAGTTTATGGGACGACCTCAACTGGGGACAAGGTTTATACATTTGCAAGCCAAAATGACGCCGTCGTTAGTACTGCTTACTCTAACTATTCAAATGGCAGAGGCGCTGATTTGATGTCTTCTGCTAGTTTCAATAGTAAACCCGCACTTTTTCTCTGGAAAGATGGATTAGGAGATTACGTTCTTTTTATGAATACAGAAGTCGGGCCAATGGGTGAATGTGGCAAGCCTGTGATTTATCTCTACCCAACGAAAGCTACAAACATCAGTGTAAAGGTAGGTGCCGAGATCACGAAGAGTGAGCCAACCTATAACGATGGCTGGAATGTCTTAGCTCAGCCAAATGGCCAGCTGACCCTAGACGGCGTTATTTATCCAAACCTTTTCTGGGAAGGAACTGGTAACGGTAACTATCCAGCGATAGACTCTGGCTTCGTCGTGAAATCTAGCGAAATCGAAGCAACATTATCCAATCATTTGACGCTTCTCGGTCTAAACACTCAAGAAAAAGCAGATTTCATGGAGTATTGGCTGCCAAAGATGCCAAAAACTGCTTATACGAGACTGACTTGGCTTGGAACGAAGGATATGGATCGGCTCGCACCGCTGACCGTGACCCCAGCTCCCGAGACAAAGATCAGAATTTTCCTGGATTTCCAAGGACTAGACAAGATGATCGACTTGAAGTCTCAGCGCCTCTCGTCACCAAAGAGAGTCGGCTACACACTAGTAGAGTGGGGTGGACTGCTGATAAAATAGTTGCTACGTAAAATCTAAAATCAGCTCTCGAAAGGGGCTGATTTTGGTTTAGCATGGGCTCTTTCTTGCTCCTTCCGCTCTATCTCATGCCCCTCCCTCTTTTAGGGGGAGGCTGGGTGGGGATTTTTGGTACGCAGTTCGCAGAAGACAGAGCAAAACCACCCCTAGCCCCTTCCATTCGACTCGCAAGCTCGCTCAGGACAGGCTCTTGAAAAGGAGGGGGACGAGAAGACAAGCTACGTTTTAGTGTGTTGAAAATATCAAGCTAAAGCTTGAGCTACGGGAACGATGTGGTCCACGCTTCAGCGTGTTTTGCACAAGCTAAAGCTTGGGCTACAAGAAAGCATCTTTAGCGTGTTTTTATCTAGCAAGGATTACAATTTTCAGATAAAGTAGATTTATGCCTATAAAAATTCGAACATTTGATGTGAGTCTGCTCGTTTTGCCGCTGATCTTCACGACAGTGGGCGTTTCTTTGATTTACAGCCTTGTGATGGGGACTGCAAATGATGGTTTGGGCTTGAAACAGGGGATGATCGCGCTCGTGGGTCTCGCCATCATGCTTGTATTTTCTTTTTCAGACTATCGCTATTTCAAGGGTACTGCGTGGATATTTTATGCAGTTTCTCTAATCCTTCTGATTTGGGTATACCTGTACGGAAAGTCGGTGAATGGGGCGATGAACTGGATTGACTTGAAAATTTTTCGTCTTCAGCCCTCTGAACTAGCAAAAATAAGTCTGATCTTTACCCTCTCCGCCTATTTCTCAAACAAAACGCACAAGATTAAGTGGCAGCATATTCTTGTGTCGTTAATTATTTTGATAATTCCGCTGGTACTAATACTCTTGGAGCCAGATCTTGGTACCGCAATCATCGTTTGTTTCATTTACATGACTATTTTGCTTGCTTCCAAGCCAACAAAATCGCAAATAGCGGTAATCGTTAGTGTCGTCGTAGCAATTTTTATTTTTGCATTTCTTGCTTTCAAGGGAACCCCACCTTTTCAAAATGTTTTGCGTGATTATCAGAAGCAAAGAATCGCCGTATTCCTAAATCCCGATCTTGATCCTTACGGTCGGGGCTATAATGTGAAGCAGGCGCAGATCACTATCGGTTCTGGAAATATTATAGGAAAGGGTTTGGGTAAGGGCACTCAGTCCCAGCTTCAGTTCTTGCCGGAAGCCCATACTGACTTCATCTTTGCCGGTATCGCTGAATCCTTTGGCTTCCTTGGTATTTCGCTATTTCTGGTCCTGTACTGCTTCTTACTGACAAGAATCCTTGATGTTGGTGCTCACGCACGAGATAATTTCGGTATGTTGTGTGCTTTTGGAGCTTTTGGTATGCTATTTTTCCAAGTGCTGATTAGCGTCGGTATGAACATCGGCTATCTTCCCGTAACGGGTATCCCGTTGCCATTTATGAGCTACGGAGGTACTTCTTTGCTCGTATCTTTCATGGCTATCGGACTGGTCCAGAGTATATTTATGAGGCATGAAAAAATAACATTTTAATGTATTGACAATTTGGCGCTATCTGATAATATATATCTTATAGATAGCCCCACGGGCTTTTTTAAGTTAGGAGAAGAAAAAACATGTTTGCAATCATTTCAAGTAAAGGTGTTCAATACCGAGTTGAAGAAGGTAAAGAATACAAGATCGACATTTTGGAAGAGCCTTCCGATAAGAAGCTCATTTTTTCTGATGTTCTGATCGTTGACACTGACCAGGGTACTAAAGTCGGAGCTCCTTTTATCGAAGGCGCATCTGTCGAAGCTGAATTCATCGGTGATGCCAGCACAAAGAAAGTAAAATCAACTAAGTTCAGACCAAAGAAGAGATACCAACGAAATCTGGGTCATAAACAGCACTTTACGTTGATAAAGGTTCTCTCTATTAAAGCATAATTATGAAAAACGCCATATTTGATTATTTCAAAGGGGTGTGGAACGAGCTTACCAAAGTTACGTGGCCAACAAAAAAAGTAGTTATCAATCATACAATTATAGTTATAATCTCAGCTGTGATAGCGATATCTCTGACTGCAGCAATCGATTT
>Ga0194057_10000172_pt1 | contig 32314 bp, 30 predicted proteins | sample SepL4415m_MetaG_FD_155474 | JGI IMG/M metagenome (GOLD analysis project Ga0194057, IMG submission 155474) | Anoxic zone freshwater microbial communities from boreal shield lake in IISD Experimental Lakes Area, Ontario, Canada - Sep2016-L442-15m | ecosystem: Environmental > Aquatic > Freshwater... | reverse complement strand
AAGTTCCGCAAATGTTCGGGGGTCGAGTCGCGGAATCCCGGCTTATACGTAGCCGGCAGCTTGCTCTTGAGCACCGACTTGAATGCATCGGGCCCAGCCTCGATCCGTGCGCGGTTCACATGCACCCGCCCCTCCGAGCCCTCGAAGCGGATGCCGTCCTGCAACTCGTTTTCGCTGGCGAAGATCAACCGTACGCCGTTGGCATAGGTGAACTCGGAATGCCAGGAGGTTGGGCAATCGCAGATGCCCTCGGCCGGAAAGACTCCGCGCGACTGGACCTCGATCGGGCCCGTGTCCTGCGTGCCGTTTCCCCACTGTGCGATGTCAACGTGGTGACATCCCCAGCCCGCCTGGTAGCCGATGCAGTAGTCATAGGTTGACATCCACACCATGTTCTCGATCCGCTCCGGCTGGTACGGCCGCTCGGGGGCCGGGCCGAGCCACAGGTTGTAGTCAAAGCCTTCGGGTACGGACTGCGTACGGACCGCAGGACCAGTTCGATTGTTCGGCACGCCGACCTTGATCGTATGCAACTTCCCCAACTCGCCACTGCGAGCCATATCGGCCGCCAACTGAAAGATCGCGTCGCTGCGCTGCTGTTGGCCGACCTGAAAGACGCGATGGCACCGGCGGACGGCCTTCACCAGGGCTAGTCCCTCGACCACCGTTCGCGTCATCGCTTTCTCGCAGTAGATGTCCTTATTGGCCTCGGCCGCGGCAATGGCCGTCAGGGCGTGCCAATGCTCCGGTGTGGCGATCACTACGGCGTCAACGTCCGCACGGGCGAGCAGGTCGCGGAAGTCGTTGTAGTCCGTGCAACCCTGGAATATGCCGCCCCCGCGGAGGGCGGCGTAGCGGTTTTCGATCATTGCCTTCAACGTTTCCCGCTTCTTCCGGAACGGATCACAGGCGGCGACGATCTGGACATCCGCCATGCCGAGCAACGGTTGGGTGAGTTGCGCTGCCCGCTTGCCGGCACCGATCATGCCCAGCCCGATGCGATTGCTTGGCGGTTGGGCACCGTTCTTGCCGAGCGCGGAGGCCGGCACAATGCCCGGCAGCGACGCTGCGACGGCCGCCGCCTGCAAGAAGCGGCGCCGGGTAACGCGGCGTAAGTTCCAAACGGAGTCGGTCATTCTTTGATCTAAATGAAACAGCGAAAAACTGAAAGCAATCCGAGCCTGTGCGGTCGGCAAGTGGCCGCGTTCTGCGCCTGTGGCCACTTTCAGCACCATTGTGACAACTTATATAGTTTACACAATCGCAGATGTTCAGCCTGCGCTCTGGAAATCGCGAATTGCAACAATACACTAGCTTTGTCTCTGACGCACTGGTATAAGAGAAGGAAGAAAAGGAGCATTTATTGTGAAACAATCCACTTCGCGTCGCTTATTCTTACGAAATGTCGGTCTTGGTTCGCTCGGCGTGTTGGCGGCCGACGAATTGGCCGCCAACGCCGCGCCCCCCCACGACGAGAAGATCCTGGGGGCCGCCGGCGTCAAGACGGCCGACCGCCCCAAGGGTGTCTGGTCGCCCGTCTCCGATCGAAAGATCCGGGTGGGCATCGCCGGTTTCGGCGTCTGCAAGATGGGGGCAGCATTCGGCTTCCAGGCTCATCCCAACGTCACCGTGGCGGCGGTCAGCGACCTGATCCCCGAGCGATGCCGTGGGCTGGCCAAGGCCTGCCACTGCGAGAAGACGTATCCTTCGCTCGAAGAGATGATCAAGGACGACTCGCTGGAGGCGATTTTTGTCGGCACCGACGCTCCAAGCCATGCCCAGCATTGCATTGACGCCCTCCGGCGCGGCAAGCACGTTGGATGCTGCGTGCCGGCCGTCTACGGCTCGATCGAGGACGCCCACAAGCTGGCCGATGCGGTCAAGACGAGCGGGCGGAAGTACATGATGTTCGAGACCAGCGCCTTCCATGCCGAATGTCACGCCATGCGGCAGATCTCCAAGGCGGGCGGGTTCGGAAAGCTCTACGTCGAGGCCGAATACTTCCACCACATGCCGGAACCGATCGCCTCGTTTCGCGACTGGCGGGTCGGGCTTCCGCCGCAATGGTATCCTACCCACTCCAACGCCTACTATGTGTGCGTCACCGGCGGCAGCTTTACCGAGGTTTCGTGCATGGGCATGCCCAGCACCATCGCTCACCTGCGGCCGGAGAACAACCGCTATAAGAATCCTTTCGGCACCGAAATCGCCTTGTTGCGGACCAGCGAAGGCGGAATGGCCCGCATGGCGGTAAGCTGGGACACGCTCGGCCCGGGCGGCGAGCAAGGCCGCGTGCGCGGGCAGCGCGGGGCGATGTGGAACGGGGGCTACACCGGGGAGTTGAAGCAGTTGCCCGACCTCAAGTGCCCGCCCTTGCCGCCCAGCGTGGCCCCGGGCGGCCACGGCGGCTCGCACGGTCACCTGATGAACGAGTTTGTGACCGCGATCCTGGAGGACCGCAAACCGCTGGTAGACATCGCCTGGGCTCTGAACATGACGGTTGCCGGCATCGTCGCCCACCAGTCGGCGTTGAAGGACGGCGAGCTCACGAAGATACCGCAGTTCTCCTGATCCTGGGAAACGACCGATTCCATGCACCCGCAACCCCAATCCCAAAAGCCTCGCGTCGGCTTGCTGGCGTTGACGCTGGAACTGTATGAACAGCTTGCCCCGGAGCTCCGCCAGCAACGCGAACAATGGCTGCGTCGCGAGGTGCTTCCGGCCTTGGACGCCGGCGCCGACGTCCGCTTTTGCCAGGCGGTCTACCGCCGCGAGGACGTCGATGCGGCTGTTGCCGAGTACGAGTCGTCGGGCTTCGATGCCCTGCTGGTCGTCTTCCTCGCCTATGCGCCGAGCCAGATTGTGGCACCGGCCCTGCAACGCACGCGGCTGCCTGTCGTCGTCTGGAACACACAAGAGTTACTGGCGATTGACGGCCGGTTCGACACGGGCAAGATGATCGACAATCACGGCGTGCATGGGACTCAAGACCTAGCCAACGTGCTGGTTCGCACGGGCGTGCCGTTTCACTTTATCACTTCGCACCCCGGCGACGCCGGCGGCCTGCAAGAGTTGTTCGATTTCTTTGCGGCTGCGGCGGCGGTAACCCGGCTGCGGTCTTGCCGCTTGGGCTTGATGGGGTATCCCTTTCCGGGAATGGGTGATCTCGCTTTCGATAGCACGCATCTCGCCGCCACGCTCGGTTGCCGCTGGACGTCGCTGGCACTAGAGACCTATCACCAACTGGCCGCTGCGGCGCCCCCCGATGCCGTGGGGGATCTCAAGGACGAGTATCGCCGCTCGTACGCGATCGCTGAAGACGTGTGCGACGCCGACCTGGACGCCACGGCGCGAGCCGAGTTGTCCCTGCGTTCGATCGCTGCCGACCAATGCCTCGACGCCCTGAGCTTCCAGTTCCTCGCGCTGGGCGAGGATGAGCGGACAGTCACTCTGCCGTTCGTGGCCGTGAGCCGAATGATGGCCGACGGCGTCGGCTTTGCCGGAGAGGGGGATTTGATCGGGGCGGCGGGCACGTGGCTACTGAATCGTCTCTGTCCGCCCGCCAGTTTCACGGAGATTTTCACGATCGACTTCGCGGGCAACGGGATGCTGTTGAGCCACATGGGCGAAGCCAACGTGGCCATGGCGCGCAAGGACCGCCCCGTGCCCTTGGTGGCTCGGCCGCAGCCGATCACGCGCACGCTCGGACGGCAGTTGGCTCTGGTCACCAGTTTCCAGCCCGGCCCTGCCACGCTCTGTGCATTGACTCTCGGCCCGCAAGGCAAGTGGCGATTGATCGTCAGCCGACTGGAGATCGAGGACTTCGGGCCGCTGGCGAGTCTTCCCGTGCCGCACTGCAAGGTGGTGAGTTGTCTTGACGTGCGCGACTGGCTGACAGCGTACGCCCGCTCAGGCGGACCCCATCACCACGCGATTTGCTTTGGCGACGCGCGACCGCGGCTTAAACTGGCCGCGGCCTTGCTGGATGCAGACTACTGCGAGGTCTAGCCCATGTATCTCGGTTGCGACCTGGGAACCACGAACGTCAAGGCACTACTGACCAATGGAGACGGTCGGGCCGTTGCTACGGGATCGGCACCGGTGGACCTCCTCCTCACGCCCGACGGCGGCATCGAGCAGGATATCGAGCAAATCTGGGCCGCCACATGCGCGGCGATTCGACAGGCTCTCAGCGGCGTGAATCCCGCGGCGATCAGGGCTGTGGGCGTCTCCAGCCAGGGCGGGGCACTGCAACTGCTCGACGCCGCAGAACAACCGGTGGGGCGGGTCATCAGTTGGCTGGATAGCCGCGGCCGGCCGTTTGATCTGGATCTCACCGAAGAGTTGGGAGCGGATTTCCTGGCGGAACATATCGGCCACGCCGCCAGCACGATGACGCTCGGACAGATCCTGCGGCTCCAGCAACAGTCACCGGAACGGTTCAAGACGGTTCGTCATGTCAGCTTTGTCGGCGATGCGATCGTGGGGCGACTATGTGGCCGGCGTGCCCACGACGCCACCTCGCTGGCGATCGCCATGCTCTACAATCCCAGGCTGCAACGCCCCGATCAGGAAGTCCTCGCCCGTTTGAAGCTCGAGGAGAGCCAATTGCCTGACCTCCTCCCCGCCACAACGCCGGCCGGCAAAATCCAACCGGCGGCGTGCCGAGCGACCGGTCTTCCGGCGGGCATTCCCGTTTCGCCGGCTATCCATGATCAATACGCTGTTTCACTCGGCGCAGGATCGGTCCAGGATGGCGACGTGACTTTCGGGGCCGGCACGGCCTGGGTGTTGCTGGCCAACAGCGCGCGGTTGGCACGCCCGGCGACTGCGGACGCCTTCGTGTGCCCACACCCCGTGCCGGGCCTTTACGGCCAACTCCTTTCCATGCGCAACGGTGGCTCGGCGATCGAGTGGGTTCTGCGCTTGCTCGGCCGCGACGATGCCTCGCCGGCGGCGGTGGACCAAGTGCTGGCCGAGATTCCGCCGGGTTGCGACGGGCTTCGCTTCTGGCCCTTGCTGTCCCCGGCTGCCAACGCTGAAGAGGCATTTCCCACCAGCGGCCGAATCTCCGGGATCACTCTCAATCACCGAGGGAGTCACCTGCTTCGGGCGGTGGTCGAGGGCCTGGCTTGCGAACTGGCCCGGCATCTTATGCTGCTGGCCAAGGCGGGAATTGCCGTAGCAAGGCTGACGATGTGCGGCGGCGGGGCGGCCAGTCGCCTGACGCCGCAGATCATCGCCGACGTGACGCAGCAAGCGGTGGCGCACGTCGAGGCATTCGACGTCAGCGCCTTGGGTGCCGCCGTCGTTGCCCAAGCGTTGCTCGATCCGGCCGTGCCGTTGGAAGAGCTTGCCCGGCGCAGTGTGCCGCCCTCGCGTCTGGTGCTGCCAAGCGAAAACGCGGACATCTATTGCAAGGTCCGCGAGCATTACCTGGCGACGTTCCCCGGCGGCGGAGATTAGTCTTGAAAGTAGAGCGTTCTGGCAGATGAGGGCGATGATCGCCTGGGAAAACGGCGGAGGACCGAGGACGCGGCAGATGTCAAGAAAAACTCAGCCACTGAGCGGCCAAATTACCACGTCAGAGGTGTCAGGCATTACCAATCCTGGGATATTACGAGTCATTTCCTTGCCTGCGGCGGTGTGCCAGACGAACGCTGGCAAGCCCACTTTCAGCGCAAGGCCCAACAAGCACTCCAAACCGTGCCCCAAGTGGTGTAAGTACCGGTGGAATACTGTGGCACAGGCCGGTTGAAAAACGCGACGATCCCGCCGACAAAGAAGTATAGCTTGGCTCGCCCACCTACCTGTGCTAGAATGGAAGCTGGGAGGCCAAGTACATGACGACCGTTTCATTCCAACTACCGGACAATCTCGAACAGCATCTCCGCAGGGAGTTAGGCGATTTAGCCGCTGCCGCGAAGGAAGCGGCCCTTGTGGAACTCTACCGACAAGGGCAACTCTCGCATGGCAAACTCGCGGAAGGCTTGGGAATATCGCGCTATGAAACCGATGCCGTGCTCAAGCGGCATAATGTCACCGAGGATCTGCTGACCCGCGAAGAATTCGACGACCAGGTCAGCGGCTTGCGCAAGGCGCTGGGCCGATGATCGTTGTGTCCGACACGTCTCCGCTCAATTACTTGATCCTCATTGGACAGGTCGACGTTCTGCCGGTACTCTTCCCTCGCGTGGTCGCGCCGCCGGCCGTAGTGGCGGAGATGCTTCAACAAGGAGCTCCGGAAGTTGTTGCCAACTGGGCCGCGTCGCCGCCGAGCTGGCTCGAAATTATCGCGCCCAGGGCCACCTATACCGGTCTTGGACTTGGCGCCGGGGAAGCCGAAGCCATCGAACTTGCGCAAGAATTAAAGGCGGATCAGGTTCTCCTCGACGAACGCAAGGCAACCTTGGTCGCTCGGCGACTCGGCTTGGCCGTCACCGGGACGCTGACTGTTCTCAGTTTGGCTGCCGAAAAAAGCTTACTCTCCTTCCCCGCGGTCATAGCGGCGCTGCGGCAAACGAACTTTCGTGGACCCGCCGATCTGATTGAGGAACTTCTGAAGCAGGACGAGAAAAGAAACACCGAGGGTGCCGGCCGAGAAGACTCGACACCGCGAGCCTAATGACTCCGGTAAACGAAGAACGCGATGTTGACACATTTAAGGACCGCAAGGGACGCAGGCGATCCTGCACGCGGAGTCGCTTGTTGAAGACGGTGTGGATGGCGCTCGCCTGATGGGCGGCGATGAGCAACGGTTTGCGAGTGTAGGGCATGCGCGAAATAAAGACCATTGGTTATCGCGGCGGAATCGTTCGATTCGCAATTCCAGGTAACTGGACGGAGCAGTACGAACCCGACGGCGGTGCGACGTTCTACGAGGACTTAACTGATTCCGGGACGTTCCATCTTACCGTTTTCTGCCGCACCTCGGAGTTCACAGAATCCTCCCAGGAAGTATTGTTGCGACTCATTGCAAACGATGGTTATCAGCCATTTCAGACGGGTTTGGCAATGAGGACGCGGGTGGAACGTTCAGCAGACAAGGGCGAGCAAATTGAAACATATTACTGGGAAGTCGCCGTTCCCGTTAGTGCCGATAACGTCCGGCTGGCGAACTTCTCTTACACAACCCTCGCGTCGCAAGCTGACCAAGCACGGACGCGCGAGGAGATTGATTTACTCGATCACTCGATACGAAGTGCCGAATACTCGCGAGACCAACGTGTTCCGAGTTCCGCCGATGAAGTTTTCCAAGCAGAACTTAGGAATCGGGGAATCGGCTGTACGACCACACTCGAGCGGAATTACGAGGTCAAAATCTTAGGTGTACCCTGCGCAGTCAATTTGGATAGTGTGCGACGAGATTACGAGCGGGATTGTGACGTTGCGAAGATTTCCCGCTTTGTGGATAACATGATTCGGACTGTTGAGTCGGATTCCCGGGCTTTCTCTCGGCAATTTGCAATCCACATGTTCGGCCATTTCCGTATGCTTTTCGCCCTGCCTTTGATGATTCCTACGACCGCAGGAATGGAGCTGGCGTCGCTCTTCGGCGTGGCGGTTAGAATGCTACGTGCGAAGGCTCCAATCCGTGCTGATACCCTCTTGGAACATTCGATCGCGATGGTCATTTGTCTCGCGATCTCCGCTCTACTAAGAATATGGCGGTTTCCTGCAAGAGTAATTGGAATCGGCATGGGAGCGTGGCGGTTTCTCGTTTACGCCATGTTCGTCGCAGGAATCATTGCGGGCATTTTTCTCGCATAGCCGGGACAGAAAAGGGGATTGTGCCAAGAAGCTTGGAAAAGGAGGCTAACGCACATGATGTGAGTTGAAACCTTTTATCGGAACCCTGCGGGTGCAAGCCCGCCCTGGAGAGCTTGACCAGCGTCTGGAAGCCAGTCCTGCGCGGTGACGGGTAGGCGGAAGCATGATGACAGCTACCGTGGCCTCGCTGGTTCCCGATGGGGCTTCTTGGCCTTTAGAGTTCGAGACGGGATTGCAGCGACGTCTTGTTCGTGTCGGTAGCCGACTCGTCCTTTCCCACTAACCTGCGTCGGTCACCTCAACCGCCGCAGCGAAACGACAGGGCCGGCGGTAAAAAGCTAGAAAACCGTCAGTTTTTCTTGACCCGCAGTCGATTTGACACTCCCGCCTGACGTTGCAGTCCAGGCACCCAATTAAATTACGCTGCCGTGCTCCCCCCCGACCACAGCCGCTACAATCGACGGGGTGGCTGACGTGCTCAGCGGCTGGGCTGGCACGGCCGGACGAACCGGCTGCGGAGTTCCCGCGGCAGCGATGGCCAGCACGCCAGGCATTAAGAGCCGCCTTTCACGGCGTTGGCTACGTGCGCTGGTGCAGAGGCGAGTGCCTGAAATACAGTGCCCTGAAATACAGTGCCCCCATTGCTGTTGATGCGATAAACAAGGAAAATAGATTCATCTTCATTTCCCCCATTTTCCGTTCTTCTTCCTCATCAACTCCTCCGATCATCCGAACCACCCAGTAAGATAGTCCTCAGTCTCTTTCTTGGCGGGGCCCAAGACCTTCCAATTCACGCCGAGCAGGAACTAGTCGTTGTCAATGCCGCCAATTCCGCTGCATAATGTTTGGATCTACACCGACGTGGATCGGGTCTTCTGGCGCGAGCATCTGGAGGCGTGGCTGCCGCCGGAGATATTCGACGCCCACACGCACGTCAACGAACCGCGGTTCCGCCTGGAGACGATGACCGAGGAAAAACGCCGACAACACTGGTTTAACGAGGTCTGTGAACCAATCGGAGCGGCGGATGCCGGGTGCTGCCACGAGATCGTCTTTCCGGGGCGCAAAATTTCCTGCTTGGCGTTCGGGCTGCCCTTTCTCGATTACGATATCGAGGCCAGCAACGCCAGCCTGCAAGAGGAGTGCGTGCGGCGAGGGTGGTATCGTCTGGCGGTCGTTCGGCCGCAGTGGACGGCCCAGCGCGTGGCGTGGGAACTCGACCAGCCCGGCGTCTTGGGCGTCAAAGTGTACTATGCCTTGATCGGCCACGACCCGACGACTCGCGACAAGTACCTAGAAGCCAACATATTCGAGTTTCTCCCGCATCACCAGCTTGAGTTGCTTAACGAGCGCGGCGCCTGGGTGACGCTGCACGTGCCGAAGGCCGATCGGCTAGCACACCCGGCCAACCTCGCGGAGATCCGGAAAATCCGTCGGCAATATCCGCGAGTGAAGCTGGTGATCGCGCACCTTGGACGGAGCTACACGCTGCCGCATGCCGAGCAATCGTTGCCGCAGTTGGCCGCCGACGAGGGGCTGTATTTCGATCTTTCCGCGGTGCATAACCCCGACGTACTGCGTTTTGCGATCACGACCCTCGGTTCCGCCCGGCTTCTGTACGGCAGCGACAATCCGATCTTCTACATGCGCGGCCGGCAGCAATGGCAAGGGGCCTCCTACGTGAATCGCACCAGCCACCCCTTCGCCTTCAACCGCGACCGCGAGCCTCCGGAAATCGAGGCGGGCTACACGCTGTACATGTACGAGGGCTTGCGGGCGATCAAGGAAGCCTGCACAATGGCAAGACTGGCGCGCCAGGGCGTGGAGGCGATCTTCCACGGCAATGCGCGGCGGTTGATCGACGCGATTCCTAAAGTCCCGGCATGCCGTAAACCGCCGCTTTAATGAAACTAACGCTTACCTCAATCGATTTCGCCGTCTTCGCCGTCTACCTCCTGGCGGTGGTGTTCTTGGGCGTTTACGCCACGCGGCACGGGCAGCGGACCAAGCGCGACTATTTCCTGGCCGGCGACAAGCTCCCCTGGTGGATGATCGGTGGGAGCATCGTGGCGGCCAACATCAGCAGTCATCACCTAGTGGGTGTAATGGGGACTGCCTACAAGCGTGGTTTTGTCGCCGTGACCATCGAATGGGGCGCCATTCTCATCGGCTTCAACGCGCTGTTGTGGATCTTCCTGCCCTTTTATCTCCGCAACGGCTTCTACACCATGCCTGAGTTCCTACAGAGGCGGTTCGGCGGCGCAGCGAGGACGACTTATGCCGCGTTGGTGCTGGCGACCTACATCTTTGTGGAAATCGCAGCGGTCCTCTATTTTGGCGCCTTGGCACTGTTCGCGTTGACCAGCATACCCATGACGTACAGTATCCTCGTCCTGGCCGTGGCGACCGGGGCGTACACGATCGCCGGGGGATTCCGGGCGGTCATCTGGACCGAGATGCTCCAACTCGTCGTGCTTTTGTTGGGCAGCGCCGTGCTCTCTTTCTTGACTATTCAGCAGGCCGGCGGACTGTCGGCGGTTATGGAAACCTCTCCCGACTGGCACCTGCTTCTGCCCTCCGACGACCCTGACTTTCCCTGGACGATGTACCTGGGAGGGATTTTGTGCATCAGCGTGTTCTACTGCGCCGCCAACCAGTTCATCGTGCAGCGGGTATTGGCGGCGAAGAACGAATGGCATGCCCGCCTCGGCGTCGTGTTCGCGCTCTACTTGAAGTTTCTCATGCCCCTATTGATCATTGTTCCCGGCCTGGTGGCACCGCGGCTCTTTCCCGACCTGGAGCGGTCGGACCTGGTGTTCCCAACGCTGGTCGAGCATCTACTGCCCACGGGCCTAGTCGGCTTGGTCATGGCCGGCTTGATCGCGGCGGTGATGTCGCATATTTCCGGCGCGGTCAACTCCTGCACCACGATCGCCACCGTGGACTTCTACCTGCCCTTCATCCGCAAGAATGCCACCGAGGTCCAGGCGGTTCGATTCGGGCGATTGTTCGGCGTGGCGGTGCTGGCGATCAGCATCGCCTGCGCCGAGATGCTCATTCAGTACAGCGACCGGCCGGTGTTTTTGTATCTGTTCGATGCGTATGGGTACTTCTGCCCGGGAATTGCCACGATGTTCTTGCTGGGCATATTATGGAAGCGAACGACGCATGCCGGCGCGTTGACGGCCGGATTGATGACGATTCCTCTGTCGGCGGCCATGCAGTATCGCTTCCCCGATCTGCCCTTCATGAACCGGTCGGGGATCGTCTTCTGGACCTGCATGGCCACATGCATTGCGGTCAGCCTAGTGACCAAACCGAAACCCATGTCGGAGCTTGAAGGCCTGATCTGGAACAAGGAAAGCCTGGAGATGCCGCCACAACTCCGCGCGGCGATGCGAGGCCTGCGGCGACCTGGACTTTGGTGGGCAGTAGTTACATTGATGGTGCTGTACTTCTATTTTAGATACCCCTGACATTCTCACGCGACAACAACGTCCGATCGAGCGATTACCAATGAGGCATTCCATGGATACTTGTCAACGCCCCGTCCAAATCTCGATGACTCGCTTCACAATACTCCTGGTCGCGTTTGCGGCCTTGGCGGTGCCGCTTGCGGTCGCGGCTGAAGAAGCACCGGCCCAAAAGCCAGCCAATTCTGCGGAGGCGAGCCTCGACATGGAAGTTGCCAACAAGGGTTGGATATTATTTTCCGCGAAGGGCAACCAAGGCGATTACGACCTCTTCATCTGCCGCCCCAACGGCACCCAGCGGCGCAACCTTACCAACACGCCCGAGTTTTCCGAGTTCGGTGGCCGGTTCTCGGCCGACGGCAAGCAGATGATGTATCGCCGCGTGAAGAAAGGCGTTGCGATCAACCACGACAAGTGGGGCGCGACGGGAACGCTTGTCATCGCCCGCGCCGACGGATCCAATCCGGTCGTCCAGGGCCAAGACGGCGAACTGCCCTGGGCCTCGTGGGATCCCGACGCCAAGCGACTGGCTTGTCTTGAGGATCAGATTCGCATCCGGGAAGCCGAGTCCAAGAGGGTGCTCAAGGAGCTGCCGCGCGCGGGCATCTATCAGCAGCTTATCTGGTCTCCCGACGGCAAACGCCTCTGCGGCACGGCCAACACGCGCGGCCGGCAATGGAACATCATCAGCATCGACCTGGAGACGGGCAAGGCCACGCTGCTGACGCGAGCCTTAAACTGCACTCCGGATTGGTTTCAGCACGATCCCAGCCGCGTCATTTACTCGAACCGCACGCCCGGCGTTGGCATCGGCTACGGCTACACGATGTTGATGCAAGCCGCCGCGGACGGCAAGAGCCGAACGCTGATTTATGGCGAGCTTCAGAGGCACATCTACTATGGGTGTACCTCGCCCGACGACAAGTACGTGATCTTCTCCCGCCCTGAAGGGGACGGTGGCATCGACGGGCCGATGGCTATCGTGCGTATGGCCGACACGCCGATTGTTGTACCGGCCGCCTACAAAGACTTGCTGGAATTGTATCCTGATGCCAAGAGCGGGCCGGTGTTGCGGTTGCCCCACACCGGTTTCGAGCCACATTGGACCTATTCCGAGATAGGCAAGGAGTAAATGGCGTTGGACCGTGTTGAGGTTGAGTATCCAGGTCAAGTCGCGACGCCAGCCTATCCGCCCGGCCCGGGCAGGCTGCGAGCGCTGTGCGTTGTCGGTGGGCTGGCCCTGGCCGGCTGGATGCTGGCAAGTCGCATCGATACCGGCGAGGATGAGACGGTGACGAAAGCAGGCCGGATCGAAGTCACCGCCCGACTCGTGGAATGCCCGGAAACCTTTCCCGACCTGGGCGCGTACCGATATGCCTACGTCGTGAAGTACGAGGTTTTGAAGGTACATCGGCAAGATCCCGCCGGAAAGTACCCCTTGAAGCCGGGCAACGTGATTTTTGTCGGCCACTATCGCCCGCGGCTGCTGCGGGCCCAGGCGCACGACGCCGACTGCAAGAACATGGTGGTCGGCGGCCGACTGGACCGCTTTGCGGTGGGCGACGTTCACCGCATGGCGCTCGACTACGAGTTGCAGAACCTGGCTCCAAGCGGCGCGTTGGACTACTGCTTTCCCTCCGAGGGCAACCGGTTCTTTGCGAACTGGGTCAACCCCACATCTTATTGAGGCGGCCTGCCCGAGGAGAGTTGTTCCATGGTATTCACGTCGCACATCTTCATCTTCTACTTCCTGCCGCTGTTTCTGCTGCTCTATTTCAATTTCCCCTATCGCTGGCGGAACCTGTTGATTACGGTGGCCAGCTACGGGTTCTATGGGTGGTGGGAGCCGTGGTTCGTCTGCTTGATGATGTTCACCACGGTCCTCGATTTCTTCTGGGGGCGCGTAATCGCGGCACCGGGGGCCACCCCGTTTCGACGCAAAGGCGCGCTGGTAGCCTGCGTCGTCACTAACCTGGGCTTCCTGGCCTTCTTCAAGTACTACATGTTCTCGGTGGAGAGCCTCAACCGCCTGCTCGGTTTGGCCGGAACCGATCTGTTCCCCGTCCTGGAGGTCGTCCTGCCGATCGGTATCTCCTTCTATACTTTCCATTCGCTCACTTACGTGATCGACGTCTACCGCGGGCAAGCGAAGGCGGCGAAATCCTTTACCGATTTCACGGCCTTCGTGGCCCTCTTTCCCGACCTCGTGGCGGGTCCCATCATTCGCTACCATACGCTGGCCGACCAGTTGGCCTACCGCGAGCACACGATCCCGCGTTTCGCCTCGGGTATCGCAATCTTTATCCTCGGCTTCGCGAAGAAAGTGCTCTTGGCCAATTCGGCGGGACACGTGGCCGACGCTGTCTTCAACACGGCCAACCCCTGCACTGCCGACGCGTGGTTCGGCGTGCTGGCCTATTCGTTTCAGATCTACTTCGATTTCTGCGGCTACTCAGACATGGCCGTGGGGCTAGGCCGCATGCTGGGCTTCGAGTACCTCAAAAACTTCGACGCGCCCTACCTGGCCGAGAGTATTACCGACCTCTGGCGGCGATGGCATATCTCACTTTCCTCCGTGCTGCGCGACTACCTGTATCATCCGCTGGGCGGCAACCGCATGGGATCTCGGCGGACCTATATGAACCTGGCCATCGTCATGCTGCTGGGCGGACTGTGGCACGGGGCCAAGTGGACTTTTGTTCTCTGGGGTGTCTACCACGGAATCCTGCTGGCCTACGAACGCTGGCGGGGAAAAGAGAGCGTCTACGGACGGCTCCCCCGGTTCATGCGAATCGGGATCACCTTCGTGCTGATGCTGTTTTCGTGGGTGCTGTTCCGGGCGGAAGATCTCGACGCGACGCTCCACTACTTCGCGGCATTGTTCGGCCTGGGGGCCCCCGACACGGCATCGTTGCTGCTGGCCGCCGACATCTACACGCCGTTGTGCATGACGGTCATGGGCCTTTGTACGGTGTTCGTGTTTCAGCCCGTCCAGGCCCACGAGTGGGCAAGGCGGCCCCAGACATGGCCGCGCGTGGCCTTGCTGGTTCCGCTATTTCTGTTGTCGCTGATCGTGATGTTCAGCCAGGCATTCAACCCCTTTTTATACTTTCAGTTCTAGCAGGAGTGTCGCGTGACCCATCCGGTGCGCCGTAGCGAGTTGGTCTTGATTCTTTGCTTCCTGGGCATCATTTTCATGGTGCCCGTGGTGCAGACTTGGCTGGAGTGTTCGCGCGGCGAACGATTTCAGTTTACCGACATGTTTCGCTACAAGCCGACCTCTACGAACCTGCGGCAGTTCGAGCGCACGCTGGAGGAGAAGTCCTGGTTCCAACAGAACCTTCGGCCCGCCATGCAGAGGTTTCTGTTTGACACGTTGCAGGATACCGGCGCGAAGGGGATGCTGGGCCGCGATCGCTGGCTGTTCTTCCGCCCCGATGTGCGTTACTTGTTGGAACCGAATCGCCTCGACCCCAGCTTGACCGAGAAGGATTCTCGCGGGCTAACCTGGGTGATGCCATCGTCTGGCATCACGCGACGCGACAGCGTGATAGGGGCGATCGTCCGCTTCCGCAACCTGCTCAAGGCCCGCGACATCGAACTGCTGGTCATGCCCGTGCCCGGCAAGCCGGCCGTCTACCCCGAGAAAATAACCATCCGAGCCGAAGACCGGCAAACCGATTTTCGCTCGCCAACGCTGGAACTGCTTTCGGAATTGGACAAACAGGGTATCCAGACGGTGAACCTTTTCGCCGCCTTTGGGCTTGCCCGCGCTGGCCTGGCGGAGCAGCATGCTGGGGAATCGCTCTACCTGGCCCAGGACACGCACTGGACACCTCGCGGTGCCGACCTGGCCGCTCGCACGGTAGCACGAAAACTTCGCGACCTGGGTTGGGCGCCGCCGGAGAGCAGGCGGTATCAACGCTCAACAGTGCGTGTGAAGCGATGGGGCGATGTGATCGAAATGACCCAGATCTCTGGCCTCCGGCAACATTTTGGGTTTGAGGAAGTCGATTGCGAACAGGTGCGCAGCTCGACGGGAAAGCTCCTCATTCCCTCCTCATCCGAGCAGGCCGGCATCTACAAGCCACCCGGCGCGGCGGCTTCCATCCTCGTGTTGGGCGACAGCTTCTGTCGAATCTATCAGCTTCCAGAGCCACACACTCTGGGCGAACTCTCGGCCACCGACGACGATTCCCGGCATCGGTCCGCGGCTTCTGGCGTCGAACCGTCCGCTACAAAGTGCCTGCTGCCCGGTTCCGCTGGCTTCCTTTCGCTGCTGATGCGCGAGCTGAAGTCGCCAGTGGACTACATCGTCAGCGACGGCGGCGCAGCTACCGATGTGCGGAAGAAGCTGGCAACCAATCCCGAGATCCTTGAGGATAAGAAAGTTGTTCTCTGGGAATTCGTGGAACGTGACATCAGCTCGGGCCGCGAAGGATGGGAAGACGTGCCCTTGCCCGCTTCGCTAGAGCCGTAGCGTCCTGAACTCGGCACTATTCACAGCCGCACCACTTCGCCGGTACGAACCATGCGTTTCGGAACGGTAATTACCACCGTCGAATGGGGCCGCCGGTGTATGTTCAGATCTCCTGACGTTATCCAATCGGCTCGGGTGAACTCGCACGAATAGAGATTGGACCCAAGCTCGTTACGCTTGTCGGTGGTGCGCCTGGATCTGGAAAAACAGCGTTTACTATGCAGGGTGCGAGTTAAATTGGCGTTGTTTCCAGAAAAGGGTGGAAATGTGCGAGATTTCGACTATTGCGGCGGAATGGTGGTAGCCTGATGTAGGGTATTCGAGCGATTTTTCACAGTTCACAGGCCGATGTTTAATTTCTCTCCACCGGCGGGTCTGTAGCATCCGTCAATCGATTGCTTCGTCTCCTATTCGCTCGATGTCAGTGGGATGTCTTCACTGGAGATTAGCATGGCTTCGTCTCCTTTGACTAGTGGAAGTTCATATACGCCCTCCGCGGTCGGTTTGATGGTGGCAGCGCGGCCGTTGACGGTCAACTTCGGCGGTCTGCCAAAGCCGGGCTTAATGCGGCACGGTTGGCCGGCGAGGCTCTTTATCCAGACGCGGGTCGTCTGACCGCTGCCGCGAGATGCGCTGACGACGAAGCCGCCCTCTGCCCGAAGCCGGTCGAAACTGGCGTCCTTCCATGCCGTGGGCATGGCGGGGAAGATACGGATCTTGTCTCCCCAGCTTTGCATGAGCATCTCGTGGACCGCCTGAGCGTGGGCGAAGTTGGCGTCGAGCGTAAAACAGTTGCCGCCGCGGTCATTGACGTTGAAACCATTGCGGGCGACGAAGCCGTCGCAAAATATCCGCAGGTATGCCAAGGCATTGTCGCCCCGCAGTGCCCGAGCCTCAAGGCAGGCCGCCCAGGGAAAACTAAACCCGACCCAGGCTCTGTCACCCAGCCGCTTCAGGTCGTCCAGCGAATTGAGGATCGTCTTGCGATCCGTGTCGGAGCCTTCGACCGTCATCAGGGCAAGAGGGTGGATGGCCATCAGGTGCGCAGGGTGACGGTGCGACTCGACAAGACGCTCGCCGCGTGTCAGCAACAGGACACCGTCCTTGGAATCGGTGGCCAGTGGATCGAGTTTTGCCAGCACTCCGCGGTAATGACTAATGTCAGCGGCCTTACTCAAGGCGTTGGCCTCCTCAGCCAGCGCGGCGAAGAACCAGAGGAGGGTCGCCTGATCGTTGTTGCTATTGGGTTTCAGCCACGCCGCAGGCCTGTTGTCGTGGATTTCCGGCGATGTCGAAAGGGGAAGTATCAGCCGGCCGTGGCCGTCGTCGCGGAGCAGGGCCTCGACGGCTTTGGCCATCTCGGTCCCGTACGGGTAGCATCGCTCGGCGAGGAACCTAGCGTCCTGCGTGAATCTCCAGTGCCAGTGGAAGTTTTGGAAGAGCCAAAGGCACTGCGTGGGCATGAGCGTATATTGCGGCCACCCCCCCAGCGGTTTGCCGTCGAAGCTCATGACGCCCGGGACCATGATGCCTTCGACTCCGAAGAACGACTTGGCGAAACGCCGGTGGTAAGGAGCCAAATCCCACATGAAATCGAGCAGCGATTCGCCTTCGGCAAAATGCCCCGCATTGTAGTAGGCCCAATAGATCACCTGCGTGTTCATGTCGTGGTGGTAATCGCCTTTCCATGGCGGAAGATCTCCGTTGTCTGCGGCCCAAACTCCCTGCAAAGGCAGCGGTGGATTCCCCTTGCGAGATCCGGCTCCGTAATAGTACATGGCCAGGTCGTAGAGTCGCTGGATGCGGGCATCGGGGATCTTGACCCGCGAGACGGCCCAATAATTGGCCCACCATGCCTCGTGGGCACCCCGGGCCTTTTCGATTCCTTCGGCCAAAGCAGCAGCACAGTTGGCGCGGGCTTGCTGAAGTCCTGATTGCCCAGACGCAGCCCTATCGATGGACAACGCGAGCAGAACGGCATCGCCGTCACTTCGCCATCTGGCAACCACGGCGTACGAGAATCCACCCAGGCAGTCCTGTTCGATCCACGTCGAGTCACCCGTCTTGCCCATTTTGCCGGCCGGGAAGCCGAGTTTTGCGACGGCCGGGTTGGCTGCGATCTGGACTGATGCAATTTGGGCAGGCACGCGCACGAGGAGTACCGGGCGAAATTCAAGCCAGAACGATTCAATTTGTTGACCGCCGTCGAGCTTCACGAAGCCGCTGCCGCGGGCCATGTCCAACACGAACTTCCGGGCCGAGGCGTCAGCAAGCTTGATTACCACGCGAGCTCCGGGCAGCTTGGTTGGCGACGGACGGAAGTAGATGTGGTCAAACAGCCGAGCCACCTCACCATGCTTGCCCGCTTTAACCAGTTCGACCATGTTGGCAAACGTGAACCCAGGCTCGGATATCTCCTTAGGGTTGCGCAGATCCCAAAGGTCGCCGCGGTCCAACGAGATCCGCAACTCACGGCCGTTGCCCCACAGCATGGCCCCGGTCAGGCCGTTGCCTAGTGGAATCGCGTCGACCCAGCGATCGATGCTCAAGCCGAGATCGACCAGCCACCGTGATTGCCCTTCGTCATCCGCAGCCGCTAAAAGGGCAGGCTCCGCTGGTGTGGCGGCCGAAGCCAACGGGGAATCCATCGATAGAAGCAATACCATCGCAGGTAAAAACAGCCACATTTATGAAGATCCTCTACTAAAGCAGTATTTCAGCTCCGCGTGGAAACGCTCCAAGCAGCAGCGTCAATCCATGCTACCAAAGTCGCTTACGATATTCCAGTTGGCGGGGCCGGCTTCTCGTCGAGAATCGATTTTGCTCAGGCATCACTAATGCTCGTCGATCCCTCCGCAGTCGCAAACGTGGCAGCTAGGCAACCTGACCACTTAGGCAGCCAGTGGTACTGCAATTCCGGTAGGCCAGCTCTTGGCTGTAGCCGGCATCATTTTCTGGTCAACTCTGTACCGCGAATCCTGCCGGATATCGTAGGCGAAGCCGCGCTGTGTCTTTGAGAGCGTTTTCTGGAGCTGCCGTACGATCCGGGGAAGATGCGAGTCGCCTTGCCCCTGGTATTTTCTGGGACGATGCGCCGAGTAAGTCATGTGGTTTCCTTTTCGTGGACTTTTCTGAACATTGTAACGATGATCGCGTCGAAGCGAAATGCGGCACCCCGTTGTATCAACTGGTCGCTCTCTCTGCCGAACCGTTATTTGCCACTTTACAGGCAGGGTACTTTACAGGCAGGGTACTTGACAAGACCCCGTCTGGCAACGAAACTCGGTTTCGTCATGGAGTCCTGGTAGCGGCGACAAAAGCAAGGCTCTCGTGAATCGAAATGATGTGAGGATTAGAAAGCGAGGTAGTCATGAATTCAGGCAGAGAAACTAACCGTCGAACATTTCTAACAGCAACGACCCTGGGTGCATCCGCTCTAATCGCAGCACCGGCCGTGCTGCGAGGCGCATCTCCGACAGCCGATCCGGTCCGTGTTGGGCATATCGGCACCGGTACACGCGGGTGGGACCTGATCAAATACATGGGGGCAACTAATTCGGCAAAGGTGGTGGCCGTGTGCGATGTGTACAAGCCGCACCTACGGAGAGGCGTGCAGGCAGCCGGCAATCCAGATGTCCGGACGTACCTGGATTACCGGGATCTGCTGGCCGACCCGAAAGTGGAAGCGGTTATTATTGCTACACCCGATCACTGGCACGAGCAGATGCTCATTGATGCCTCCAACGCAGGCAAGGCCGTCTATTGCGAGAAAGGATGGACCGTGTCGATCGCCGCGGCCAAGCGGATGCGCGATGTGATCCGAAAAAACAAGACCGCAATGCAGTTGGGTCATCAGGGTCGGCAGTTTGCCGCCTCGGCCGCCGCCGGCAAGATGATTCGCGAAGGTAAGCTCGGGCCGGTTACTTTCGTCAAGACCGGACGGTATTTCAATAACTCACCTGAGACACCTGTTTGGCGGTGGTACGGCTACTATAGTTCGTACAACAGACCTGATCCCAAACAGGTTGTCAAAGACTTGGACTGGCAGAAGTGGCTTGGGTCAGCGTCGAAGATTGAATTCAACGAACGGCATTTTTGGCACTGGCGATGCTACTGGCCTTATGGAACCGGTCAGGCCGGGGACCTGCTAAGCCATGAACTGGATTACGTCCAATCCGTTTTAGGGTATGGCATTCCCGATACCTGTATGTGCGCCGGGCTGAATGCCTTTTGGAAGGACGATCGTGAAACGCCGGATACCTGGATCGCAACCTATCAGTTTGAAAAACAAGGATGCACAACCATCTTTGAAGGCATCCAGAACTCCAGCCGAGAACAGACACCGGAATTTTGCGGGCGGGATGCGAGAATGGTGTTCAATTCCATTGGGCAGGATGCCAGCAGGTTCGAGATCTACAAGGATAGTCCGGCCTGGACGATGGGCAGGCGAACACCGGAGCCGGTCTATAAGTATGCCCCCGACAAGGCCACTCGCTGGCCCGACCACATGGAGAATTTCCTACAGTGCGTTCGGACGGGCGAAAAGACGCGATGCAATGAAGATGAGGCGTTCATCGAAACGGCCACGCTCTTAATGAGCGTGGAATCTTACCACAAGAAACGTCAAGTACGCTGGGAGCCTGGAAAGGAAGAAATCGTGTAGCATGGCATAATACGTTCAAATCGGTTTTTGGGAATTTCTCGGAAAACCTCCTCTTTCTCGGAACAAGCTTTGGCGTTCCACGAAACCCACAACCGAAGAAGCCGCCATGACCGCGACCCCACCAACAACTATACCTCATGCCTCAGCTTGGTTCAGAAAGCGGATACCGAAGATGCCTATAATCATGTTGCGTAATTTCTCTCTGTTTATTTTGATCGCGTTTGCGACCGCGATTTTGGTTCAAGCCCAGGATTCTTCGCCGGTCCAGGTTAATAAGTACACGGCGGCGATCAAGGTTGCCTGCATCGGAGACAGCATAACGGCAGGCTTTGGTGCCGGGCGAGGCAACTCATGGCCGGACCAGCTTCGGAAAGCACTGGGTGCGAACTGGGAAGTCAGGAATTTCGGCATCAGCGGCACTACGCTCATGCAACGCGGCGACAGCCCCTACCAGAAGCAGAGTGCATTCAAAGCCGCCAAGGATCTTAATCCAGATGTTGTGGTGATCATGCTTGGGACGAATGACACAAAGCCCCAGAACTGGATCAACTTTCAGCGAGATTTCGAGGCTGACTACAAAAACATGGCTGGGCAGTTTGCCGAACTTCCCGGTAAACCTCGTATCTTCGTCTGCTATCCGCCTTACATTGCCCAAGGTGGAAGCTGGGGGATCAATGATCCCAATACCCTTGCGGAAATTCCAGTGATCGACAGAGTGGCCAAGGACATGAAGCTTGGCATCATTGATGTTCATGGCGAGCTGAAGAACAAAGACTCCCTGATTCCTGACAAAGTTCACCCAAATGAAAAAGGGCAAACCGTGATCGCCAGGACCGTCCTCCAGGCATTGACAGGCTACAACGGTGACTTTCCGCCCATCGTCGTGCTGCTGGCCTCGTCCGAGAAAGGAGGCATGATTTGGCGTTACATCACCGAGAAGCCGGTCGATAACTGGTTCAAGGTCGATTTTGACGCATCAAGCTGGAAAGAGGGCAAGGGCGGCTTTGGCAGTCCTGTTTCGGCTGGAAACCTTGTCCGAACAGAGTGGAAAACCGCCGACATCTGGCTGCGGAGGGAATTCTCTCTTGAAAACAAGAGGCTGAACCGCCCCCGTCTTTGGATGCGCCACGATGATGGTGCCGAGGTGTACATCAATGGCGTTCTGGCGGCAAGGGCCGGAAGATTCAACGAGGAGTATAGGGATTTCGATATCCGCCCGGATGCCGCTGCCACACTGAGGCTTGGCAGGAATGTGATTGCAGTACACTGCCGCCAGACAGGCGGCGGGCAGTTCATAGACGCTGGGCTGATTGACACACGCCCCGTGACATCCGCTTCAAAGAAGTAAGTCGGGTAATGCACAACCCAATCCCCCCTGGAGCAGTGAATATGGCCGCAAAGAAGATCCTGATGCTCGTGGGCGACTACGTCGAGGACTACGAGGTGATGGTGCCGTACCAGATGCTCTTGATGGTCGGCCACCAGGTCGATACCGTGTGCCCCGGCAAAAAGCAGGGCGAGGTAGTGAGGACTGCCATCCATGATTTCGAGGGCGACCAGACCTACAGTGAGAAGCGCGGGCACAATTTCACCCTCAATGCCGATTTCGACGCCGTGGACCCGGCCCAGTACGATGCCCTCGTTATCCCTGGTGGGCGTGCCCCAGAATACCTCCGTCTGAACGAAAGGGTACTCCAGATCGTCCGGCACTTCGCCCAGACCAATAAACCCCTGGCTTCGATCTGCCATGGGCAGCAGATTCTCCTGGCCGCAGGTGTGGTGACAGGCCGTCGCTGCACAGCCTACCCCGCCATCAAGCCCGATCTCGTCCGGTCTGGGGCCGTCTGGAAGGATGTCAACGAGACGTTTTCCAATGCCGTAGTGGACGGCAATCTGGTGACCGCAGCCGCTTGGCCTGGGCATCCCGAGTGGATTCGGAAGTTTTTGGAAGTGCTGGGGACGAAGATTGAGTTATAGCTGAAGTAGACCACAGTGAGGCCACGACCAACCCCACGTTACGGAGAGAGCAACCGATGGAAGACCTGTCGCTATACCACCACCCCGTCACCTCCATGTTCCGCGTCCCCGGCTCGTCTGGCGAGTGGCAGCAATATGCCCTCACAGAAGAACAGTTGGACTTCTACCGCCGCGAGGGGTATGTCTCCGGCCTTCGGCTTCTGACGGATGAGCAGGTGGACATGCTGTGTGAAGAGTTGACTCCGCTGTTCGACCCTGGCTATCCCCGGCATGATCTGTTCCACGAGTTTCATTCCAACGAGTCCAAGGACGCCAATACAGTCTTGTTCCATGCACTCGGTGCCTGGCGGGTCGCCCGGGCCTTTCACGACATCCTCTGGAACCCGGCCTTTAGGCAACCGAGTGCGAAACCCAAGGCGACACCGGTAACAAGAAACAAGAAGGACGATCTAGTTTGGTACATGTCGGACTCGTTTCCTTCGCAACGATCTCTTTTTACCCACTTTGCCTACCGCGAGATGATGCAGCGTATCCATCGCCGCGCTTTTTGTAAAGAACAATTCCCAGTTTGGAAAATCGGGGTTGCCAAACCGGCTTTTAGGTGATACAATGGTGATACAGAGTGACAACCACCCAGGGGTCGATCATGATCAAGACTTTGACCAAACATGGCAATAGTTACGCGTTGGTGATCGAGAAGCCAATTCTCGAATTGCTTCACGCGTCGCCCGAAACATCGTTTGAAATCATCACTGACGGACAATGCCTGGTTCTGACACCGATCCGAGAATCGGTGGACGAAACGAAGTTCCAGAACGCACTCGACATGGTCCACAAGCGATTTGGCCGTGCGATGAAACGCCTTGCGGAGTAGTATCAGGCCATGCACCCACTGTTTTTGGACGTTGAACACGTCCTCCGAACGCACGTCAGTCTGATCGAGCATTACGGGGGTGCTGAGGGAGTACGCGATGTCGGTCTTCTGCATTCTGCGATTGCCATGCCAAAGGCTTCCTTTGGTGGGGAGTTCCTCCACAAGGACTTGTTTGAGATGGCTGCGGCCTATCTCTACCACATCGTCCAGAACCATCCGTTTGTAGATGGCAACAAGCGCACCGGCGCCGCTTGCGCAGTCATCTTTCTGGCACTCAACGATATCGAGATTCAAGGGGATGAAGAGGGGTTGGTTGATCTCACCTTGACCGTTGCCCAGGGCCAAGCCGGCAAGCAGCAGATAGCCGAGTTCTTTCACAAGATCGCTCATTGACCGACCTCTACAGATTCAGCGAGTGTTATGGCCCGCTGCCGCTCGGCTTTCATGCCACGGAAGCCCTCGAAGCCTTGGACGGTAACGTCACAGTACTGCATAGCTACGGTATACTGTGCCATGATGCGTGTCAATAGCGAGGGGTCTCGGCTGCCGTTGGGAATCCCAAGGGACTGGTGTCCAGGAATAACTGCCCTGTGGAACGGCGCCAAACGTCTGATCGCGTATCGCGGCGCTGCACCTTCTTTACGCCGGTCCCATGGCTGGTGCTCCCCGTCCTGAGGCGGCCGCGGCGCACCTCTCCACGGGAGTCCGATTGCCAGTAGCATTTGCTCTCCAAATCCAGACAGGTGAGCCAACCGCCGCCAAACACGCACGTATCGAGGCAAATTGCGTATCCGAGATCCCGAGGTTTTCCCGACGCCTGCGGGGTATGTCCGCAGATCATGATCTTGCCCGATGGGTGCGGGACTGCATCATCAAACCGCGTCCATAGGAGCGATAGTTCAGTTTGCTCCTCCAACCCGCGCTCCGGATCGATTCCACCGTGAACAAAGAAGTGCTGCTCGGTTTGGTATATTAGCCGGCACTTCCTCTCAAGGAATTCCCAGTGCTGCTTGGGAACGTCCTCAATGCTCCCTCTTTTTCGATTTGTTCCATAGGAACTCAGGGTCATGCGGCCTCCATTCAGCATCCACAATTCGCTCGCATCAGGATCATGATCACTGTGGGCTGCAAGCATCATTTGCTCGTGGTTGCCTAGCAGCGGAATCACCTTGCCGCTAGTGGATCGCTGTACAATCCAATCCAAGACGCCTTTGGAATCTGGTCCGCGGTCGACATAATCTCCCAGTGTGATCAGTAGATCATCGTACCGCAGGTTGGCAGCCTTGCTCACTTGCTGCAACGCCGTCAGATGCCCATGAATATCGCCAATCACGAATGTGCGCATGGCCGTGTCCTTTCGTCTGAATTGTGTGTGGACTATGCGCTGACCAGGACGCTGGCATGGACGACCGATCCGGCCAGACAAAGCTTGAATGCATGTTCGCCGGATTGGACCAAGGCTCGGTATTCTTCGCCTTCGCCCACGGCTGCGGCTTGCTTCCACGACACGCTCCCGAAGAGATCGACCAACCGCTGCGCTTCCGCCGGTTGCACGCGATCGTCTTCGCTCGGACAACTCCGCATGGCGTCCAACGCAAATCCACTCAAGAGGCGGCCCCAGGCTTTGGAGCACGTGTCGGGTCTGTCAAAGAGGTCGAGTGTTAACACTTTCTGGCCCACGGCCACCACCAGGCCGGACGCTCCCTCGACGTAGGCGAGCTTTTCGCGGAATTCGTCGATCTTGTTCTTTCGGCTGGTGAAGGTGTCGGACATGGCAACGGTTTCGGAAGCAACACCGAGGTCTTGCTGCTGCTTCTTGACCTCGGCCCACACCTTCCCTTGATCGGAACGGTGGCCAGTTTCCGCCTCTACCGAATGGGTAACGGAACATGCCAAGAGGTAACGCAGCCCGGACGAGGAGTGATAGCCGCTGGAACCGAAGTGTCGCGAACGATAACGCCAGCGGCCGCGTTCCACGCAGCTTACGGGAATCTTAACCGTGCTCTCGGCCGCTACCAAGACCGAGGTATTCAGGATACGGTTCTGCTTGGCGCCTACCGACGCCGAAATATGGCTGAACGTACCCAGGCTCTTCACTGCGGTGGCAGTTGTCGGGCTGGTAATACTGCTGTGCATGTATGGCTGGGGACCGCCATTGATGCTCGCGCCCTGTGTCGTTATCCTCGTTTTTGTACTGTGGCAATTTGAACCTTCGTCAAGCCGGGAGTCCCGGCCGCAAGGATCAGCAGAACCGAGCGATCCGTGTTCTCATATCCACTCAGACACACGGAGCGAAGTCAGTAAGGCAATAGTTCGGCGAGCATGGCAAGCTGCCGTGATTGCGGCCTTCAGTTTTCCGCCGATCGGATTCTACTCGATGCGGTTGCTGTGGAAACTCGGACAGAGGGATACGCCCCTGGGCAGGGGCGACAACTGGCGCTGTTGGACGGCGTTTTTCCTGAACATCGCCACGATCCTGTTCTGTTTGGCCTTTGCCGTGCTACTGCTGCTTGGTTTCCTTGGTGCTCTCGTCTGACTATGCCCAAAACGGCATCGCTGAAGCCGCCAGTGTTCTCCGCAGAAAGCCTCAGTTCTTTGTTTTCGGGCGAAGCAGATTCGCCTGGGCTCGCGGCAGCAGCGTCATCGCGGTAACGAGGGCAAAGACTCCCATGATCGTCATTGCTACACCCTGAGTCGCAGGCTTTGCCTGAATTGTCGCCACGATAGTCAATCCCATGAGAACGAGGGGCACAATAATGCCTCCCAACACTCCCTGCCACAGGCCAAATAGGCTGATGATTCGCCAAGCGATGACCACGAGCACGAGCACGGTCGCCAGCGCAATGGCAGCATAGAGGTCAATGAAGTCTTGCAGGAAGTACATCATCGGGTAGGCGGCTGCAAAACAACCTGCCACAAGGATGACGAGCCATACATTAAGTTTCTCTGGATCATGCGCCAAGGCAATCAGCGATATGAGAATCCCAAACACCAGCACACTCAATGGCCCAAGCCATGTAAGCTCCCCGAGGCGGTCCAGTGCCGCGATGCCGAGCACGTCGATAGCGATGGGGCGAGCCTCGACCAACCGCTTGTACTCCCAGATATAGGTTGTGCTGTCGCTGGATTGTTCCAGGCTGTTCGGCTGAAGGGAGAGTTCCAGCATGCGGATGTTGCTGCGGTTGGCGATCAGTTTTGTGCGGAAAAGTTCGATGATCTTACCGGAAGGTTTTTCGAGCGTGTAGACTCCCTTGCCCGTGGCGGAATAGACGACGGTGATCTCCACGCTCTGCTTGCTGTCGAGCGTCCCCTGCCACACCAGATGGTTGGCTTCCAGGCTAAAGCTGTCGCTAGGCTCGCCGTTGATGCGGACGTCTAAATCTCCCAAGGAAATGATCTTGGGTGGCAAGGGGAGTTCAATTTGACACTTGCCTTGCCCGTCTTTGGGTGCCTGCGCCTCGATGGTCGCTTTGAACTCAGCCACGTAGATCGACTCCGGCGTAGCAGTGCCAATGCTCAACTTGGGCGTGAGACGGATCTCGGCGTCATACTTTTTCACGATGGCACGAGGCAACGCGGGGCCAGCGGACGCTTGGGATTTTGGAGCCTCATCCGCTGTCAAAAGGGCTGATTCTGATCCGCCACGTGAGCCGTATTCGAGACTCTTCCGCATCGCTGAACTTCTGGCGCTCTGAACGGCTGGCATTAGCAAGGCCAGGGCAAGTACCGGCAGCAAAAGGACCATGCCCACCGCGATCAGTTTTCCTAGTTTTGAGTTCTGCTCCGCCGTTTGTTGTGTATCCTGCATGTGCCACCCATTAAAATCTGAAGGTTTGTTGGGCCAGAATGACCCCGCTCTCACTCAAGTAGTATAGTCCAATAAAATCATGTTGAGAATCACCCAGCTACCAACTTGGGTCCACCCAGCCTCAATGGAACCTGAAAACCCGAGAAAAATGGGGTTGGAGGCAAGTTTCTGCTGGTTTTCGCGGAGTTATCGGTTTCTGGCTTGTATTTCTCGCCCAAATCGCTCTAAACAAGCAATCTGGGATCGGCGCGAAAAACGCCTTCACTTTCAACATTCTCATTGCCAGCGGCGAAAGGCGTGTCGCAACCATCCTTCTTGGGGTTATCTCCTTCCTGAGTTTGATTATCCGCCCCATTTGAGGGCAGATCTCCTTCCTTAATCTTCTTCAAGGCCTCGCATATCTGAACCGTTTCCTTCTTTGTTTCCTTCGCTTCCGTCGAACATCTGGTAATGAGAGGAGGGCGTCTGATGCTCTGAAGATGAATGCCCTTCGGTAGAGTGGGTTGTGAACGTGTGGACAGAGGTTGCCTTACGGCCACGGCAGGCAGAATCATGGGCAGATAAAGGAGTGCCCGAGGAGGACGTGACTCCCCCCCGGGCTGCCCCAAGGGAATCAGCACTTCCATGAGACATGTGCATCTTACGGCAGGTAGGAGTGTTTCGACCAGTAGGGGGCGACTGGGGTGGCGAAACTGTTTGCGGAAGGAGTGTGGCCGGAGGTATCAGGCGCGGCGGTATAACCGACGATACTGCCGAGATCCAGAGTGCCTGCGGGAGGTACAACGCTGGCATGCAGCAAAGCGGCAGCAGAAGTGCCGGTCCAAACCCGAGGGACGCCAGAGGCACGCGGAGGCGGAGCGCCAGCGGCGAAAGCAGCGAGCATCTCAGCCCCAGAAGCCACCTGAAAGTCAGATTGCCGCTACGGACACGCCTGCGGAGGCTTGCGCGTGGTCACGCAGCAAAAAAACTTCCGAGATTTTTTGTGACCGTCCAGGCTGTTACGAACCCCTCAGGAATTCTCCTCGTGCCCCTGCGTCGTATTGTGGCGATGACTGTTGCGCGGCCATGTGTCAGGCCAGGGACCGCGAACGTAAGTGGTTGAGGCGTAAGACCCAAGTGGGCCGATTCAAACGTCACTTGGAATACCATGCCGCGTGGGATAGCCGCAGTCAAGATCATGTCGCTTCTGGCGTCGTGGCACTGCGGCAGTCCTTGGCTCGATCCAGCCCGAAGGCGCATACAGTCCCGGTCTATTGGTGCAACAGCGATCCAGTAATAGACTTGACTATTCCTACGGAGGCCATTTCCCATGATCCACAAACAGATATTAGATCCCGACCGCGTGCGCCGCCCACCTCGTGAGGGTTGGTCCTGGGTTGATCACCGTTTTCTACGGGAACACGCCGCACGGCTGTCCCGCGATGCGATCGCGTTGTACTTGTTCCTGGCTGCCGTCAGCGATCAGAATGGGCTGTCGTTTTACAGCGACCCGTCCACTGCGATTCGCCTGAGGATGAGCGAACAGGCCGTGATCGCCGTGCGCGATGAGTTGACGGCGGCAGAACTAGTGGCCTATCGAACGCCCTTGACGCAGGTACTTTCACTGCCGCAAACGAATCGTGTCCGTCGCAGTGGCTTGACATCGCTGGGCGAGATGTTCCGCATCTTGTGGCTAACGCGATCGTGCCACGGAAGCCGCGGGCCGTGGCCTATTACCACCAAAGTGCCCAAGATTCGGCAGACAACTCGATTCCCAGTCAGCAAGAGAAGGTCCACCAGTGGGCCGACGAACACGACATCGAGATCGTCCGAGAGTATGCCGACGGCCCATCGTCGCCGGAAGAATCGCAAGACGAATAATGTTCCACGACGTCAGTTCACGGAATTCCATTCATTTTCCTGCAGCCGGGCCTTGATGGATGTTAGCCACATGAGGTAACTGCTGTGTCCATAAACCCGCGAGCGATTGTTTCGCGGGAGATACAAACCCTAAGGAGACAAGACAATGGCAAATTGGTGGGAAATTCCATCCGAACAGCCAATCGACATCAGGCCGCGGGCGGTGGCCTATTACCGACACTCCGCCCAAGATCGTCAGGAGAACTCGATCCCGATCCAACGGGACCAGGTCCGCGAATGGGCGGAGAAGAACCAAGTGGAAATCATAAAAGAGTTCATGGACGCCGGCAAGTCCGGCCTGAATGCCGAGGGCCGCCCGGCATTCACTGAAATGATGGAACATTGGGTCAAGCAGGACCGGGACTTCCGCTACATCCTTTGCCTGGATGTTAGCCGCTGGGGCCGGTTCCAGGATCTCGATCTCTCGGCTACCTTCAGCTCGGAATGCAAACGGCATGGCAAGGAGGTGGTCTATACGACCATGGGCCTGCCCAGGGAGAATGATAACTTCCAACCGGTCTATGTCCAATTCGAGCGATTCCGGGCCGCCCAATACAGCAAGGAGCTGAGCGAGAAGGTCTGGAGGGGCTGCATGAAGATCGCCGAGCAGGGCTACTGGGCAGGCGGTGCCGCACCGTACGGAATGCAGCGCCTCCTGCTCGACGAGAAACGCGAGCCGGTGGGAGTCTTGGAACCGGGCCAGCACAAAAGCATCCACAACCAGCGTGTGACTTTGACGGAGGGCGATCCGGCCGAGATCGCCGTCATCCACCGCATCTTTCACGAGTTCACCGAGCTGCTCTACTCGGAACATCGCATTGCGGAGGGGCTTAACTTTGACGGCATCCCGTCGGCCAACGCACCCCGCTGGTCGGCGGGCATGGTCGTCCATCGGCTCAGAAACGAAAAGTATGCCGGCACGATGGTCTATAACAAGACGCAGAGCAAGCTGAAAACGCCCTCCAGGCAGAACCCGCCCGAGCAGTGGGTGCGAACACCGTCGGCCTTCGAGGGGATCATCCCTTACGAGCAGTTTCTCAAGGCCCAGGAGTTACTTGCCAAACGCCGGCAGAAGTACCAGTCGGAAGAGATGATCAAGCAGCTGGCGGCGATCTACCAGCAGTATGGGCTGTTTCATGCGTCCCTGATACGGACTTTGCCCAATGTGCCGTCGCCAGCAACTTTTGCCCACCGCCTTGGGGGCCTCGATCTGGCTTTTCAGCAGATGCACCGCGAGCCGTGTGATCGGGCTCGGGCGATGGTCCACGAGCGGATTCGCGAGCACGTGCCCGAGGTTCTGGCCTACTCGGACTTCCTGGTGCTTGACCAGCGTCTGGCGGTCTCGGTGCAACCGGCCGTGCCGATGCCCAACGGCTACGCCACCTATTGGCCGTTTCGGCCCGACACCCGGAATGTCATCGACCTCACGCTGGGCGTTTTATTGTCTGACGCCGAGGACTTTGAGATCCTCGGCTATGTGGCATTACCACGTCTGCTGGCCGGCACACGCACTTTACGCATCTCGGCCACTTCGTCGCGAACCGAATTGTTCGGCTGCTGCGAATTGGACTTTTTGCAACAGTTACTCTAACCCACAGGAAACTCCATGGAAAACTCGTTTGCCATCGTGCTGATCAAGAATCGGCGTTACGAAGAGGTTCCGACTGACAAAATCAAGGTGATCAACCCTCGCAATCGCGAGGCCGAGCAGTTCGATATGAATGTCCAGAGCATCGATCACGTCGGGCTGATGAAGCCGATCCGCGTGAACGACAAGTTTCTCGATCGAACCGAGATGTACGAGCTGATCTGCGGCGAAGGGCGGCTTCAAGCCCATCAACGCCTAAAGCGAACCACAATCCTAGCCGAGGTAATCACCTGCACCCGCAAGGAGGCCTATCTGCAATCCCTGGTGGAAAACCTCGCCCGCACCAAGCCGGGGAGCATGTGCTTTGCCAGGGAACTGAAGCGTCTGCACGACGAAGGCTGGGATTTCAAGAAGATTGCGGGCATTGCCCTCAAGACGGAGTACTATATCCGGGAATACATCCGCTTGGTGGAACAGGGCGAGGAGCGGCTGATCCAAGGGGTCGAGCAAGGCGTCTTTCCCATCAAGTTTGCCATTCAGGTGTCGGCCTCGGAGAACGGCCACCTCCAGAATCTCCTCATGGATGCATTTGACGAGGGGATCGTGACCACGAACAACTTTGCCCAAGCTAGGCGGATCATCACAACCCGCTCGCGGGCCGGCAAGGAGAAGAAAAAGACCGCCGAGCAATATACCGTCGATCAGCTCAAGCAGGACATCGCCGAGGCCACCAAGGTGAAGGTTTCTTACGTCCGGGAGGCGAAAGGGAAGGAAAGCCGATTCCTAACGCTTCTAACAGGGATCAATGAGCTGTGGCAAGACGTTGACCTCGTCAGCCTTCTCCAAGAGGAGAAGCTCGCCGAGCGTCCCGACCTGGCGGGCGACTTCGCTTACGAGACACATTCAATTAGCGTGGAGCCAGTCCATGCGTGACGAGAGTCGTGTGGGTAAACGCGACCTGCCCGTCGGCAAGCTCGTGCCACGCAGCGAGCACAAGACGAGCAAAAAGCATTACCAACGGATCGAGGCCAGTTTGCGGACCGTCGGCCTGATCGAACCGCTGATCGTCTACGATCAGGGGGACACCTTCGAGATCCTCGACGGCAATCTGCGGTACGAGATTCTGCTGGAGATGGGTGTGCAAACCATCCCCTGCGTCGTTGACCAAACACCTCCAACCAACCAGGAACAGACCCATGAGTGACAGGAATCTAGTCGATGGGCGGGATCTGCCCATCATCAAGCTGGTGCCACGCACCAAACATAAGGCGACGAAGAAGTATTACCAACGGATCGAGGCCAGCCTGCGGGCGGTCGGGCTCATCGAACCGCTGATCGTCTACGATCAGGGGGACACCTTCGAGATCCTCGACGGCAATCTGCGATATGAGATTCTGCTGGAGATGGGCGTGGAGACCGTCCCCTGCCTCGTCTGGAAGCACAGGGAGGCATTTACAACCAGCCGGATGATCAACCACATCAGTGCTGCTGAAGAGATGCGAATGCTCCGCAAGTCGCTCGAGGAGCTCGACGAGAAGACGATCGCCAATGCATTGGGCCTAGCGGGGATCGGGCATCGTCTCAACGGCACGTTGACGAAACAACTGGAGCCGCGGGTGCTCAAGGCTTTTGAGGCGGGAAAGATCAACCGCACGTGTGCCCAGGAACTAAATAGCCTTGCGCGATTTCAGGAGGTTGTGTAAAACAAGGACTTACAAACACTTACGTCGTTGGACGCGACAGAACAAGTAAGGAGTCCTTGATGAAATTACAAGTCCAAGT
>Ga0194057_10000170_pt1 | contig 32515 bp, 25 predicted proteins | sample SepL4415m_MetaG_FD_155474 | JGI IMG/M metagenome (GOLD analysis project Ga0194057, IMG submission 155474) | Anoxic zone freshwater microbial communities from boreal shield lake in IISD Experimental Lakes Area, Ontario, Canada - Sep2016-L442-15m | ecosystem: Environmental > Aquatic > Freshwater... | reverse complement strand
GAATCGAGGGCGCTCGCGGCGCCGATGTGGATGGGATCCACGTCCACTCGGTCCGAGCACGTGGACTGGTGGCGCATCAGGAGGTCATTTTCGGGGGCGAGGGCGAGACGCTGACGATCCGTCACGACTCCCTCGACCGGACGTCGTTCATGCCCGGAGTCCTGATGGGTGTGCGCAAGGTGAGCACGCACCCCGGCCTGACGATCGGTCTCGCGGCGTACCTCGATCTCGCCTGACACTGGTGACCATGCGGTCGGCGCCATGAGCGCGAAGGTCCTGTCCTGGCTGCTTGCCGCCGCCGTTGCCGTGTACATCGTCTTCGCGGGCATGCGGGCGTGGGCCTTGGCCAGTACAGGGGAGCCCATGCTCATCGTCTTCGGCGTCAGCGTCGTGGTCATCCCCGTCATCGGGATCTGGGTTCTGTGGCGAGAGCTGCGCTTCGGGCAGCGCAGCCAGCGTCTCGGGGAGGAACTGGGCGCCGAGGGCGGACTGCCGGAGGACGACCTGCCGAGGATGCCGTCGGGGCGCATCGTCAAGGAGGCCGCGGACGCGCGGTTCGCAGAGTACGAGGGTGAGGTGCAGGCGGCGCCGGACGACTGGCGTTGCTGGTACCGGCTGGCCATCGGCTACGACGATGCGCGCGACCGAAAGCGCGCGCGTGCTGCGATGCGCAGAGCGATCGCCCTGCACGACGCGACGTGAGTTCGCAGGGCTAGGGCGTTCCCCAGCGCTCGAGCCGCAGGCGAGCCATGTCGAAGGCCTCCACGCGCAGCCAGAGGTCGGGCGACGTCGTGTAGACGTGCGTCGGTATCGACTCCCCGCCGGTCGTGCGGATGATCGACCGGCGTCCCTCGACGTTGAGAGGCAGTCCGAGGAACGGGACCGAGCAATCGAGCACCTCGATGCCCGCCACCTCCGGCCAAGCGAACTCGCGGCGACGGAAGGTCGTCTCGATGCGCACGGCCTCGTCGGACACATAGGTGCCGACCACCCACCCGCGCAGGATGAGGAACGTCAAGGTGGCGCCGACCGCGGCGGCGACGATGGTCGGGAGCAGTTCCCGGCTGATGAGCGCTGCCATCAGCGCTGAGCCGATGAGCATCACCGTGAGGGCGCTCGTCACGACGAGGACGACGACCCTGACGAGCCCTCTGCCGGTGATGCGGACCGGCCGGACCTGCCGGTAGGCGCCGTCGACGGGAGCGTTGGGGTCCGGTTTGGCCCACAGGAACCCGAAGATCGGCTTGCGCGGCTCGGTCACGACGCCAGACCCAGAGCGCGGAGCACGGCAGCGGTGAAGGCGGCCACGAGGACGACCACGAGGAATGGCGCCCGCAGGAGGAGCGCGACCACCGCGGCGATCACGCCGGCGAGCCGGGCGTCGATCACGAGGGTCTGGCCCACGGCGAATGTCTGCACCGCGACAAGGGCGGACAGCAACGCCACCGGCAGCAGGCCGGTGATGCGACGGATCTGCGGGCGCGCAAGGGTCTCGCCGGGCAACAGGTAGCCGACCAGTTTCGCGACGTACGTCCCCAACGATCCTGCCAGGACCGCGAACCAGATCATTCGCGCCTCCCCACGAGCCACGACGCGACCAGCGCGACGAGGCCGGCCGCCAGGACGGGCAGCCCGGGGCGAAGGATCGGCGTCAGCACCAGCGCGACCGTGGCTCCGGCCGCCGCGACGGCCCACATCGTCCGATCGACCAGACGCGGCCAGAGCAAGGCGAGGAAGCCTGCCGGGATGGCGGCGTCGAGGCCGAGCGAAGCCGGGTTGTCGATGAGCGAGGCGCCGAACGAGCCCATGAAGGTGCCGATGTTCCACAGGACGAAGACCGACAGGCCGGTGCTCCAGAAGGCGTGCCTGGCCGCGCGGATGGGCTCTGGGTGGGCTAGAGCCATCGCCGTGGACTCGTCGATGGTCAGCTGCGCGGCGCCGAGGCGGCGCAGGCCGTGCACGTCCAGGACGGGGGCCATGCTCAACGCGTAGAGGCCGTTGCGGGCCCCGAGCAGCCAGGCGGTCAGGATCGCGGCGACGGCGCCCCCGCCAGCGCCCAGGACGCCGACGAGAGCGAACTGGGAGGCGCCGGTGAACATGAGGAGAGACAGCGTCTGGCTCTGCAGGACGCTCAGGCCACTCGCCACCGAGATCGCCCCGAAGGACAGGGCGTAGGCGCCCGTCGCCAGTCCGATGCCCACCGCATTCGAGGTGATCCGTCGCTTGTGCGGCGGTTCGATCGGCGAGGAGGGCACGGTGGGACGTTATCGGGACCGTGCCGGCGCGGGTCGACCTGACCCGGAGAAGGAGTCGTTGTGGAAGGCTTCCGGGATGGAGCAGGTCGGGGAGGTGTCCGCGCCGAACGCCTCAATCGCACCTGTGCCGTCCGCTGCCGGCGCGGCGCCGGCGTCCGGCCCGGTGCGGTCCACCTTCGACGTGGTCGATCGCGGGCTCGTGACGCTCGCACTCGTGTGGCAGGTGCTGTGGTTCGTCGGCGACCAGCGGCTGTGGCCGACGCGACAGTCCAGCTCGGCGGCCGCACTCCTCATCGGCCTCGTTGCGGTCACGTGGGTGGGGCTGGCGATGGGCCAGGTGTTCGAATCCCAGCGCTGGCGCTGGGTCATACGCGGAGCCAATGTGGCCGCTCTGGAAGCCGCATCCATCGCCGTTCTCGTTGCCGCGTCCCATACGACGCCACGTGACTGGGGCGCTGCGACGTCGCTCGCGGTGCTGCCTGGCGCCACTGCCGGACTGCTATTCCCTTTCACGATCGCCGCCGGCTGCATCGCAGTGAGTGTCGTTGTCGAAGCGGCAATCATCCTCGGTCTGCTGGGGACCCGCTCGGTGGAGCCGGCCACCGATGTGCTCTTCCCCGCATACGCACTGTCCATCAGCATCGTGACGATCGCCGCAAGGTTCGCGCTGGTACGCGATGCGCGCGACGTCGACACCGCCGCCGCTGATCTCATCGAAGCGGAGCAGCACCGACTCGTCGCGGAGGATGTCGAGGCCGCGGTCCGACGCGAGGAGCGACTGCTTCATGCGACCGTCCTCAACACCTTGACTGCCATCTTGCGCGGTGGCATCGGCACCCCCGAACTTCGCGAACGGCTGCGCGATCGTTGCCGAGAGGCCGCGGACGTGATGCGCCAGGTGCTCCAGCGCACGATTCCCATGTCGACCGATCGCAGTCCGGGGCGCCGCCTCGATCTCGATCTGAGCGACAGCATCGCCGATCTGTCAGGGGCCGGCGTAGTTGTCCATGCCGACTGCGCATCACTCGAGGGCCTCCCCGAGGAGGTCTACGAGGCGATCGTCACGGCGACGTGGGAGGCGCTGACGAATGTGCTTCGACACGCCGACGCACGATCGGTGTGGATCAGGGCGCGGATGGAATCGGATCGGCGGGGGCGCCAGGCAAGCGTCGAAGTGCGTGATGACGGTCGCGGATTCGAGGTGGGCCATGCCCGTGATCGGTTCGGAGTGCGAGCCGCGGTCGTTGAGTCACTCGTGGACGTGGGCGGTAGGTCGCATGTCACCTCCCGGCCTGGGGAGGGCACCACGGTCCGCATCGCGTGGGCGGATTCGACTTCAGGCGGCCGTGCGCCGACGTTCAGGCCCTCGGCGCGAGCCTTCGCGTACCCGATCCTCTTGTCGTTCGGCGTGTTCACCGCACTCGCGATCCTCCTGACCAGAGACGAGATCACGGCCCCGGCGCTCACGACGTGCGCCTTCTACATCTTCCTCGGACTCGGTGTGCTGGTGGCGTGGTGGGCAAGAACGGGTGCCATACCGTGGTGGGTGGTGCTGGTGGTCGTGGGCCTGTGTCCCTTGATGTACCAGGTGGAGGCACTCTCAGTAGCTCCCGTGCACGGGCCGTGGACGAACTGGGCGTCGCGGGCGATCGTCGCGCTGTTCCTCGTCACCGTCGCTGCTGGTCCCAGCTGGTCGTGGCTGGTCCTCGTTGCCACGTGGCTGTTCATCCAGGGTGACGTCCTGCACGAGGTACTCGCGGCAGGCACGGCGCTGATCGTCGCGGCCGCTCTCTTCGGGCGCAGCACGCGCAGGAATGCGGCAGCGGTCGATGCGGCACGTTCCAAGGCGGCGGAGGAGAAGGCCGCCGCCTCGGTCGCGAGTGCCCGCGTCGGCCGCATGTCCACTCGTTACGACTCACTGCGCGAGTCGAACGTGACCGGGATGCTCGACGGGATCGCCGAGGGGCGTATTGATCCCGACCATCCCCTGGTGCGGTACCAGGCTGCGCTTGAGGAGCGGTTCATCCGGACGGTCGTCAAGGTCGATCCCGCTGTGGACGCCGTGCACGCACTGGCGACCTCGCTGGCGGTGCACGCGTTGCATAGAGGGGTGTTCCTCGACGTGGACATCTATGACGTGGCTCCCTCGTCTGTGACCGAGTCGGCGATCTGGCGGGACTCCCTGCTTCGGGCGATGGACTGCTCGGAACCGGGGGAGGTGGCGCGCTTCTCTGCCCGCCACGAGAGCGGCAGTTATGCCATCCGGCTGATCACCCCGATATCAGACAGTGCCCGCTCCGACATGTTGCGACTGCCAGTGCCGGGGGCTGTGCTGGACCCCGCTGAACCTGACATGCTTTGGGAACTGCGCATGAATGACGGGGGACGGACATGAAGGGAATGGACGCTGCCTCTCCGGGCAGACAGGGCATGTCGATGAGGCTTGCCCTCATCGACGACCATGAACTGGTGCGCGAGGGCCTGGCCGCCCTGCTGAATACGAATGCGGCCGACGACATCGTCATCGCGTACTCGGGCGCATCCGTGTCGGAAGCGTTGGAGAAACGGCCCACCGTCGCCCTGCTGGACGTGGACCTGGGACCCGGCACTCCTCCGGTTGCCGAGGGCACTGCTGCCCTGACGGCCCAGGGCGTATCGGTACTGCTCATCAGCGCCTATGACGATGCCGCTGCGGTTCGAGGCGGCCTTCGCTCCGGGGCGCTGGGCTTCGTAGCCAAGCGGGTGTCCTATGACACGCTCATGGAGGCGCTGCAGTCTGCGGCGCGTGGAGAGCTGTACCTGACGGTCGAGCTAGCGGCGATCCTGGCGGCCGCTGCGGACACGCCGGACCTCAGCCCTCGCGAACTCGACGCCCTCCGCCTCTACGCATCCGGGCTCAAGCTGTCTGCCGTGGCGCACCGCATGGGCATCTCGCCGCACACCGCCAAGGAGTACCTGGACCGTGTCAGGGCCAAGTACGCCCACGTGGGTCGACCCGCGCGAACGCGCACCGAGTTGTATGCCGCCGCAACTCGAGATGGACTGCTCGACGAGGGTTCGCATACTCAGTAGTGCATACGTCATACAGACCACGCCGAAATGCGTTGCAAGCCGGACCTACTAGGACCAATGGCCCCCGCGATGGGGACACCGTTCCGTAGACGCCCGTGGGTCGATTCGACAGGCTTGGCAGGTCCGGCGAGAGCGGGGGACTCGCCGGGCGCAATATTGTCCGGGCCCGGACTCCCCTCCCGTCGGGACGTCAGCCCAAGTCGGTGACCAGCCTGACCTCGCGAACGAGCACCTCGACGCCGTCCGCGTCGTACCCCACCGAGACATCGCGGAAAGCCGAGTCCGGTCCCCATCCGGTGGATTGCAGGAACGAGCGCCGCGGCTCGTCGCCCAGCGCGCACCAGGCCACGGCGGTCTGCATGCCGTTCGCGCGCAGATGGTCGACGGCAGCCGCCATCAGGCGTGATCCGTGACCGATGCGCACGTGATCAGGATCGACCTCGAGTGCCAGCAGTTCGGCGGTGGTGGCGTCCGCGTCGGGATCCTGGCTCGGTCCGATCGCTGCGTACCCGATTACGCGATCGTCGTCGACGGCCACGAGAACCCGCTGTGACGCGATCGGCGGGTTCAGGATGCTGCTCGCCCACGACATCGCCAGGTCCCGCGCGTCGAGCGCCGCAAGGACGTCGGCGGGCAGGACGCCCGAATAGTGGGACCGCCAAGATCTGACGTTGACCTCGGCGATGTCGTCGACGTCGGATGTTCGGGCGAGCCTGACACCGGATGAGGGCATGCGTGCATTGTTCCCGAGTGCAAGGCCCCGGCGTCGGTAGGGTTGCGCCGTGACCACGAACGAAGAAGTGAGCTTCCGCAGCGACGTGACGGTAGAGCTGGTCAGGGCGAGTGCCTCGGACGCCGATGTCATCTTCGCTGCACGCGTGTCGACCGCCGGCGAGCAGTCGCTCGAGGACGTTGACGCGGATGCGGGCCGATCAGCCGGGCTGATCAACTACCTGATGCGCGACCGGCACGGCAGTCCGTTCGAGCACAACTCGATGACCTTCTTCGTGCGTGCGCCGATCTTCGTGTGGCGCGAGCACATGCGCCATCGCATTGCCAGTTACAACGAGGAGTCCGGTCGCTACCGGCAGCTCGAGCCGGTGTTCTACGTGCCCGATCACGAGCGACCCGTCGTGCAGGTCGGCAAGACCGGTGCCTACGAGTTCCTTCCGGGATCTGAAGAGCAGTACGCGCTCATCGACCACGATATGCGTGAGTCGTGCGCGAACGCGTATGCCTCCTACCTGCGCATGCTCGACGCCGGCATCGCCCGCGAGGTCGCGCGCATGGTGCTGCCTGTGTCGATCTACTCCAGCGCGTATGTGACCCTTAATGCCCGATCGCTGATGAACTTCCTGTCGCTGCGACGCAAGGTCGAGGGCTCGCACTTCCCGTCGTACCCGCAGCGCGAGATCGAGATGGTCGCCGAGAAGTACGAGGCGTTCTGGACGACCCTGATGCCCATCACGCACGCGGCATTTGAGAAGAACGGACGGGTTGCGCCGTAACGCAGTCCCTGGTCGGCGCCGGAATCTGACGGGATATCCCGTCCCGGTCGTGTTCGACCGTCGATCCCAGGTCAAACAGGCCGACACTTGCTGTGGGGGACGGCTCGGACGTTGGGGAGAGCATGGTCAGGAGCGGACGGGTGGCCGCCGTGACGTCGTGCGTCGTGCTGGCGCTGGCCGCGTGGATGCTGCCGGCCGGGGCTGCACCACTGGGCGTGTCGATCCCGATTCCGCCCGACACCGGCGACGTCATGGTCGTCAGTGCCGGTGATGCGAGCTACCCCATCGCCATCGCCGCGCTCCCAAGCGGCAACCTGGCATGGGTGGATGACCAATGGAACAAGGTCGGCATCCTCAACACGCAGACGCTGACCACCTCGACCGCATCGCTCTGGGACAAGGCCAAGCCGACCGACCTCGCCGTTGATGCCAGCGGGACCATCTGGGTCATCGGCCAAGACGGCCAGCTGGGCAAGGTCAGCGTGTCCAACGATGGGACCAGCCCGACCTCGGTCGATGTCGTGTTCAAGACCCCGTCCTTCGGATCCAACGGCGATGCGTCGCTCGCCGTGGCCACGAACGGCAAGGTGTTCTGGGCGGACCTCGACCACTCGTGCCTCTGGGCCTACAACCCGAGCGATGGCCGGCAGGAGCAGTTCAACGTCTCGAACATGCAGTCAGGAGTCATCGTCGCGACGATGATCAACCAGATCATGGTGCCCACGAACAACGTGGTGAACCAGAACTACACGTGGAGCGTGGTCGACGCGGGCAACGGTTCCATCGCCACGAACGTCTGGGCGGGCGGCGTCTCGTCGTACGCGGTCGTGGGCAGGGACGGTCTCATGTGGACGGAGCAGCCCAACAACTACGGGACGACATGGAACGGCCAGCTGGCCTGGTTCAACCCGGTCACCCAGCAGTCGGGCTTCGTCAACGTGAACTTCGGTGCCACGCCGTCGTCGATGACGGTCGACCAGTACGGCCGAATCTGGTGGTTCGGCAACACGAACACCAGTCCCTACCTGCTTGAGTCGTTCGACCCGACCACCTCGAAACTGACCGACTACCCGTTCAGCCCCGCGTTCGCGGCGAGCACCTGGCACATGACCGCCGCGGCCGACGACGGACTATGGGTCGCTGGAGCGTATGCCGGTCGATTCATCGCCATGACCAGCCAAGAGGATCCACCTGTGGTCGCGTGCACGGCGAGCGGCACGGTGCCGGTCGGCGTCCCCGTCGACTGCAGCGCGGCCTTCGGCACCCAACCGACATCCATCACGGGCACCTGGCGCATCGACGGCCAGCCAGTGGCGACCCCCGGCGGGCAGCCACCGACGCCCACCCTTGCTGATTCAGGCAGCGAGCTGACCGCCGATCTCACTGTGACCCTTCCGGGTGTGCAGGTCACCCAGCAGGTCAGCATCGCGCCGACGACCATCCAGAAGACGGTTGTCACCGGCTACACCCCGACCAGTGGGCCCGCTGACGGTGGCATCCCCATCACGTTCGCGGGGTCCGGGTTCTATGCCGGACAGCAGCTGCTGATCAACGGGAACCTGGCGCAGCAGGTGGGCCAAGTGACCCCGACAGCGCTCACGGTGACGTTGCCGCCCAACGCTCCCCGCGGCCTCTTGCGCGCGAAGGCGACTCGGCCAGCCGTCGACACCTTCTACCTCGCGTACCCCGATGGCGAGCAGGACCAGATCGCCGGGCAGTTCGACTACTCCGACGCACAGCAGCCGTCGATCACGTCGATCTCGCCGGCCTCCGCGTCGGCCACCGGCGCCACGTCGTTCACCATCACGGGCACCGGCTTCGCGACGGGCGCCAACGTGGTCTTCACGTCCGGTGGCCAGTCAGCGCCCGCTGGCGACGTCACCGTGACCAGTCCGACGACGATCGCGGGCACCTCGCCGCCGACCTTGCCGGTGGGCGTCGCGGATGTGACGGTGCGCAATCCCGCCGGACTGTCGACGACCGATGCGGCCGCATTCACCCTGTACGGCCCGCCGAGTCCGGCGGCCATCACGCCCAGCATCGGCTCGGCCGCGGGCGGCGAGCCCGTCACGATCAACGGCTCCGGATTCCTGGCCGGGGCGCAGGTGTACTTCCACGACGTGCTGGCCACGAACGTGACGGTCAAGGCCGGCGGGACGATCACGGCAACGGCTCCGGCCGGAACAGCCGGCCAGAACGCGGAAGTCGTCGTGTCGAACGTCCCCGGCGGCGGCGCGACGGTGCCCGGTGGATTCGCCTACGTGACACGACCGACGGTGACCGACGTGACGCCCGCCCTGGGGCCGACGACGGGCGGGTCGATGGTCGTGATCGCGGGAACGGGCTTCGTGGACCCGGCGACCGTCCTGGTCTCGGCGAGCGGCACGTCGGCGCCCGCGACGGCGGTCAATGTCGTCTCGTCCAGCGAGATCCACTCGACCCTACCCGCGTTCGCGCCCGGCCCGGCCGATGTGAGCGTCACAACCGGCAATGGCACGGGCTCCTTGGCCAACGGCTTCCTGTACCAGGTGAATCCGACTCCGGCGGCGGCTCCGTCCGTGGTGTCCGTGAGTCCCAATGCTGGGTCGCCACAGGGCGGGACGTCCGTCACGGTGCTCGGCAGCGGATTCACCGACGACGAATGCGTCCTCGCGTTCGGCGGCGTGGCCGCGCAGGGCGAGCAGGTCGTGGCCTCCACGCGGATCACTGCCAGGACACCCGGAGGAGCGCCGGGCGCTGCGGATGTGACCGTGACCTGTCCGCAGTCGGGCACAGGCACGCTCTCCAACGGCTTCACTTTCGAAGGCTCGCCGCAGTTGACGCTCGTCGACCCGCTCGCCGGAGATGCGGCCGGCGGCACGCCCATCACGCTGACCGGCAGCGGCTTCGCCTCGACGGCCACGGTGACCGTCGGAGGGGCGGAGGCGACGTCGGTCGTCGTCCAGGACGCCGGGACCATCACCGCGGTGACGCCACCGGGAACTCCCGGCCTTGTGGATGTCACGGTCACGAACCCCGGGTATGAACCCAGCACTCTCTCCGACGGATACATCTACACCTCGTCACCGTCACCGTCACCGACGGCCAGTCCCACGCCATCGCCGACGGACAGTCCGTCGCCATCCCCGACGGCCAGTCCCACCGCGTCACCGACGGACAGTCCGTCGCCGTCCCCATCGCCGACGGGCAGTCCCACGGCGAGTCCCACGGCAACCCCCGCACCGGCCCCCGCTCCGGCACCGGCACCGCCGCCACCCCCGCTGTCGACGCCGAGCATCTTCGCGGTGAGCCCGAACCAGGGTCCGCTGTCCGGTGGCGAGCGCATCACCATCAAGGGCAACGACCTGCGGACGGGCGCCCGGGTGCTGGTCGGTGGCGTGGCCGCGACTGATGTCTCGCTGGTCGCATCGACCGTGATCCAGGCGACGACGCCAGCCGGCCAGCCTGGCGCCGCCGACGTCGTCGTGGTGAACCCCGACGGAGCTCCTGCGTTCTTCGACAACGGGTACACCTACGAGGCGCCGCCGATGATCACCAGCGTCGAGCCCTCGGTCATCCCGGTCGTGGGGGACACCACCGTCACGATCAATGGCTCCGGCTTCGCGGCCGACGCAACCGTGATGTTCGGCGCCGTCGAGGCGTATGACGTCACCGTTGTCGACGGGACGACCATCACTGTCGTGTCGCCGGTGAACCGGCAGGGGCCAACGGACGTCACGGTGACCAACCCCAACGTCGGCACGACGACCACGGCAGGAGGCGTCGACTATCAGAACCTGCCGCAGCAGCTGCGCACTCGGGCACGCCTTCCGCGGGATGTGTCGTCGAAGGGCTGGACCACCCTCGTCCCGCCGCTCGTGACAAACGCCGGTGAGCGAGTTCGCACGGTCGCACGCTGCTACCCGGCGCGGTCGTGCCAGCTGCGACGGACTGCGGCTGGACTTCAGATCCGCCCGACGACCGACAAGCGCCGACTCACCGTCCGTGTCGCGCTGGGAGCACCGCCTGTGATCACGGCGGGCTACTCCCGATACCGCGCCCACGGAGTCATCCACCCGCATGTCACCGGAGGTGCCCGATGAGGCGGACCATGCGCGCTGCCACGACGCTGGTGGTGAGCGCCACACTCGTGGTGACCGTCCTCGCTCCGGCGCATGCCGCGCACGGTGCTGACCGTGGCCGGGGCTCTGCTCCGGTCAGCTCACGGCTGGGCAGTACCGCCCCCGCGGGACCGATGGCGATGATCCCGACGATCGACCCGCCGCGGGCGATGGACGTGCGCCTGCGAAATGACAGCAGGGGAATGGTCGCCGTGGCGCGCACCCGCATCCTCGTGAACTCCTCCGGCGTGGCCGGTCGACTTCCCGATCGCGTCGTGGTGGTCGTGTCGGTGCGCGACACCACGGGCACCCTGCTGCCGGGCCCCGAGCAGGCGGCGCTCGTCGGAGACGGTGGAAGAACGGGTTCGACGATCGAGGTCGATCCGACGTCCGGCGTCGTCGACGTGCGGGTGCCGTTGACGGCCGAGCAGACAAGCGCCGTCGACCGCCTCCGACGACTGCGCGGCGAAGCGGGCGCGGCCCCGCAGGTGCTCGTCAGGGTGCTGCAGCAGGCGGACGTGTCCACCGAATGGCCGGGACGCGAGGCACTGGCCGTCATCGAGCGCCGCGCCACCTCGTCGTCGGCGCCGCTTGCCCAGCCCGTACCTGCAGTTCGCGATGACGTCGGCACGGTCACGGTGCAGAACAGCACCGGAAATCCGCTGACCCTGCTCGCCGGCCCGGTCCAGTGCGTGTACGACAACTTCTACGCCTCGACCCAGTACACCAACCAGCAGTCCTTCCTCGGGTCGATGAACGGCGCGGCGCTGCCGGCCGGCAGCTCCATGACGGTCCACCTGTCCAAGGACCCACAGGGGCTCGACGGCAAGGACAACGACTTCCTGTACCAGCAGGCGATCGCCGACTACCAGCAGGCGGTCTCGAATGCGTTCGCGTGGATGCAGAACCGCGGCGTGACGACGCTGCCGAAGATGGGCTTCCCGTACAGCAAGAACAACCCGATGTCGCTGCCCCCCGAGCTGTGGCAGAACGTGGGACTGTTCATCGGCCACTCGCTGATGGATGTGCTGTCCGGAACGGGGGTGTTCGCTCGGCTCACCAGCGAGTTCCTCCTGAAGAACCCCATCTTCAAGACGGCGTTCGCCGCTCTCAGTGAGTCCTTTGGAACCATCCTCGACTTCGCGTCAGCGCTCTTCGAGGTGGTCATCGCCATCGTGCAGGCGCTGATCACGTTCTTCACCAACGGATGCGACACCAACTCCGGATACTTCATGCTCGGCGCGACCGACATGCTCCATCCCTGGCGCCAGTTCGCCCAGGTCTACAACTGGAACGACGGCATCGTCGAGGCCGCGTACGACTCGAGCCAGAAGAAGAACTACGTGGCGCTCGCCAACGGCATGATCACCCGGTACTTGCCGGCTGCCGCGTCGAATCCGGCCGACATCTCCGCCAACGACTACCTCGACGCGTTCAACGGCGCGGCGGTGAAGCTCGCCCCCACGTGGGTGTTCCAGGAACCGCCGAACAAGGCGTCCTACCCTGCATCCGTCAGTGTGGATCCGAAGTCGCGTACGGTGACCTGCGGACTCGATGCCCGTGACAGCGCGGCCCTCACGGCGAACCTCAAGGCTCAGCAGGCGATCAAGGGAACCAGCTACTACCTGCCGGTGTACCCCGCCAGCCTGTGGTTCAGCATGACCGACAGCACGTTCACCCAGGCCCAGCCGTCGGCTGCCAGCTATCCGTACGACTACTTCGTCGGTTCCCAGTACGTGTCGCCGAGCCAGGGGTCGACGGCGTCCGTGTGGGCCAGCCCAGACGGCACGCACTGGACGCAGTACCCGGTGCCGCAGGGATCGAACAGCGTGGTGCTGCCCCCTGCCCACTTCGATCCGCTCACCCCGTTCCTCGAGGTGGCGGCCTCGAAGCTGGTCTCCTGCACGGTCGAGGCGCCGGAGATGTGGAACGTCAATGCCTCGCCGCTGCCGACCGGCCGTGCCCTCATCATGGGCACCATCGTCCCGTCGGATGTCGTCAAGGGGCCTGACTATCCCGCGTCCAGCTGAGCGCCTACCGATAGCCTTGCTTCATGCCCGGTCCGACCACCGCTAAGAGCCCCTTCGGCGTGATGCTGACCGCCATGGTCACGCCATTCACCGACGACGGCTCCCTGGACCTTGACGGCGTCGAGCGGCTGGCCGCCTACCTGGTCGACGACCTCCACCACGACGGCCTTGTGATCAACGGCACCACCGGGGAGTCCGCGACCAAGACCGATGAGGAGGACCTGGCCACGGTCAAGGCGGTCCTTGCTGCAGTCGGGGATCGCGCCACGGTGGTGGCCGGGGTCGGCACCAACGACACGCGCCACTCGGTCGAGGCGGCCAAGGCCGCCGCCCGCGCCGGGGCCCATGGCGTCATGGCCGTCACGCCGTACTACAACCGCCCGCCCCAGGAGGGGCTCGTGCGGCACTTCCGGGCGATCGCCGACGCCACTGACCTGCCGATGATCACGTACGACATCCCCAAGCGCACGGGCAGTGCGATCGAGCTCGAGACGATGCTGCGCATCGCGGAGCATCCGCGGGTGGTCGCGAACAAGGACGCCAAGGGCGACATGGACTTCACCCAATGGGGCATCGCCACGACCGGCCTCGCCTGGTACTGCGGTGACGATGTCCTCAACCTGCCGATACTCGCTGTCGGTGGCGCGGGGATGATCTCGGTCGTCGGCCATCTGGTCGGCGATCGGCTCAAGGCGATGGCCGAGGCGCTCTGGTCTGGACGCGCGGCCGAGGCCGCCGACATCCAGGCGTCGTTGCTGCCTGTCTACACCGGCTGCTTCCGCACCCAGGGGGTCATCCTCACCAAGGCCGCGCTGCAGATGCAGGGGCTACCTGCGGGACCGGTGCGACTGCCCCTCGTCGATGCCACGGAGGCTCAGCGCGACATGCTTCGCGCCGACCTCGCCCTCGGTGGAGTGCGCGGCTTCAGCGCATGAGCCACGCCAACCTGCCGGCCCCGCCGGAACTGCCCGCTGGAGGCATGCGGATCCTCGCACTCGGCGGTCTGGGCGAGATCGGTCGCAACATGACCGTCTTCGAGGTCGGCGGCCGACTCCTGATCGTCGACTGCGGAGTGCTCTTCCCGGAGGATTCGCAGCCCGGCGTCGACCTGATCCTGCCGGACTTCGGCCCGATCGCCGAACGTCTCGACGACATCGAGGCGATCGTGCTCACTCACGGTCACGAGGACCACATCGGTGCGCTGCCCTACCTGCTGCGCCAGCGCGAGGACATCGTCATCCTCGGCTCGAAGTTCACCCTTGCCCTCGTCGAGGCGAAGCTGCGCGAGCACCGGCTGAAGCCCACGCTCATCCCGGTCGAGGACGGTCACCGCGAAAAGCGCGGTCCGTTCGACGTGGAGTTCCTGGCCGTCAACCACTCCATCCCCGATGCGATGGCGGTGGCCATCCGCACCTCGGCGGGCTTGATCCTGCACACCGGCGACTTCAAGATGGACCAGTTACCACTCGACAGCCGGATCACTGACCTCAATGGCTTCGCCCGCCTGGGCGACGAGGGCGTCGACATCCTGCTTGTCGACAGCACTAACGCCGAGGTCCAGGGTTTCGTGCCCAGCGAGCGCGACATCGTGCCGGTGCTCGACGCCGTCTTCCTGCGGGCCGAGGGCCGAATCATCGTGGCGTCCTTCGCGTCGCACGTTCATCGCATCCAGCAGATCATCGACATGGCCGCCCTGCACGACCGCAAGATCGCCTTCGTCGGTCGGTCGATGGTGCGCAACATGACGATCGCGCGCGACCTCGGCTACCTCAAGATCCCCGGCGGCATGCTGGTCGCATCTGACGATCTCGCGGACCTCCCCGACGACGAGACAGTGCTCATCTGCACCGGCTCGCAGGGAGAGCCGATGGCGGTGCTGTCGAGGATCGCCAATCGTGACCACGCGATCAGCGTCGGACCGGGCGACACCATCGTGCTGGCGTCCTCGCTGATTCCCGGCAACGAGAACTCGGTCAACAGGGTGATCAATGGACTGGCCCGGCTCGGCGCCCACATCGTGCATCGTGGCAACGCGCTCGTGCACGTGTCGGGCCATGCAGCCGCTGGCGAGTTGCGCTACGTGTACAACATCGTCAAGCCTCGCTACGTCATGCCGGTGCACGGCGAATGGCGCCACATGCGCGCCAACGCCGAGATCGCCGCGAGTGTCGGGGTCGATCCTGCCAAGGTGATCCTCGCCGAGGACGGCAACACGATCGACCTGATCGACGGCAAGGCGGCCATCTCGGGCTACCTGCCAGTGGGCTTCGTGTACGTTGACGGACTCGGCGTCGGGGATGTCACGGAGGCGTCCTTGAAGGATCGCCGGGTGCTCGGCGAGGAGGGGTTCATCTCCATCTTCGTCGCGGTGGACATCGTCGAGGCCAAGGTCGTCGCCGGCCCGGAGATCCACGTGCGCGGGTTCGGGGCCGAGGACGAGCTGATCGAGCCGCTGCGCGAGCAGGTCTCGCGGGCCATCGCGGCGGCGCTGGCCGACGGCGTCGACGACACCTTCGAACTCCAGCAACGGATCCGGCGGACGGCGGGCAAGTGGGTCAACACCACGCACCGCCGCCGGCCGATGATCATCCCGGTCGTCGTCGAGGCGTGACGAGGAGTGAGCGCAGCGAGCCCCGGAGGCGCGCCGCGTGGGCTCGAGGCGTGACGAGGAGTGACCCTTTGCCCACTCGCGGGGGTTGGGCGGGGCGACACGCGGTAAGAAGGTGACGCGTGTGACTGCCGTTACGGGTGGGGATTGACCGGTACGCTCGCAATATGGCTTCCCGCACGTCTTCCCCGGCGCGCCCTGCACGCAGTGCCTCCCGGTCCACTCGTCGTCCCGCCGCGTCCCGGCCCAAGTCCGGGTCCCGGCGGCCGGCCAGGCGCCGCTCCGGCCCGGGTCCCTTGACGCGCTTCGTCATGGCCATCGGCCGGGCCATCGCCACCGTCTGGTTCGCGATCGCGCACGTGCTCGGCGCCGGGGCACGAGCCGTCGGGCGCAGCGCCCGCGACCTGGACCCGACGCATCGCCGGGACGGGCTTGGCCTGACCCTCGTCGCCGGGGCCGCGATCCTGGTCGCCGCTACGTGGTTCGGCGTCGACGGCTGGTTTGTGTCGTGGGCTGACACCGCCATCACCACCGTGATCGGCGCACTCGCCTGGCTGACGCCCGTCATCCTGCTCGCCCTGGCTTGGCGCTTCCTACGTCACCCGGACGAGCCCGCCACGACCGGCCGGCTCGCGATCGGCGGCAGCGCCACCCTCGTCGGCGTGGTCGGCCTGTGGCACCTCGGTCACGCTTCTCCCACCCCGAGCGACGGCGCCGATGCGATGTCCGCTGCCGGGGGAGTCGTCGGCTGGCTTGCCACTGCCCCGGTTTCCGCGGCCGTCGGGCCGATCGTCACCGGCGTCCTGCTCGTCCTGCTCGTGGTCTTCGGCATCCTGGTGCTTACGGCGACGTCACTTGCCACGGTTCGCGACCACCTTGTCGGCGCTATCCGCTCGGTCGCCGGGTTCGTCCGGCGCCTGACTCGGCCGCGAGCCGCGAAGCCCCCGACCGGCGCCGCCGCTGTCGACGACGATCCCGACCTGGTCATGCAGCCGTTCTCGCTGTCGATGGCGCATGACATGGACGAGGACGACGAGGTGCACACCTCGAACGAGGCCGCCGTTCACCACACCGACATCCTCGACGACGAGGACCGACCGGCCGCAATCCTGCTCGCCGGCATCCAGGACGTCCCGAGCACGACCGCGCACTCCGCAGACCACCCGACGCAACGGCAGGCGGTCGGGCATCCGGCCCGTCACGAGACCGTGGTCATCTCCAAGGCACCCGCACCGCACAAGGCGGCCGAGCAGCTGGTGCTGCCGCGGCGCGCACCTTACGCACTGCCCAAGTCAGACGTGCTGAAGTCCGGGCCGGCACACCGCACGGCTACCCGGGCCAACGAGCACGTCGTGGCAGCCCTCACCGAGGTCATGGAGCAGTTCGCGATCGACGCGACCATCACCGGCTTCATGCGTGGCCCGACCGTCACGCGCTACGAGATCGAACTCGGTCCGAGCGTGAAGGTCGAGCGGGTCACCGCCCTGAGCAAGAACATCGCCTACGCCGTGGCCAGCGCGGACGTTCGCATCCTCAGCCCGATCCCGGGCAAGAAGGCGATCGGTGTCGAGATCCCGAACACCGACCGTGAGCTGGTGGCGCTCGGAGACGTGCTGACCAGCGCGACCGCGCGCAACGACCATCACCCGCTGGCAGCAGCGCTCGGCAAGGACGTCGAGGGCAACTTCGTCATCGCCAACCTCGCCCGGATGCCGCACCTGCTCGTGGCCGGGGCCACCGGCGCAGGGAAGTCCAGCTGCATCAACAGCCTCATCACGTCGATCCTCATGCGCTCGACACCAGAAGAGGTGCGCCTGGTCCTCGTTGACCCCAAGCGCGTCGAACTCGCCGCGTACGAAGGCGTTCCGCACCTGATCACGCCGATCATCACCAACCCCAAGAAGGCCGCTGACGCGCTCCAGTGGGTCGTCAAGGAGATGGACCGTCGCTACGACGACCTCGCGCACTTCGGCTTCCGCCATGTCGACCAGTTCAACAAGGCGGTGAAGGCCGGCAAGGTCAAGCCGCTGCCTGGCAGCGAGCGCATCGTCGAGCCTTATCCGTACCTGCTGGTCATCGTCGACGAGCTTGCCGACCTGATGATGGTCGCCCCGCGTGACGTCGAGGACGCGATCGTGCGAATCACGCAGTTGGCACGCGCCGCCGGCATCCACCTGGTGCTGGCGACACAACGCCCGTCGGTGGACGTGGTGACCGGGCTCATCAAGGCCAACGTCCCCAGCCGGCTGGCGTTCTCGACCTCGAGCCTCGCCGACAGCCGCGTCATCCTCGACCAGGCTGGTGCGGAGAAGCTCGTGGGCCAGGGCGACGGACTGTTCCTGCCCATGGGCGCCAACAAGGCCATGCGGATTCAGGGCGCCTTCGTCAGCGAGCCGGAGATCAAGGCCGTCGTGGCGCACTGCCGGGCGCAGGGCGAGGCCGACTACATCCCCGAGGTCACCTCGCACGTTGCCGCGACACGCGAGGTCGATGGGGACATCGGCGACGACCTTGATGTACTGCTGCAGGCCGTCGAGCTCGTGGTGACCACGCAGTTCGGCTCGACGTCGATGCTCCAGCGCAAGCTCCGCGTGGGCTTCGCCAAGGCAGGGCGCCTCATGGACCTGATGGAGACTCGTGGCGTGGTGGGACCGAGCGAGGGCTCCAAGGCTCGCGATGTCCTGGTCAAGCCGGAGGAGCTGCCTGGGCTCCTCATGATGATCCGTGGCGAGGCCGAGTAGCCCGTTTCTGTGCAGTGTGGGTACGGCCGTCATACGATGAAAGAACGCGAGACGAGGAGGTGACATGTCCGTCGGCCAGATGCTGAATGAGGCACGGGTTGCACGCGGCATGTCCCTGGACGACCTCGCCCAGGTGACCAAACTGCGGGCATCCATCCTTGCCGCCATGGAGAACGACGACTTCAGCCACTGCGGCGGCCGGGTGTACGCACGGGGGCAGCTGCGGGCGATGGCCCCGGTGCTGGGCCTGGATCCAGATGACCTCGTCGACGAGTTCGAGCGCGGGATGGGCCACAGCCCGATCGACTGACTCCACCAGTCCGTAGTCTTGGACGGTGACCGAGAACAGCAAGGTGGCCGTTGTCACGCTCGGGTGCGCGCGCAACGAGGTGGACTCCGAGGAGATGGCGGCGCGGCTGGCCCTCGGCGGCTGGACTCTTGTTGATGATCCCGAGGACGCCGACGCCGTCCTGGTCAACACCTGCGGCTTCGTCGACGTCGCGAAGAAGGACTCGATCGATGCGCTCCTGGCGGCATCCGACCTCAAGGACGGCGACAACGGCCCGAAGGCCGTGGTCGCCGTGGGCTGCCTCGCCGAGCGTTACGGCAGGGACCTCGCCGATTCACTTCCCGAGGCCGACGCGGTCCTGGGATTCGACGACTACCCCGACATCGCCGAGACGCTGCGGCGCATCGTCGGTGGCGAGCACCACGTGCCGCACGCACCGACGGACCGTCGACATCTGCTCCCGATCACTCCCGTCGAGCGGCCGGCCGTGGTCGGCAGCGTGCCAGGACACGGCGCCGCCGCCAGTGACTCGCCCACGCCCGGGTGGGCGCCCCCCGTACTCAGACGGCGACTCGACGGCAGCCCAGTCGCCCCCGTCAAGCTGGCTTCCGGCTGTGATCGACGATGCACGTTCTGCGCCATCCCGTCCTTCCGTGGCTCCTTCGTCTCGCGTCCGCCCCTCGACGTCGTGGCCGAGATCGCCTGGCTGGTCGGGGAGGGCGTCCGCGAGGTCGTCCTCGTCAGCGAGAACTCCACTTCGTACGGCAAGGATCTCGGCGACCTGAGGCTGCTCGAGGCGCTGCTGCCACGGATCGCCAGCGATACCACGATCGAACGGGTGCGGGTCGCGTACCTGCAGCCGGCCGAGGTGCGCCCGGACCTGCTCGCGGCCATCGCGCACGTGAAGGTCGTGGCGCCGTACTACGACCTGTCCTTCCAGCACGCCAGCGCCACGGTGCTGCGTCGCATGCGCCGCTTCGGCGGCAAGGAGGCCTTCCTCGACCTCATCGCCCGGATCCGCAGCCTGGATCCCACTGCTGGCATCCGCAGTAACGTGATCGTCGGGTTCCCCGGCGAGACACGGGAGGAGTTCGCCGAGCTGGTCTCCTTCCTGCAGGAGGCCCGGCTGGATGCCGTCGGAGTCTTCGGATACAGCGACGAGGACGGCACGGAGGCCGCCGACCTGCCAGGGAAGATCGACGAGGACGTCATCCGCCAGCGGGTCGAGGAGGTGACGGCCCTGGTGGACGAGGTCATGGCCCAACGCGCCGAGGATCGCATCGGCGAGCAGGTGCGCGTGCTGGTGGAGGAGCTCGACGTCGACGAGGCCGGTGAGCCGATCGCGATCGGTCGGGCCGGCCACCAGGGCCCCGACGATGCGGCGACCGTGATCAGCCTCGGCGCCCTCCCCGTGGCCGTGGGCGACTTCGTCGACGCGATCGTCTTCGACGTCGACGGCGTGGACCTGCTCGCACGGCCCGTGGAGTCGGGTTCGTGAAGCCACCTATCCCGGATCGCGCGGCCGACCCAGTCGGCAACGCCCCGCTGGTGAACCTGCCCAACGCATTGACCGTGCTGCGCGTGCTCTGCGTGCCGCTGCTCGCACTTCTGCTGTACATGGACGATGGCGCGTTGGGCCCCGCGCGCGATGCCGCAGCCCTCGTGTTCGTGCTGGCCTCCATCACCGACCTGATGGACGGTGCGATCGCCCGTCGCTACGGCCTGGTCACGACGTTCGGCAAAGTGGCCGACCCGATAGCCGACAAGGCCCTCACGGGGGTGGCACTGATCGGCCTGTCGCTGCTGGGCGACCTGTCCTGGTGGGTGACGGGGATCATCCTGGTTCGCGAGATCGGCGTGACCGTGCTGCGCTTCTGGGTCATTGAGCACGGCGTGATCCCGGCCAGTCGCGGCGGCAAGGCGAAGACGCTGGCGCAGACCGTCGCGATCACGATGTACCTCGTCGACGTGCCGGTGGCGTGGTGGTCCACGGCCAGCGCGATCGTCATGGGGATCGCCGTCATCCTGACGATCGTCACCGGCCTGGACTACGTGGTTCGGGCCCTGCGCCTGCGCCGACAGCCGCCGGCCACCCGCACGAACCTCGGCGAGCACCGTGCCTGAGTCCCCCGATCCGGGCGCGGAGGCCGTGGTGTCCGCCCTCGTCCAATTCGGGCTCACGGTGGCGACAGGGGAGTCCCTGACCGCAGGACTCGTGGCGGCGACTCTTGCCCAGGTGCCCGGTTGCTCGGCCGTGCTCCGCGGCGGCGTCGTGGCCTACCAGGGCGACGTCAAGGGCAGCCTGCTGCACGTGCCGGAGGCGGCCCTTGGCCAGGGCCTGGTCAGCGAGGCCGTGGCTGCGGCGATGGCAAGGGGAGCACGTGAGTCACTTGTCGCAGATGTCGGGATTGCGACCACTGGCGTGGCCGGCCCGGAGCCGCACGACGGGCAGCCCGTTGGCTCCACGTGGATCGCTGTCGCCCTGGTCGATGGCGTGGCGACCCGGCACCTGGCACTGGCCGGGACCCGCCAGGAGATCCGCTGTCAGACCGTCGCGGCATGCTTCGACCTGGTGTTGGAGACGCTGCCAGCGGTCAATTGATCGGTCACTGCGGGAATAGTGACTGACGTCGCGCTGTTTGGGGCGAAAAGAGCAGTCGCGGGACCAGGGCTCCGGAGGTACGGTTGCCCCTCACCCGCAGGGCAGTTCAGGGCAGGACCGACGGAAGGAGGGGTCGTGATCGTTCTTCGGCAAGTCATCGGTGACGAGCTCCGCCGTCGTCGCCAGGACCAGGGGCGCACTCTGCGCGACGTCTCCGGCGCCGCTGCTGTCTCGCTCGGCTACCTCTCCGAGGTGGAGCGGGGCCAGAAGGAGGCGTCCAGCGAGCTGCTGGCCGCGATCTGCGGCGCCCTCGAGGTCTCGTTGTCCGACGTCCTCGCCTCGGTGAGCACTCACGTGGCTGAGGCCGAGACCGAGTCGCCGCTCACCCCGTCCCTGGTCTGACTTCACCGGGTGCGTGCTGGGCGATAGCCCTGCGGCGTCGCCACGAAGCCTGCCGCCAGCATGGATTGCGCCCACGTTCCGTTGGGCTCGACGCTCGAACCGTTCACTCGAGTCACCGGCGATCGGCGTCCCGTGCTCGACAGCGGCGACTGCGACAACGCACCCAACGCCGAGGTCGCGACATCTTTGTCGTCGGTCCAGGCCAGCAGAGATCGGCCGCCCTTCTCCAGGTAGGCGGTCAACGATCCGTCCATCAGGACCACGAGCGCACCGGCCTTGCGGCCGGGCCGATGGGTGACGTCGACGCCCGGGATGGCCGGCCAGGGCAGCGTTGCGCCGTACGCGTTCGCCGGATCCGTCGCGGCCAGCACCACTGTCGTCGACCCGACACGCTCCTGTCGGAGCTGGTCGACGGCCGCGGGCACGGCGAATTGCGCCGCCCCCAGTCCCTCGATGGCGTAGACCCGCTGGCACCGGCCGGTCTCCTCGAACGCCGACAGCACGCGGTAGACCGCGGCGAACCCGCCGTCGATGCGCTCGGCAATGGCGCACCCGCGCGTCACGATCCCGTAGCGGTCGAGCAGTGCGTCGCCGAGAGCCCGTGCCCTGGCCTCGGGAGGAGCGCTGGGCGCCTCGAGGGCCGACCACCGTCCTGCCGCTGCCGGCGGCCCGGTCCGGGAGGGCAGTGCCGGACGCCCGCGTCGGCGCGGAGATGCCGTCCGTGCGGGCCGTCCCTGCAGGCGGGACCGCAGCGCACTCCAGTTGTCGTTGGTCACACGACTGGACCACACCAGGGTCCACAGCGCCTCGACGATCGTGGCATCGGCCGTCAGGCCCAGGGCGATGCTGACGCGGTCGGCGATGTCGCGGAAGAAGTATCCGCCGCCGCCTGCGAGGACGGCGAGCGTGGCTTCCTCGACCGGGCCGAGTCCGTCGTCGCGCGGCTCCGTGCGCAGCAGCGACGCCAGCGCGGCCGGCGCCAGGCAGACCACGCCGTCGCCGCCAGCCAGCGGCGCCTGCCCCCACCAGACAACGTCGCCGGAGGTGGTCAGCTCGTCGAGGAGTCCGGGATGGAAGTCGCTCACCCGGGACGCGAAGACGGCGTCCTGCCACGTGCTGGCCGGCAGCGCCACGCCCGCGAGTTGCTCGATCACTTCGAAGCAGCCGTCCGCGCCGCGTCGGGCAGGTCGCTCACCGGTGCCGGGAACCTGCTGCCAGCGGGGCAGGAAGGCGGCGTAGGCCTCGTGGGCCACTGGCTCGATCTCGCTGCGCAGCCGGGCGATCGTGCGGCGTCGAATGCGGCGCAGCACCTCAGGGTCGCAGTATTCCGCGTGCTGACCGCCCGGCCGAAACTCCCCGGTCACCAGTCGCCGAGCCTCGACCATGCGGTTCAGGGCGTCGCGCGCAACCGCGCGTGGCAGGCCCACAGAATGGGACACGTCCTCGACGGTGAACGGTCCGTGCGTGCGGGCAAACCGGCCCACCACGTCGCCGACGGCATCAGCCACCGATTCAAGATGCGCCTCGGGGATCCCGGTGGGCAGGGCGACACCGAGGGCGTCGCGCAGTCGAGCCGCGTCCTCGATGGCGGCGGTGCACTCCTGGCCGTTGATCCGCACGGTGATCGCGCGGCGCTGAGCGCGCAGTTCGTCGAGCCACTCCTGCGGGATGGACCGCCGTGCCGCATCGGCCGGCGTCATCGGTCCGAGCAGGCGAAGCAGGTCGGCAACTCCCTCGGCGTCGCGGGGCCCCATGCCCGGGGCCAGTCGCTGGACCTGGGCCTCGACCTCGAGCATGGCGTCGAGGTCGAGCAGGTCGCGCAGTTCGGGGGTGCCGAGCAGCTCTGCAAGAAGCTGCGGGTCGAGGGTCAGTGCCTGCGCGCGGCGCTCGGCGAGTGGGGAGTCGCCCTCGTAGAGGAAGGATGCGACGTAGCCGAAGAGCAGGGACTGGGCAAACGGCGACGGGTGATCGGTAGCCACTTCGTGGACGGCAATGGATCCATCACTCAGCCCCGTCAGGAGCGCTCGCAGCGCCGGCAGGTCGTACACGTCCTGCAGGCACTCGCGCACGGTCTCCAGCACGATCGGGAACGACGCGAAACCCGAAGCCACGCCGAGCAGTTGCGCCGAGCGCTGCCGCTGCTGCCACAGCGGGGTGCGTCGGTCGGGCCGACGGCGGGGGAGCAGCAGCGCGCGTGCCGCGCACTCGCGGAAGCGCGACGCGAACAGGGCCGATCCACCGATCTGCGAGGTCACCAGAGCCTCGATCTCGTCCGGGTCGATGGCGATCAGCGACGCGACGGACCGCGCTGCATCCTCGTCGTCGGTGTCGGGGAGGCGAAGGACGATGCCGTCGTCCGAGTGCATGACGTTCGCGTCGAGCCCGACGTGCTCGCCGACCAGCGCGCGGAGGGCAAGGGCCCAGGGTGCGTGGACGCGGGCACCGAACGGCGAGTGCACCACCACGCGCCAGTCGCCCAGCTCGTCGCGGAATCTCTCGACGACGATGGTGCGATCGCTCGGAACGTGATGCGTCGCCTCGCGCTGCTCGGCCACGTACGCCAGCAGGTTGCCTGCGGCGCGGTCGTCGAGCCCGAGTCCGGCGATCGCCTTCTTGGGCTGTCGCGTGGTTGCCACCGAGCGGACGAACTCCCCGATGGCGGCGCCAAGTGCGGCGGGGCGCCCCAGTGCATCACCGTGCCAGAACGGCAGTCGGCCGGGCTGGCCAGGAGCCGGGCTGACGAGCACGCGGTCATGCGTGATGTCCTCGATCCGCCAGCTGGTGGCACCTAGAGCGATGACGTCGCCGACCCGCGACTCGTAGACCATCTCCTCGTCGAGCTCGCCCACGCGGGAGCCGCCCTCGCCCACGAGGAAGACGGCGAAGAGTCCGCGGTCGGGGATGGTCCCGCCGCTGGTGACTGCCAGGCGCTGGGCTCCGGGGCGCGCGGTGAGGACGTCGGTGGCCCGGTCCCACACCAGGCGCGGTCGCAGCTCTGCGAACTCATCCGATGGATATCGGCCGGCAAGCATGTCGAGAACCGACGCGAACACCTGCTCGCCGATCGTCGAGAAGGACGCCGTGCGCCGGCACAGGTCGAACAGGTCGGTGACAGTCCAGTCGTCCATCGCCACACAGGCGACGATCTGCTGGGCGAGGACGTCAAGGGGATTGCGGGGCAGTCGCAGGCTCTCGATGTCGCCGCTGCGCATGCGGTCGGTCACCACGGCAGCGCTGACCAGATCGCCCCTGAACTTCGGGAAGACGATTCCGCGACTCACGGCGCCGACCTGATGGCCGGCGCGGCCGACGCGCTGGAGTCCGCTGGCGACACTCGGTGGAGTCTCGACCTGGACGACGAGGTCGATGGAGCCCATGTCGATCCCGAGTTCCAGACTGCTGGTTGCGACGACTGCAGGGAGGCGACCGGCCTTGAGGTCCTCCTCGATGAGAGCCCGCTGCTCCTTGCTGACCGATCCGTGGTGCGCGCGCGCGATGACGCGAGGGTCCTGGGGATGACGCTCGGCGGCGATCTCGTTGATCTGGGCCGTGATGCGCTCGGCCAGTCGGCGTGAGTTCGCGAACACCAGGGTCGTGCGGTGCTGCTCGATCAGGTCGACGATCTGCTCGTCGATATGGGGCCAGATCGACGACCGTGCAACGGGGTCATCGGTTCCCGTCGGGGCCGGCGCCGCGGCCAAGTCGGCCATGTCGTCGACGGGAACCCGGATCTGGAGGTCCCACAACTTCGGGCTTGGGGGGTTGACGACGGTGGCGGGCCGGTCATGGCGGATGAAGCTCGCCACGACGTCGATCGGATTGACCGTCGCGGACAGGCCGATGCGCTGGGCGGGGCGGTCGAGAAGGAGATCGAGTCGCTCCAGCGACAGCGCCAGGTGCGCCCCACGTTTGGTTCCGGCGATGGCGTGGACCTCGTCGATGATGACCGTGTCGATGCCGGTCAGTGCATCGCGCATGCCGGACGTCAGCATGAGAAACAGCGACTCCGGCGTGGTGATGAGGATGTCGGGCGGCCGCTTGGCCTGCCTCGCCCGCTCGGCCGCCGGCGTGTCACCGGTGCGAATGCCGATGAGGATCTCGTTCGTTTCTTGCCCGAGCCGGCCGGCCTCGCGCTGGATTCCCACCAGCGGGCTGCGCAGGTTGCGATCGACGTCAGCGGCAAGCGCCTTGAGCGGCGACACGTAGAGGACGCGGCAGCGGCGACGCCGATCATCGGGCGCAGGGGTGGACATGAGCCGATCGATGGCGTGCAGGAACGCCGCGAGCGTCTTGCCGCTGCCGGTCGGGGCCACCACCAGGGTGTCGTCACCCCGCGCGATCGATTCCCAGGCGCCCTGCTGCGCCGCGGTCGGTGCGTCGAATGCCGAGTCGAACCACGCCTCGGTCGGTTTCGCGAAGGCGTACATCAGCCATGCCCGAGCACGATGGCGCCGATGGCGAGGAGGACGAAGGCCACGAGTTCGATCATCCCGATCTGCGCTGGTCGAACGGTGCGGTCGCGCATCGCGAACGAGCGACCGGCCGCGAATGCGAACGCGGGCACGAGCCATAGGCCGACCGACAGGCCCCACCACGCGGCCAGACCGATGGACACCACGAGGCTGACTATGGCGAACGACTGTGACATCCGAGCGAAGGCAGGATGCGATCGCTCACGGATGAGTGACTTCACGTGCAGCGTCGAGCCGGCGAGCAGGAGGGCCACAGCGATCGTGAGGATCCAGACCTCGGTCGGCACCGCTGTGGCATCGGGGGTGAGTGTTCGACCGAGCGTGCCGACGGCCCAGGCGATCGGCACGAGGGCCGCGCACTCGAGGATGAAGACCGCATCGTTGACAAGATCGCGATCGTCGCGACGCATCGCGAACGCGACGTTGATCGCGAAGGCCAGCGCGTAGCCGATGCCGATCCACAGCAGCCAAGGACGAGCGACCACCAGCCCGACGAGGGCGGGGATCGCGATCACGGACCACACGAGCATCGGTGTGCGGAATCGCTCAGGGCGCGGATGGCGCGACGTCTGCTCCTTCGCGACGGTCAATGCGAAGTACGACCACGGGTAGGCGGCAATGCACGCAAACGCCAGCAGGATGAGGACGGGCGTCCATGGGGCTACGGCGATTCCGACGACCAATGGCAGGCCGAGAAATGCCCACGCGCCGTGCTGCGGCGGCACCAGCGGCACCGGTCGGGCACTTCGAGAGGGCGAGGTCACCTGCCGATTGTGCTGGATGGGGCAGGATGGCCGTCGTGCGCCTCACGGACTTCTGGGAGCGGATGGACGAGGTCTTCGGCCCGTCCTACTCGCAGTCATGGGCGCACGACATGGTTCTCCCACCGCTCGGGCTCACGGTCGAGCAGGCGATCACCGCTGGTGTCGACACCAAGGACATCTGGCGGGCGGTGTGCGCGAGCACGGAAGTTCCCGGCGTGCTGCGATGAGTGCCTCCACGGACGATCCCCAGGCCGCACTCGCTGACCCGCCCGCTGCGGCGGCCAATCCGGGCACTCGCCTGGTGCAGGGTCGCACCCTTCGCGTGCTGTCCACCGGAGCCGTGCTGGGCGGCCTCGCGGTGGCGGGCTCGGTCGCCGCCGGTTCGCTGATGGCCTCGTCCGTCGCCGGGTCGGAGGCGGCGGCCGGACTGGCCCAGACGGCTGGAGTTCTCGGCGCTGCCGTCCTGGCATTGCCGCTGGCCCGCATCGCGCTGTCGAAGGGCCGCCGTGCTGCGCTGTCGACCGGCTATGCGATTGGCGCAGCCGGCGCCGTCGTGGTCGTGGTCGCGTCCGTGCTGCGCAGCCTGCCGCTGGTGCTCCTCGGCTGCTTCCTGGTCGGTGTGGCCTCCGCCTCGACGTATCAGGCCAGATACGCCGCTACCGATCTCTCCGCTCCCGAGCACCGCGCCCGCGACCTGTCGTGGGTGGTGTGGGCGGGCACGATCGGCGCGGTGCTGGGGCCGAACCTGCTTGAGGCGTCAGGGCGCCTTGGCGTCGCTCTCGGCCTGCCCAAACTTGCCGGCCCCTACGTCGTGGCGGCACTTTGCCTGGCCGCGACCGCTGCCGTCCTGACGGTGTTCCTCAGGCCCGACCCCTACCTGCTGGCGGTGCAGAACCGCCATGCGGCGGGCGGTACGACGCACCGGCCGTCACTTCGCGACGGCTTCCAACACCTGCGCGGTCGCCCGCGTGCGGTGCTGGGCATCGTGTCGATCGCCCTCGGCCACGTCGTGATGGTCATGGTGATGGTGATGACGCCTGTGCACATGGCGCACGTCGACGTGACGCTTCAGTTGATCGGCCTGGTGATCAGCGTCCACATCGCCGGCATGTACGCCTTCTCGCCAGTCGTCGGCTGGCTCGTCGATCGCGTCGGACGGGTGCCTGTCGTCGCGTTGGGCGTCGTGATCCTCGCGGCCGCATGCGTTGTCGCAGGGCTGGCCCCGGGCGACGACGTGCCGATGCTCGGTGTTGGGCTGTTCCTCCTGGGGCTGGGCTGGTCCTGCACCCTCATCGCCGGCTCGACCATGGTCACCGACGAGGTCGACGAGGCTGAGCGGCCCGCCGTCCAGGGCCTGTCCGACCTGACGATGAATGCGGCGGGAGCACTGGGGGGAGTGGTCGCCGGAGTCGTCGTGGTCACCACGTCCTACGCCGTCCTGTGCGCCGTGGCCCTCGGGCCCGTGCTCGCGCTGGGGGTGATCGCCGCGATTCCGGCGTGTCGCGCCCATTCGAACACCCGTTCGATATAGATTCCCCATCACGACAGAGCGCGGGCAACCAGTCACAGCCCAGTCCGACCGCCCGGCACTGTCAGGCCCCACCGCTAGCGTCACAGATGACCGCACCACCGAACCCTCGATCCGGTCCGCCGGACCACCCGACTGAGCAAGGAGAACACCATGGCCAGCGCCGCCAATGACCGCGAGAAGGCCCTTGACGCCGCCCTTGCCCAGATCGAACGACAGTTCGGCAAGGGCTCGATCATGCGACTGGGTGAGGAGGGCCGGATCCCGATCGAGGTGATCCCGACCGGATCGATCGCCCTCGACCTCGCCCTCGGAATCGGCGGCCTGCCGCGCGGCCGCATCGTGGAGATCTACGGCCCGGAGTCCTCGGGCAAGACGACCCTCGCCCTCCACGCCATCGCGAACGTGCAGGCGGCCGGCGGCCTCGCAGCGTTCATCGACGCCGAGCACGCACTCGATCCCGACTACGCGTCCCGGCTCGGCATCGACCTCGACAGCCTCTACGTCTCGCAGCCCGACACCGGTGAGCAGGCCCTGGAGATCACCGACACCCTCGTACGGTCGGGTGCCATCGACCTCGTCGTCATCGACTCCGTGGCCGCACTCGTGCCTCGCGCAGAGATCGAGGGCGAGATGGGCGACTCGCACGTCGGGCTCCAGGCCCGCCTGATGAGCCAAGCACTTCGCAAGATGGCCGGCGCGCTGAGCAATACCAACACGACGTGCATCTTCATCAACCAGTTGCGCGAGAAGATCGGCGTGATGTTCGGCTCCCCGGAGACCACGACGGGCGGCAAGGCCCTGAAGTTCTACTCGTCCGTGCGTCTTGACGTGCGCCGCATCGAGACGCTCAAGGGCGGCACCGAGGCCGTCGGCAACCGCACCCGCGTCAAGGTCGTCAAGAACAAGGTCGCGCCGCCCTTCAAGCAGGCCGAGTTCGACATCCTCTACGGCGAAGGCATCTCGCGCGAGGGCTCGCTCATCGACATCGGCGTCGATGCGGGGATCGTGCGCAAGTCCGGTGCCTGGTACACCTACGACGGAGACCAGCTGGGCCAGGGCAAGGAGAACGCCCGCACCTTCCTCAAGGACAACCCCGATCTGGCCAACGAGATCGAGAAGCGCATCAAGGAGACCCTCGGCATCGGAGCCCAGGTCGACGTGCCGGTCGAGGCACCCGAGGCGCCCGCACCCATCGACCTGTAGTCGAACGGCCTGACATGGTCCGGTACGTGAACGAGCCCGCTCCTGGGTCGCTCGCGGACCAGCAGGACGACGCCGACCCGGAGCAGGTAGCTCGAACGATCCTCCTGCGCCGGCTGTCGGCGAGTCCGCGTACGCGCAAGGAACTCGGTGACGACCTCCGCAAACGCGGCGTATCCGACGAGGTTGCCGAACGCGTGCTTGACAGGTTCGTCGAGGTCGGACTCATCGACGACCTGGAGTTCGCACGCCAGTGGGCCGTGTCCCGCCAGCGAACGAAGGGCTCTGCGCGCTCGGTGCTGCGGCGAGAACTGCGATCCAAGGGCATCGACGACGAGTCCGTCGCCGATGCTCTCGGCCAGATCGATCCTGAGGTCGAGCGGATGCGTGCCCGGCAACTCGTAGAGGTGAAGCTGCGGTCCATGAGCCGCCTCGATGCGACGACTCAGCAACGACGCCTGATCTCCATGCTGATGCGTCGTGGCTACCCGCAGTCGCTGGCGTTGGCTGTCGTGCGCGAGGTTCTAGGCGAGCAGCCGGAGGACGTCGAGCCGCTCGGCTGAAAGCCGTTGGGTCGTGCCGATCAGGCGAGGGCCGGCTGCTCGACAAGCCGATTCGACGGATTGCGCAGCAGTGGCATCACGATGACGTCGATGATGTGCTCGACCTCATCGGTCGACGGAGCCTTGCCCGTCATGACGAGCTGATGCACGACGAGGGCTGCTGGGATCTGCACGACGTAGGGATCGATGACCTGCATCGGGATCTCCCCACGAGCCATCGCCTGCTGAAGCACGGAGATCGCCTCGCTGTTCTTCGCCGTGCCGAACCGGGCCTGGAACTCCGAGGACAGGGCCGGGTCATGGGCGGCCTCGCTGATGAGTTCACGCACCACGATGCCCAGGTCGGAGTCGAGCTGGCCGGACATCGCCGTCAGGGAGATCAGCAAGTCCTCGCGAAGACTGCCCGAGTTGGGGCTGACCGTCGGCAGTGCCTCGGCCATCGTGGTGATGAAGACATCCAGCGCCAGCGCCCGGACGTTGGGCCAACGCCGGTACAAGGCGGCCTTGCCGGTCCCGGCGCGGTGAGCAATGCGGTCCATCGAGGTGCCCCGCAGCCCCACCTCGGAGATCTCCGCCAGTGCCGCGGTGAACACGGCATCGACGAGCGCCTCGCCGCGTCGCCGCGACGTACCAGTCGCCTGATTGGTGGGGCACATGTCCACAGGGTAGCATCGTAGTGAACGAATTCGTTCCCTCGATTTGACAGTTAGGGAACGATAGCGTTTCCTAAGGCTGTAGGCCTTTTGTCCCGTTCAGGTGCCACGAAAGAGGAGCCATGCCCGGTCTGTCCGCGTGGGCGGTACGTCGCCCCGTTATCGCCCTCGTTGCGTGGTTCATCGCCCTCGTGGCGGTGATCGGGATGGGTCGGGCCTTCGGCGGCGACCTGAACGACAAGTTCGAACTGCCGAGCACCGAGTCGAAGGTCGCGACCGACCTCCTCACGTCCAGCGGCACGGACACCAGTCGCCTCGAGGGCGGCGCGTCCATCGTGTGGTCGCCCGCTTCAGGTACCGCTGTCGATGCGGCGACTGCCGCCAAGATCGTGCCGTTCCTCACCGAGGTCAGCGGACTGGCGTCGGTCACGTGCGTCACCAACCCACTCGATGCCAAGGGCGCCCCGCTGGGCCGGGACTGCACCACCGGCGCGGCTCCGAATCCTGCTGCGATGGCGAGCCTCACTGACGCCGAGAAGCTGACGTTGGCCACGTCATTCTCCACCGTCAGCCCTGACGGCAAAGTTGCGTACTCGACCATCTCCTTCGCGACGGACGCGTCCGGAAACCTGAACGTGTCGAGTGCCGATGCCAAGAAGATCATCGACGGCGTGAAGGCGCTCAACGGCCCCGACGTTGCGGTCGGTGCCCAGGGCCAGGTGCTCGAGTTCGCAGGGATGGAGCCACCCAGTGGTGAGCTCATCGGCATCGTCGTCGCAATTCTTATCCTGCTGATCGCCTTCGGGTCGATCGTCGCAGCGGGCATCCCGATCGTCGTGGCGCTCCTGGGTCTGGCCATGGGGCAGATGGGCGTGCTGCTCGTCGCCAACTTCATGGACGTGGCGACGTTCGCACCGACTCTCGCCGCCATGATCGGACTAGGCGTGGGCATCGACTACGCCCTGTTCGTCACCAACCGCTACCGCCAGGCGGTCCTCCACGGACGCGCACCCAAGGACGCGGCAATGGAGGCGGTCGAGACGGCCGGCCGAGCGGTGCTCTTCGCCGGCAGCACGGTCATCATCGCGCTCATGGGCCTTTTCGTCATGGGCATCAACTTCTTCAACGGACTGGCCCTCGCGGCCGGCGTCACGGTGCTCATGGTCATGCTCTCGGCACTGTGGTTCCTGCCGGCGCTATTGAGCCTTCTGGGCAACAAGGCACTCGCACTGCGCCTGCCGTGGGGCAAGAAGCCGGGCGAAGTGCATCCTGAGGGCAAGGGCTGGGCCCACTACGGCCGCCTCCTGCAAAAGCGCCCGATCATCCCCGCGCTGCTCGCGCTGGGAGCCGTCATCATCCTGGCGATTCCCGCCTTCAGCCTGCGCGAGGGCTTCCCCGACGACTCGGGGAAGCCGGCCGGATCACCGGCACGGATCGCGTACGACCTGCGCGCCGAGGGCTTCGGTGCGGGCGTCAACGGCCCGTTCCTGGTCGTTGCTGACCTCTCCGGCGCCAAGAGCCCTGATGCGTACGCGCAGATAGTCGCCGGCCTGAACAAGACCGAGGGAGTGGCCAGTACCTCGCCGAGCCTGGAACTGCTGCCGATCATGGGCAAGATGGCGCAGGCCGCCGCGAAGGCAGGCACACAGGACGCGTCCGCGCAGAAGCCGCAGACGGTCCAGGCCATCGCCGTCTACCCGGAGACCTCACCTCAGGATGAGGCCA
>Ga0194057_10000166_pt1 | contig 32933 bp, 38 predicted proteins | sample SepL4415m_MetaG_FD_155474 | JGI IMG/M metagenome (GOLD analysis project Ga0194057, IMG submission 155474) | Anoxic zone freshwater microbial communities from boreal shield lake in IISD Experimental Lakes Area, Ontario, Canada - Sep2016-L442-15m | ecosystem: Environmental > Aquatic > Freshwater... | reverse complement strand
ACAGAACTGCGATAGATCGTCCATGACGCGTCCTCCGTGACGTAACATCATAAAAATCAAGTATTTGCGACCGCAGTGAAGTCATAGCACAATACCCGATTTGATACAATGCCAGAAGGACACAAGGCGAAGTTGTCGGCTGTCGTTATTGCCAGGCGAATGTGGTCGACTTGAAGAATCAGCAGGCCGAGGCCCAAACCAGCATCCAGGAGCGTCGCCGCAAGTATTTTCAGTCCAGTGCCGGCCACCTGCGGCATTAACCTATCTTCCCTCGCCCGGGAGCGGCGCACCCAAGGGCACGCTGAACTGATAGTCCTGGGTCTGTAAGCGAATCTGCGGCGGTCCGGCGGGCTGACCGCTGGGCGGTCCGGCGGGCTGAACGGAAAACGGCCCAACTGACCAAGCTGGTCCTGCGGGCTGACCGCTGGGCGGTCCCACGGGTTGGCCGGTTGGTTGCACGGAAATCGGCCCAAAATTCAGCCCAGGGGCCACCGACTGCTGACCCAAAGGTGGGGCTGGCGTATTGGCCTGCGGTTGGTTGTTGATGCCCTGAATCCGTTTGGCCACATTCTGCTCGAACTTCTGTAGGTCGGAACCCACCTTGTTCTTATCCACCGAGACATTGACATTCACCTTGTTCGACTGGGGGTCGGAGGGGGACTGGCTAAAGGAAAACCAGCCGAGATAGAATCCGACAATCAGAATACAAATCAATAGCGTGAATGCCATTCGCAGCATGCCGAACATCGCGAACTCCCTTTTCGCCAGGGGTGAAGGTCAATTTTCAGGCTAATAGTCCCAAAAAAAGAGGGCGGTTTCAAGAGCAGTTTCCGAAGGGAGTACTGGAAGGTGAAAAAATTCACTCGTCCCACCCGATATTTTCGTCATTTGATATTTCAGGTCTGTCCGCTAGCCTCGCCTTTGCCCCCTTGTTTGTCTGTCTCAATCGCCCATTTTGTTATGCCGAGACCAGGGGCGTCAACCGCCCGAGGGCAACAATGCAGCGACAGGGGTGCGGCCCGCCTCGCGGCCTTCAATCATTAGCGACAATTCCGAGCCGACGGCATGGTTTTTGTGTTGCCGATAGTCGGGAACCTCGGCGGGGCCGGATGGATCGGTGTAGACCTCGATCCGCCGCTCCTGCAAATTGACAATCCAATAGATCGGGATCCCGGCGCGAGCATAGACCTGCTTCTTGATCGAACGGTCGCGAGCAAGACTCGCATCGGCCACCTCAACAACCAGTGCCACGTCTCGTGGCCCCGGATGGGAACGACCGTATTGCTCGGGATCGCCTCGTACAATGGCCACGTCAGGCTCCGGCTCACTATCGCTCAAAGTGATCGGCTCCTGCGAGCGAACGTGCCAACCCGACGGGAGAATTTGCTCCAACGCCTTCGTGGTGAAATGTCTTGCCGTCGAGTGGGGTGGGTTCTTTACCATCTTTGGTACAAGCCATCCTTCGAGGAGTTCCACGGTATCGTCGTGAGTTAGGATGCCAACGGCGATCATCTCGTGATATTGCGACACCGAGAGCCGACAGACAGGCTCCGGCGGCATCGCGACCGGCATAAATTGCCCGATTGGAGGAAAGACAGTAGACACGACGCATCCCTTAATGATCAAGGACAATGCGTCAATTCTAGTCGGTGTGTCTTGTTGGTGTCAACCTGTGGCAGTTAAAGGAGTTACTCGAGGAACCGTATGCAGTAATCCTGCACATACGGGTCTGTGAGAGCCCCGGGTGAGCAATCACCCGAGGCCACCCGGCCCGACTGAAAAAGCGATGATTACTCGGACCATTCCCACTACCCCCACCCCGAAGGGGATACCTTATTTCCCGGAAAATTGTGAAAACCTTTGGTTGCTTGAGTCAGAAAAAATTGGTATGATGCGGTAGGGCGAGGTGGAGGCCATCCACGAATGCGAGAAATTACCATGCCTAAAATTTCCTCGGATGTCAAGCGAAACCAGGCGAACCGGTTCGGCGGTTTTACGCTGGTGGAACTGCTCGTCGTGATTTCCATCATCGGAATACTCGTCGCTCTGACCATGCCGGCGATCCAAGCCGCACGCGAGGCGGGACGCCGGACCTTGTGTTCAAACAATCTCCACCAGTTGGCCCTTGGCTGCACGGCACATGAAGCGCAGTGGCAGACATTTCCCTCGGGCGGCAAGGGGAAATGGTTTGCCGGCGACCCCGATAAGGGACCGGGAGCCCTGCAACCGGGCGGTTGGCACTACAACATCCTCCCTTTTATCGATAAGAAGGATCTGCACGATATGGGCCGCAACGGCGACATGGAGCAGGGGCGATTGCGGGCAGAGACCGTCGTCGCGGAGTTTCTCTGCCCCACGCGGCATCGCGTCCAGGCTTTTTCGTTTCCCAGCGGCTCCTATGTAAATATTAACCCTCCGCAGTCGATCATCGGTCGCAGCGACTACGCCGGCAACGCCGGAAGCAATCTTGCCGATAACGATGATCGACAGCGGGGCGCGATCGGTCAGGCTGGCGGCGTGTCGGCGGGCAAAATCAGGGATGGCCTTTCCTATACCTATTTGATCGGCGAGCGGTTCATGACCATCAGTGCCTATAATCAGGGCACCACGGAGAATGATGCGGGCTGGGATTCAGGCTACGACTACAACACGATTCGCTGGACCGCGGGTGCTCCTTCGCAGGATCGCGATATACCCGTAACGAACGCCGTGGCCTCGCTCTTTGGCAGTGCCCACCCGGCCGGTTTCCACATGGCGTTCTGCGACGGCTCGGTGCGCAAGATGAATTACGACGTCAAACCCACCCTTCACGCCTCGCTGGGTGCTCGTGCCGACGGCCAGCCGACGCAGTTGCAAGACATCGAAGCCGGCAAGTAGTTTCTGTTGCAAAAAGTAGGGTGGGACGAGTGAAACGAGCCCCACTAAGTAGGAATCAAATTCCTTCTCCATGGCCGAACACGCCCTGCTCCTGACCGAAAACTTTCACGCTTCGCGGTGAGACGAAGACTTGGCTGTCGATGCTGATCCCTAATGCTCGATAGCGATCTTGCGGCATCTCGGCTTGCAGCAACTCGCCGGTATTGGCCCGTAGTTCTATCCGCACGTTAGGGCCGGCGGAATGGACTCGCGTGATGACGGCCGGAAAGGCCGGGTGGCCGTTCCGGTGCGTCTCGATCTCCAGATCGTGCGGACGAACGAAGACCCGCACCTGCTGCGACGGCGAGACTGCCGAATGGGGCGCATCCACGGAAAGCGTGGCGAAATGAATCTTGCCGCCTTCAACCCGACCGTGGAACTGGTTCACTTGGCCGAGGAAATTCATCACAAACTCGGTCTTGGGATTGTGGAACACTTCGTCGGGTGTGCCAAGCTGCTCGATACGGCCTTCATTCATCACCAGCACGCGGTCGGCCAGTTCCATCGCCTCGTCCTGATCATGGGTCACGAAGACGCTAGTCAGGTGGATCTCGTCGTGCAAGCGGCGAAGCCATTGCCGCAGTTCCTGCCGTACCCGGGCATCAAGGGCACCAAACGGCTCGTCCAACAGCAGCACTTTCGGTTCAATCGCCAGTGCCCGGGCCAGAGCCACGCGCTGCCGCTGGCCGCCGGAAAGCTGGTGCGGATAGCGATTGGCCTGGACGTCCAACTGCACAAGCTTGAGTAGTTCCATGACCTTGGCGTGGATTGTGTCTTTCGACGGCCGCCGCGCCCTGGGCCGCACCCGCAGGCCAAAGGCCACGTTTTCAAAGACCGAAAGGTGGCGGAACAAGGCGTAGTGCTGGAAGACGAAGCCAACTTGGCGGCTGCCTACGTCGCGTTTAGCCACGTCTTCGTCGTGAAACTTGATCGGCCCACTGCCAGGGTCGGGCTGCTCCAGTCCGGCGATGATCCGCAGGAATGTCGTCTTGCCCGAGCCGGATGGGCCGAGCAGCGCAACCAACTCACCCGCTTTCACGGTCAGGCTGACGTCGTTGAGGGCCTGAAAGGCGCCGAAGGTCTTGCTGATGCGTTGGGCTTCGATGCTCATAGTCCTGCTTTCTGTGCCAGATCCAATTGTCTCGCCACGCGCCATTCAATAAACGTCTTCGCCACCAGCGTCACCAACCCCAGCATGGCCAGCAGCGAAGCAACGGCGAAGGCCGCCGAGTAACATCCGGAATCGTTGTACAAGGTGGCCACTTCCAAGGGCATCGTATTGGTCACGCCGCTAATCCGCGCCGTTACCACAGAAACCGCACCGAACTCGCCCATCGCCCGGGCGTTGCAAAGAATAACGCCGTAAAGCAATCCCCACTTGGCGTTGGGCAACGTGATTCGCCAAAAAATCTGCCAACCGCTCGCACCAAGCACACGGGCCGCCTGCTCTTCTTCGGTCCCCTGCGATTCCATGAGCGGGATCAATTCGCGGGCGACGAACGGAAAGGTCACGAACATCGTGACAATGATAATCCCCGGGATGGCGAAGATGATGCGAATGCCATGGTCGGCCAACCACGGACCAAAGTAACCGTGGGTCGGACTGAACAGGACTACGAAGAGCAACCCGGCGATGACCGGCGAAACGGAAAATGGCAGATCGATCAGCGTGATCAGCAGATTTTTGCCCACAAACTGGAATTTCGCAATGGACCAGGCGGCGGCCAGGCCAAAGAGCGTGCCCATCGGCACCGAGACCGCCGCGGCAATGCCCGTTAAATAGATCGCATGTAGGGCATCTGACGAAACCAGGGCCGCGAAGTAGGCTTGCACACCTTTTTCCAACGCCGCGCTGAAGACCAGGAGCAGCGGCACGAGCAGGAACAAGGAGAGAAAAAACAGTGCCACGCCGATGAGCAGTCCACGAAGCCACAAAGGATCGGTAATGCGGATGTCAGGGTGGCTATGGGCGACAACAGGCATAGTCAAGTTCCTAATGATTTCTTCTTTTTCGTCATTCGTCATTCGTCATTCGTCATTCGTCATTCAGCATTCGTCATTCAGCATTCGTCATTCAGCATTCGTCATTCAGCTTCTCATGTCGCATATCTTCGACTCCACCATTGAAGCATGTTGACCGTCAGCAACAACACGAACGACGCCAGCAGCATCATCACCCCGAGGGCCGTGGCTCCGGCGTAATCGTACTGCTCCAGCTTGGAGATGATGTGCATCGGCACGATCTGTGCATCGCCGGCCGAGCTGCTCGCGATGAACACCACCGAACCGTATTCGCCCAAAGCCCGGGCGAACGCCAGCGAAAAACCGGTCAACAGGGCTGGCAACACCGACGGCAAGATCACGCGAAAGAAAGTCTGTAAGCGGCCAGCGCCGAGGCTGGCGGCCGCTTCTTCAATCTGCGGGTCGAGATCCTCTAGTGCCGGCTGTAAGGTCCGCACCACGAAGGGCAGGCCGATGAAGGTCAGCACGACCACCACGCCCCAATACGAGTACGAAATCTCCACGCCCTGGGGAAGCATGCGGCCGATCCAACCGTCGCGGGTATACAGCGCGCTCAGGGCGATTCCCGACACTGCGGTGGGCAGGGCGAACGGCAAATCAACGATGGCATCGAGCAACTTCTTGCCCGGAAACGTATAGCGCACCAGCACCCAGGCCACAAGGAAGCCGAAGACGACATTCACCAGCGCACCGACCAGCGAAGCCCCCAGGCTCAGACGATACGAAGCCAAGATCTCCGGCCGCGTGACCGTCTCCACAAACCGCGGCCAGCCCATCGTTGTGGTTTGCAGCACCAGTCCGCCCAACGGAATGAGCACCAGCAACGATAGGTAAAATAGCGTGAAACCCATCGTCAGGCCAAAGCCTGGCAACACGCTCGGTTTTTTCAGTCGGAATACCATGGGACAGTTCCAAAGTAGCAGGCACACTCCGTGTGCCGTCTGCCAAAGCTTAGGACCGGTGGTAGGGTGGGCCGAGTAACACGAGTCCCACCAAAATCGTCGCAAACTTCTTGGTTCCACCCTACTATTTCGTATAAATCTCGTCGAACACGCCCTTATCCGCGAAGTGGGTTTTCTGCGCGTTCTGCCAGCCGCCGAATACGTCATCCACGGTGAATAACTTCAATTCGACAAATGGCTTGAGCAACGTGGCATCGACCGCCTTGCGGTCGCTGGGCCGATAAAAATTCTTCGCGGCAATTTTTTGGCCTTCGGGCGAATAGAGATACTTCAGGTATTCTTCGGCCACCGCGCGAGTCCCCAGTCGATCGACATTCTTATCGACCACGGCAACGGGCGGCTCTGCCAAGACGCTGATGCTCGGCGTGACCACGTCAAACTTCGCTTCGCCTTCCCCTTGTGTCTCCTGCAATGCCTCATTCTCCCAAGCGATCAACACATCGCCCTGGTTCTTCCGCACGAAGGTAATCGTGGCGTCGCGCGCGCCGGAATCGAGAATTTTTACATGCTGATAAAGCTCGCGGACAAACTCCTTCGCCTTCTTTTGGGCCGCTTCCACCGCCTCGGCCTGCTTGGGGTCGTGAAGCTTGCTGAGATCACCCAATTCGCGATTCAAGGCAAAACCCCATGCGGCCAGGTAATTCCAACGGGCACCGCCCGAGGTCTTGGGGTGCGGCGTAATAATCTCGACGCCCGGCTTGATCAGGTCGTCCCAGTTGTGAATGCCCTTGGGATTGCCCTTGCGAACCAGAAAGAGAATCGTCGAAGTATACGGACTGTTGTTGTTGGGCAGCTTCTTGGGGCTGGTCTGCCAATCCTTGGCCAGCAAGTCTTTCGCAGCGATGGCATCGACATCATAGGCCAAGGCCAGCGTTACCACCGATGCCTCCAAACCATCGATCACGCTGCGAGCCTGCTTGCCCGATCCGCCGTGCGATGAATGGACGGTTACATTCTCGCCGGTAGTTTCCTTCCAATGCTTGACGAAAGCAGCGTCATATTCCTTGTACAGTTCGCGCGTCGGATCGTAAGATACGTTCAAAAGATCCTTGCCACTAGAGCCACATCCCGAAAGAAGGGTAACGCCACTGAGCAAAATGAGGGAGGCCGCGAAAGAACGATAGAATATCATTAGGTTTCTCGTCTTAGTGATCTTTTTATTGCGCGAGTAAGCTACATACTGGTTATTACTGTAATGCAAGCCCTGTGCCAAGCAGAAATTCGGGATGTTTTGCGGGAAAAGCGAACATTTTGGACAAAAACCATGGATTCTATCATATTTACAAGAAGTGATCCGTACAATATGGTAGCGATCTATCATATTAAGCGGATAATGGCTCTTCCGGTTGTGCCGTAATGGCTAGGGCGAGTTCCGGGGAGAGCAATCGATGTCCCTCCCCCCCTATTCTGCGTAATTACCAAGCCGCATTGACATAACTGCCACAAATCATTACCGTGCTCGGCGAAAAGCTTGTCTGGCTCCCCGCCGGGTTTGCGGATAATTGTGGTGCGGGCGTCCCGCCTGCCCAAGATGTTGTGGTTAAACCGGGCAGGCGAGACGCCCGCACCACAAACTTGGCGGAGAGCCGATTGTCTTTTCGTCTCCTTGTCTTCAAAACACCCAAGGGCAGGGCCGCACGGTCCCTGACGATCAACCATGGCCGCAATGTCGACCGGCAAGAAGCTGACAATCGCAGGAATTGTTATCGCGGGCGTTACCGCATACATGGCCTACCTGGGCGCATCGTCAAGCTGGCAATACTACATGACGGTCAAAGAGTGCGTGGATAACGCGACTCAAGTTGCCGGCCAGCGAATCCGCGTCAGCGGGACGATTGTGCCTGGCTCGCTCGTGATCGCGCCGGACCGGCAGGAAGCCCGCTTCTCGCTCAGCGAGGCAGGTAGCTGCCTCCCCGTTGTCTGCAAAGGCCCCTTGCCGGACGATCTCTCTTCGACGAAAACCATGGAGGTGGTTGTCGAAGGGCGCATGGAAGATTCCTGCACGCTGCATGGCGAAAAGCTGATCACCAAGTGCGCCAGCAAGTACAGCACCCAGAAAAAAGAACCAACGGCAACTGCCGATCTGCGCGCCGGGGAGATTGTGCGATGACGTCGATGGGGCAACTCTGTCTGCTGATGGCGATGATTTGCTCGGGCTATGCGGCCTTTGCAGTGATCGTCGGCGCGCGGAGCGAACACCGCGGCCTCGGTCGCAGTGCCGTCGGCGCGGCGTGTACGGCGTTCGTGGCTCTCACGGTTGTCATCACGGTGTTGGGCTATGGCCTGGTGACCAAAGATTTTCGTTTTGAATATGTAACACAGTACTCCGACCCGCTGCTGCCATGGCATTACAGCCTATCGGCATTGTGGGTCGGCCAGGCCGGCTCGCTGTTGGTCTGGGGTTGGTTTGTCGCGGTGCTGGCGGTTATATTCCGTTTCACATCGCGCCGCGGACCGCGCGAACTGCGCGAACTGGCCTTTGGCATCCAGATGATCTATCTCGGTTTTCTGCTGGCCATCATGGTCTTTGCCGCCGATCCGATGGCACCGGCACTGGTGCCAGGGGCGAAGGGCGAGGGGCTTAGTCCTTTGCTTCAGCATCCGGCCATGCTGATCCATCCGCCGATCGTGTTTCTGGGCTATGCTGCATGGGGAATCCCCTTCGCGCTTGCCGCAGCGGCACTCATCTCCGGCCGGCTGAACAATGCTTGGCTGCAACAGGCGCGATCCTGGTCCCTCTTCGCTTGGACGACGCTGGGCGGCGGCATCCTTTTGGGTGGCCAATGGGCTTATGAACAGCTCGGTTGGGGTGGCTATTGGGCCTGGGATCCCGTGGAAAACGGCTCCCTGATGCCCTGGCTTACGGGTACGGCCCTGATTCACGGATTGATGACCTGGCGGCAGGGGGCACTCAAGAAAACCACCTTATTCCTGGCGATCACCACGTTCGGGCTGTGTAATTTTGCCACGTTCCTCACTCGCAGCGGGATATTCAGCAGTCTGCACGCATTCAGCCAGTCGCCCATCGGCTGGATGTTTTTGGTTTGGATTGCTGCTTCCGTCTTGGGGGGGGCAGTGTTGATCTTGCTGCGGAAGAATCAACTCATGGCCGAAAAACCGCTCGCTGCCCTCGGGAGCCGAGAAGCACTGGTACTCATGGGAATTCTTGCCCTGGTGCTGCTGACGACCGTGACCTTGCTCGGCACGCTGGCCGGGGCCATTTCCGGGCTATTCTCCACGACGCGGATCGTGGTGGGAATGGCCTTCTACAATAATGTGCTGATCCCCACGGGCCTCGTCTTGCTGGCCGTGGTGGCCTCGGTGCCATTGATCCGCTGGGGAGCCGGTCCCACGCGCGGCCGAGTTCGCCTGCTGGCAATTGCTGCCATTATCGGATTTCTCGTTGCCCTTGCCGCACTGGCCTGTGGCGTCAGCAATCCGATCAGCCTGACCATAGCGGGCTTGATGGGCGTGCTGCTTGCCTCGACGTTTCTGGCAATCGCTGCCAACGTCCCCTTACCCCCTGCCTATCAACCGAAGAGCGTAGGGAGCTTGCGGAGCTTGTTTTCGGCCTTTACCCGGCATCGCCGCAGTTACGCGGGGCTCCTTATCCACCTTGGCTTCGGCTGCATGGCGGTCGGAATTACCGGCTCGTCATTGGGAAGCCGCGAGACCGATCTCTCGATGACCCGTGGACAGACCGTCGAGTTTGAAGGTCGCACCATCCACTACGCCGATTTGCTCCAACAGGATCTCCGCCAGAAGGTTGTCGTCGCGGCCCAGCTTGAAGTCAACGGGCCGGGCGGGGCGAGTTATACGCTTGAGCCTGCTCAGATTCTCTATCGTCCTCAGAACCAATGGGGTTCCAAAGTCGCAATTCACTCAACCTTTGGCAGTGATTTTTACGTCATCATGCATGGTGGCAGCGAGGCCAAGAAGATTCACCTGACCTTGATCGATCACCCGCTGATTTGCTGGCTCTGGATAGGCGGATGGATCGGGCTGGTCGGCGTTGTGATTGCCCTGTTGCCCCAGCGTCAGCGTCGCGAGTCGGACAAAGATAAGTTGTCGGCGCATCCTGTAGTACCCTGTCCCCACCTTGCGACCTTAACCCAACACGCGCGCCATGACTGATCCTCGCATCGCGATTGAAGTACGCCGCGTGACCAAGCGATTCGGCCGCCGTCTCGTGCTGGACGAAATCGACCTGGAAGTCGCGGCTGGCGAAAGCATCGTCCTCACCGGATCGAACGGGGCCGGCAAAACAACTTTGCTTCGCGCGATGGCCGCGTTGATTCGCCCCAACAGCGGCGATATCCTCTGGTTCGGTGAGAAAACCAGCGGACAACATGAAAGCCGCCGCTTGATCGGCATGGTCGCCCACGAGAACCGGCTCTACCCGCACCTCACGCTCCGCGAAAATTTGGTCTTCGCCGCGCGGATGTGTGACGTAGTCCACCCACAGCATTGTGCTGATTCGCTGCTGGAAACGGTTGGACTGCTCGCGCACGGTGATCGCACGCCGCCAGTACTATCGAAGGGTATGCGGCAGCGGTTGAGCCTCGCCCGGGCATTGATCCATGATCCGCCGATCCTCTTGTTGGATGAACCGTTTGAGGGCCTCGATGCCGACGCTGAGCAGTGGCTGTCCGGATTGCTCCAGGATCTGCGTCAGCAGGGCCGGACCTTGTGCTTTGTTTTGCACGACGAGGCTAAAACCCGGCTGTTGGCCGATCGCGTACTGCACCTTCACCAAGGCCGGTTGCTGCAAGTCGCAGGCCAGGCAGCCGTGGCCCATGTCGCATGACCGGGAGGAATACGTATCATTTTTAGCCAATCGCAGTACAAAAAGTTCTACTGGATGGTTTCCAAGGATCTGCTCTCCGAGTGCCGTTCGCTGCGCGTCTGGCCTGCCATGCTGCTGCTAGGCGTGGTCGTTGCCATGATGTTCGCCATGCAGGCAGACCTTCCACCCCAGCAACTGCGGCAAATCGTCGGCGGTCTATTGTGGCTGACAATCTTCTTCGCCGGCACACTGGCCCTGGATCGTTCGTTTGCCGCTGAGCGTGAAGATGGCTGCTGGGAGGGACTGCTGAGCTATCCCGTCTCGCCGACTTGCGTTTATCTGGCCAAGCTGACTGTGAATGTCGTCGCCCTGGCGGCACTGGAATGTGTGCTGATTCCGCTCTTTGCCATCCTCACCGATCTGCCGCTTTTGGCCCATCCCGGGCCAATCATCATCGTGGCCATATTGGGAAACCTGGGCATTGCGGCCGTGGGTACATTACTCAGTGCCGTGGCCAGCACCGGAAAACAAAGCTCTTATCTGTTGCCGCTGCTGGTCCTGCCGATGGTAATCCCACTGGTGCTGGGGGCCGCGGAAGCGACGCGACTGGCGGTCGAGCACGACTTTGGCCCGAGTTGGTGGCGGTGGGTCGAGTTGCTGGGGGCGTTCGCGATTATTTTCGTTACCGCGAGCATCGCACTTTTTGAGTTCGCCGTGGAGGAGTAAATCGAGGATTAAACCATGTCACAAACTGCCGAAAAACATTTCTTCAACGATTACCTGTGGCACGCCGTAGCGGCCGGAATGGTCACGACGGCGATCGCCGCCATTTTCCTGCTTGCCCCGATGGAAGAAACGATGGGCATCGCCCAACGGATCGTCTACCTCCATGTCTCCGTGGCCTGGATGGGACTGGCCGCCTTCGTTCTCATGGCCATCACGAGCGGAATGTACTTGTTTCGTCGCGACCTAGCCTGGGACCATTGGTCGCGGGCCGCCCTGGAAATCGGCTGGCTCTGTTGCAGCCTGACCCTGGCCACCGGTTCGCTCTGGGCCCACGCCGCCTGGAACACCTGGTGGACATGGGATCCGCGTTTAACGACCGCCTTTGTCCTGTGGGCCATGTATTCCGCGGCACTCGTACTCCGTAGCGGCGTGGAAGACCCGCACCGCCGGGCACGCATGGGCGCAATCGTGGCGATTGTCGGCATGTTGGACGTGCCGCTGGTGATTATGGCCACGCGCTGGTTCCGCGGCATCCACCCAAAAAGCCCGCACATGGAACCGACGATGCGCGTGGTCCTGTTGATAAGCGTTGTTTGTTTTACCCTGTTTTTTACAATGCTTTTGCTGCTGCGGCGATCACAACTCCACATCGCCGATATGCTGGAAGATTTGCAGGCACAAGCAGAAGCGTAAAGGAACCCCCCATGCTTACATTCATGACCGCTTACCTGGTTGTCTGGTTCGCCCTGTTCGCTTACATGCTGCGACTGGGCGGCGAGCAACGCCGTCTGCGACGTGCGGCGGAAGCGTTGCAGGCGCAGTTTGAAAAACAGCGATCTTCGCGCCAACGAGCCACGTGAACGAAAAATGGCTCTTCCGGTTCTAGGTGCGACGGTAGGGTGGGCTTTAGCCCGTCTCCGATAAACGCTGGATTGTCGGGCTAAAGCCCAACCTACAATTATTCGCGTTTCGCACCTAAAACCGGAAGAGCCAAATTAAAGCATCCCACAAAGGCCAAACCATGAAGATTGCGTTCCTCCTTCTCTGCGTTCCACTTGCCGCCGTGCCATCGTCTGCCGTTGCCGGCATGATCGAGGGCATGGTCGTCAATACATCCACCGGAAAACCGATCCCCTGCCAGGTAGCAGTCATCTTGCAAGTGCAGGTGAAAGGTGAACTTGTCCCCTTTCGCGATGTCATCTCCGACAAGCAAGGCCGCTTTCGTTTTGATCGGCTGCCCGCGGGTGACGGAGTCGTCTATCAGGCTGGTGCCACGCGCCACGGCATCTTCTATCCAGGTCCGCGGATCCGCTTGACCGACCTGCAACCGATCGCCCGCACGGGATTGTCGGTCTGCGATGCGGTGGCCAGCCCTTGTCCGCTGGTGCTGAAGAAAATGGACGTTACCATTCGCCCTGAAACCGGCCTGCTGAAGGTCACGGAATCGTTGCTGCTGGAAAATCCATCGCACCGATGTTACGTCGGCGAGGTAGCCCACGACGGCGCCGATCCGGTAACGCTGGAACTTTCCATCCCGCCCGATTTCGAGCGGACTACGTTTGACCAGGAGTTTTTTGGACGGCGGTTTGCCGTGGTCAACAATAAGGTGGTCACCAGCATCCCCTGGCAGCCCGGCGAGCGGAAACTGCAATACACCTATGTACTTCGCAATACGGAGGAGGTATTGCGTTGGAAGCGGCCCTTGGACTTGCCTTGCTCCAATGTGACGATTCGCGTCGAGGGGGAGTCGCCCAAAGAAGTCCGTTGCGAGATGCTCCGCCAGACCTCGGCCAGCGAAAATGTGGTCGTGTTCGAGTCGGCCGGGCAAGAGCTGTCCATGGGCTCGGTCTTGCAAATTGAACTGGGACGGCTGCCGCTGCCTTGGATGAACTATGGCAAGTGGGCGGCGGTTGCTATCATGCTCGGCCTGATTGCCGGGACAAGCTGGCTCTACTTCCGCCGTCATCGACCGTCGTCTGCCAAGGAATTGCCAAAACCGCTGACCGACCGACCTGAAGAAAAACAAGCGGCCTGACGGCACCCTCACCCTGGGCACGAAAGAAAATGGCTCTTCCGGTTCTAGGTGCAGCAGTAGGGTGGGGAGAGTGAAACGAGCCCCACCAAAAGCGGACTTGTTGGGGCGTGGTCTCCCTCTTGCTGGGGCGTGGTCTCCCGACCACGCCCGGTATGCGGTGAAGATCCCAGTCCGCTGACCGGCGGGGTCGGGAGACCACTGCTGTAAACATCTTGGTGTCGCCTAACTCCTTGCCGTTTGGCATCTTATGCGGGTCAGATGCCAGGGTATCTAAAGCAAGGAGGACATGGATCGTCCATTAAAAGAAGTCTTGGCACGGATATCGCTGTCGGAAGTGGTGTTGTTGTTTGTACCGTATTCAACCGCGAAGCGGTTTAACAGCAAAGCCCAGGGTCGCGCAGCGCACCCTGGGATGCGAAGCACCCGCCCCCAGCACCCCGAAGGGGTGCAACTCTTGTTCGATACGCGGAAAACGCGATGCAGTTCGCTCGTTGTGGCCGGTCTCCTGACCGGGCCACACACCGCGTAGAACCGCTTCGCGGTTTGGTGGCATCCTCGCAAAGATGTTTACAGCAGTAGTCGGGAGACCCGCGCCGAACGGAGGCTGGAAGGCCTGACCTACTTCCATGCTTCGGCAATAAGGCTCGTGCAGAATTCCGTCTGGACAAAAACAGGTTATACTGTTAAAATTCTCATCATCATTAGACGTAGGATGGACTTCCAAGTCCGTCCCGCAAAACCGACGGACCTGGAGGTCCATCCTACAGGAGAAAAAAAGAAAATGGCAACTTTTCGCTGCATGGCTTTGATTTCGCTGGGAATCGCCTTTTGTATCGGGTGTGGCGATTCATCGACCCAATCGTGGGAAAGCGGTAAATCTCAATCTTCCGGGCAGAAAAAAACCCAAAAGGTTGATGACACGGCCGACAACGATGACGCGACGGTCGCAGATCCGGCCGAAAATCCGCACAAGATGACCAACCCGCATGGCGGCATGAAGATGCCGGCCGACGTTAAAGATGAGGTTTTGGAGAACAATGGAAAGCTGGACTTGGATACGCGTCATTGGACCGTGCCGAAATCTTGGGTTCATAAGACTCCCAAGTCGACCATACTCGAAGCCGAGTATGGCATCCCGAAAGTCGAAGGCGACAAGGAGGACGGTCGTCTCACCATAAGCCAGGCCCGTGGGTCCGTTGAAGACAATATCGCCCGCTGGAAGGGGCAGTTCAGCAAGAAATTGGACAAGGAGAGCCAGGAGACCCTTGATGCCGGCGGGATCAAGGTCACGCTCGTTGACCTAACGGGCACGTTCGACGACTCGCGCGGCATGATGGGGCCGTCGGTGACCCGCCCCGATTACCGCATGTTAGGCGCAATCTTCCAACTCCCTAGCGAGGAGGGGGGGCACTTCATCAAATGCTACGGACCAACGAAGACCATCACCGCCCGTGCCGACGAAATTAAGGGATTCCTCCGCTCGCTCAAGGTGGATAAGTAACCATGGATTACGCAGCCTATACGACGGCCGACTTCGATCACAGTCCGCTGATGTTCTACTATGAAACCACCACGGCCTGCGACTTGGTTTGCAAGCACTGCCGGGCTTCGGCGCAAGAGAATCCCGACCCCGAGCAACTCAGCACGGAACAAAGCAAACTGCTATTATCGCAGATTGCTCAGTTCCCCAAGCGGCCGATGGTCGTACTCACTGGCGGCGACCCGCTGAAGCGGCACGATCTGATGGAACTGATCGCCCACGGCCGCAGCGTCGGCCTGGAAATGGCCCTCACACCCTCCGCCACTCCGCTGGCCACGAAAGAAGCCTTTGCGCGGGTTTGTGAAGCGGGCATCAAGCGGCTGGGTATCAGCCTCGACGGCCCCAATGCCCAAGTTCACGACTACTTCCGCGGCTGGGAAGGAAGTTTTAATCGGACCAAGGAAATGCTCCTGGCCGCCCGTGAATTAGGTATGGCCGTGCAGGTCAATACTTCGGTTTGCCGGCGAAATGTTGATTTATTGGACGAGATGGCCGAATTCCTCACTCCGTTCGGCATCTCGATGTGGGCATTGTTTTTCCTCGTGCCTGTGGGCCGCGGCGTCGAGGAAGAGCGGATCAAACCCGAGGAGTACGAACAGGTCTTTGAAAAGCTATACAACTGGTCGAAGACGAAACCCTATGCCGTGAAGACGACCGAGGCCCCGCATTACCGGCGGTTTGTCATGGAGCGGGGCGGCAATCCCCTGGCTGGGCCGCATGGCGGTGACAGTTCCGAGCGTCGTGGCCACCGCGCCCCGTTAGGCGTAAGCGACGGCAAGGGGATTATGTTCGTCAGCCACACCGGCGAGATCCTGCCGGCCGGTTTCCTGCCGATCCGTTGCGGCCAGTTTCCCCAGGACAACGTGGTTGAAGTCTATCAGAAAAATCCCGTCTTTCTCAGCCTCCGCACTCCGAGCGGTTTCAAGGGGAAGTGCGGCGTCTGCGAATACAACACGATCTGCGGCGGCAGTCGTTCCCGAGCCTACGGAGTGACCGGCGACCCGTTGGAATCTGAGCCTGACTGCCTTCACATACCGGAAAAACTCCGCGCGTTGCCGGCGTAAGTTTCAGGACTTTTCCGTTACATGATCCAGCTTCGCAAATAAGCGTCCCAGCGGCAGTTCAAACCCAGGAAGCACGTCCCCAGCCGAAAGAATATCGCTTGCCCCGAACTGAACTCCCTGGTCCTCGGCAGTATACGCCCAAGCTGTTCGCGTGTTCGGATCAATGTACCACACGAGACAAACCCCCGCAGTGAAGTAATCGCAGAGCTTGCGCGACATCTCCTCATGTCGGCAACCGTCCAGTCGTTCGTGATTGCAGTTGATGTGACCGTCGCCATGGTTGATTTCGATGGAATGGATATCCCAGGCATTGTAACAGGGGGATTATTTGATTATAGCGGAACGGGATCGTGGTTCAAGATGATGGCGGTCATCCGCAAACCCCGAATGCAGGGCCGACCACTTCGCTTGTCGGGTTCAATGGTAATGATGTGGCTGTATTCCATATTTTAGATTCTAGGCCTCCGCCGTCGCACTGTCCAGTCGGTGGTATTTGCCTGGCAATTGACACCCAGCACGAACTGGCTATGGACTGGCTGTAGTTCCGCGAGACAATTCTGGCCGCTGGCATCGTGCGTCACGGCGGCTTCGGCAAACCGTATTGGCAAATGGAGGTTTGGTCCATGTTCCAACAAGCATCGACAGCCGCTTTGATGGCCCTTGCGGCACTCACAACTTGTGGTGCAGGCGTCTCGCCTGCACATGCAGCCGAGACGGCCGCACCACAAAAAGCCAAGGAGGCGGGCGGCAACAAGCAGATCGCTGTCGATCTCGGCGGTGGGGTGAAGTTGAAACTGACGCTCATCCCGGCAGGTGAGTTCAAGATGGGTGGTGAAGAGTCGGCGGAGGCCACGGCGGCGTTCTTCAACAAGACCTACGGCGAGGATTATGTGCAAGCTGACTTACTCAAGGACGAGCATCCGCAGCAATCGAGGAATTGCGAATCAGAAGCGCGGCCGCCACCGACATTCTGGAACTCTCGATTTGGACGGCCGCCCGATCCGGCAATATCAAGAGCATGAGGTGGGAAAATATCAGCTTCGAGCGAGCCACCTGGACTATCCCCGCTGAGGTATTCAAGACCGGCAAGACGGTCACCATCGCGCTGACCGATCAAGCAGTGGCTATTTTGAATCGTCGCAAACAGACCGCCAAAACAGAATTCGTCTTTCCGAGCCGCAGCGAAACCGGCCACATGATCGATGTTCGGAAGCACTGGACGAGGCTCTTGAAGACCGCCAACCTGGAAGGCGTGAGAATGCACGACCTGCGCCGCACGACCGGAAGCTGGATGGCAGCGGGTGGAACGAGTCTACTTGTCATATCCAAGGCCCTGGGCCACAGCGGCACGGCAGCCACGGGCGTTTATGCGAGGATGAACTTGGACCCGATTCGGATTGCCCTAACGAACGCCGCCGATGCGATTCAGGCCGCCGCAGCACGTCCGCCGGAAAATTCCGAAAAAAATTAAGTCGTTTACTGTCAACCATTTAGGACGATAAGGCACGCCAAAAGAACGAAAATAGGCAAATAGCTCCAAAAGTCAAATCGTATCTCTATAGACGCAGGCAGGAAACTGCAAACGCCTATCGGAGAACCCGGGGGCGATGCACCAGCCAAGGTGTATTCGCCCCTTTTTTTGTACCTACACCTTACCCCATAGGATCGGCTACCTCTGCAATGTTCGCCTGAAGCCCTAGGGACTGTTCGCGGACTTCCACCTGAATCGCTCCCACGAACTGGCCAGCCAGATCATGGACGACGCCGAAAACGCACCATGGAAATTGGGATTCTCCCACGACACTCGCGGCGGCTCACGGAATGAGAACGGCCGCGCGATAGTCGAATTGATCGACAAGGTTCTTTCGGTTGACCTGGTGGCCAACCCAGCGACCACGGAAGGCCTGTTTGAATCGTGCGACCACAACCTTTATGACAGGGTACAAGAAAGACTTCGGCACCGTTATGCCGGGATCCCGCCCCTCGAAGCCAGCTTGTGCATCCGAATGCGTCGCTTCATCCGGTGATCCTTCGTGTCCGCCGGCGGCCTGCTGTGCCGTCCATCGCAGCAAACGCCGCCGGCGGCTTTTTCTTTCCCTCTCCCATTTTCCCAGAAAGAGTTTAGTATGTCCCCAATTACAACCAAACCTTGGTTCTCAGACTCGACGCTGGCTATGGCGGCCGAACTCAACGCGAGCATCGCCCAGCACAATGCCCCGCCGATCGACGCGGGCCAGGTGATCGACCCATTGACAAGCGACATCGACGAACTGGCCCGCCTGCCATGTGTTAGACTCCGTCAGCAGATCGAACGGCTCCGCACCGAAGTTGACATCAACCAAGACATCATCACGTTCGCTGGTCATTGTGAGAATGATCGGCACATTGCCGAACTGGCCGCCGAATCGGCACTTGTCACCGCCAGATCCGAAATCGAAAAGGGCTTGATCGAGCTTGGTTTCAGCGAGATCATCGCCAAACGCGACGGCTTCGGCCGATCGGGGCTTGATAGCATGATCAGGGCATCGAGCTTGATCGTTCCATTAGACAAGGCTCACGAGGAGCTTCGAGCAGAGATCGGGACGGTCTCGCAATGGAGCAGGGACGCAAAGCAGTCGATCGAGAAGGCCACGGCCAAGCTGACCGAAATTCTGAACGGGGCGAGCAAGCCCGCACCGATCCGAGAGGAAGCCTTTTCCTTCGGTGCCGGCGTGTGTTACTAATCTTCCCCAACCAACGAAAAAGCCCACGGCAGGGAGTGAAGCCCGCCGTGGGCAAAAAGGAATCACGCGGCAATCGTCACTGAAAGACTACTCGCAATTTCAGGGGAAGACGCCCTAACGGTCGAACGGAAATGCATCGAATCCATAACGTGCAAACTTCCCGCCCGCCTAATGTTTCTGTCGAACGAATTACCGAGACTCACAGACTCATCAGGGGCACTCTCAAACAGAACGCGATCAGGAACGAAGACACCTTTACCCTTGGGCGGAAAGCCAAACGTATTTTTGTCGAATCCTTCCGCGAGAGCGAACTTGGTGGGAGCGTCTTCACCGTCCACCCAGATCATGGCGACTTTGTTGTCCGTCAGGACGCCCAAAGCGGTGATTGGTCTCCCAGGCTTGGAGTCCTTGGGGCTGTCGGCCGCGACTACGCCACCCGTCAACAATGCCACGGCCAGAACGATTGCTGCCTTTCGCATCGTTGTCTCTCCTCGCGTGCCGAAGGGGTTGCCTCGCCGCGTTATTTAGAGCCGGGCTTAGCAATAATGACCGCCTCGGCAATCTTGTCGGACGTAGTGTAATACGTCCGCACCGTCTGCCCTACCTTAAGGTCTTTGAATTTCACCGCCGACTTCTCGCCATCCCGACCAATTCTAGTCTCCTCGTTGCCAACACATAGTATAGTGGACAATTGGGCTAAAAAGGGTGCAGCGGCCACAAATCGTTTTTAGCGGCCACACGATCGGGTGGTTACGTTGCGGGGCCATTTCTTTGGCTTGGCTGCCGAATAGCTGCTGGCCGTTGGCTTTGGCGGCTACCAAGTGTATTGGAGGCCCAGGTATCCGGGTGTATTTTGCTCACCCACCAGCGTATATCCGCCTGAGAAGAGAAAGTGGAACTGCTCGTTAAAATCGTAGATGCCGCCAAGGTTGAACAGAGCGGACGATTGAGTGCTGCCAACGTCTGCCCCCTGGCAGAAAATCTCTCCACCAAGCGTCAGCTTCTCCGTCAGCTTGCGTTGCAGGAGCCAGCCGCCAAAAAGATGATTGCTATGACCAGCGTTTGGATTGATTGCAAGGCCAATCCCGCCATACGTAGTCCACTTCCCCCAACTTTTCTGTGCCCAGAGGGGCAGTTGCCCCCAAGCACTACCGTTGCCCAAGCCACGATTCGCGTTCCCTGTAGGCACCATCAGCATGGGATAAATGCCAAGTTGTGGCCAGTCGTCAGTCTCCTTGAGAAAACGATATTTGACACCGATCTGCATGTCTCCGAAACCATACTCGGTCGGATTGCCATTCGAGGCGTAGCAAGTAAACGGAGCAACCACATGGAATTGGGTTTCAGGGGCAATGCCGTAATTGAATTCCAACACGGGTGTCTGCACGGTAGACGCACCTTTAGTTGCATCGAGCATGGAAAATACATAGAACTCGCCGTGCTGGTATTCGACCGGCTCTGGATCGTCGGTCAGAAAAGGAGGTCCAGCATGTACAGTTCCACCAGCGATCAAGACCATCGAGAGAAATAGGATTGGCCGATACTTCTTCATAATCGCTCTGCGTATTGTGACGCGGTGCTTTGCCCCGATTGGATAGTTCCACCTCTATCGTCGGGCAAGTATAGCCCCATCTTCATCAAAAACGGCTCATCCTGCACATCTTGCCCAAAAGCAACCTCGCCGTGGAATTGCCCGTTATGACTCAAATGCAGATTTTGTAATCAAGATGAAAGTCTATGCGGCACCTTGAAGTTGGGCTCGTGCGTGTCGGTTATGTCTTTGGCTATCGCTTCGGGCGAGGCCACAACGAAAGACCAGCCTCGTGCATCATCTGGAACCAAAGGTCATTTCCAAGATCCGTGTCAGGAGCAGCAGACTGCAGGAAGCGTATGCCGCCCGACGATCGACCTTGCCTGCGGCCGTTCCAAGCCCAAAATGTAAGCCGATTCAATCCGGCACCTGTTTAATCCTAGCTTCATAAGCTGGAATCGATCTTTTTTGTTCATGGTTTTCGATTCTGGTTTGGGTGAGGGATTAACCAAACAAGAAGGATACCGTTCCTGGTGGCAATAGCAAGAGGGGCTAGCGGGGTTGACATCGATCTTCCAGCAATCAAAGACGGTGACCAGCCCGGATGGAAGTAAGGCCACCGTTACGCAGAAAGGCGACGGTGCGGAAGAGGGCGGGATGGTCATGGCTACCAAGGGAACGACCACCTGCTCAGTCAATGCTGCCCGAAGCGGTGAGCAAACCATCGTTTCTCTTGGACTGCGGTAACGAAACAATCCGCTTGCCCTCTTGCAGTTCGATGTTACAATGGAAGTGGCTGATCGATCAGCGAGGAGGGAGGGCCGACACACCGGGCTTCACCGCTCGCCCAAAATAAACAATGGGCAACAGGTGGCCGTGGTTGGCGTACCGCCTCTCCCTACAGAAGCCCGCCTTAATTGAGCGGGCTTCTGTGTTTCTACAGGTTCTTACCGATAAGAAGAACCATCCTCATGGAACTGCCTCGGATAATCCTCCATGACGGTCTTAATGTGATTGGCGGTTTGGTCAAGGAGGTCGGATGGGGGCAAACAGATTGGGACTTTCTTCCAATTGCTGCCGTCGTGCCACATAGTCCAAGAGTTTCACTATCGGAAACCGGACCCTGGCCTCGAAGCCCCAACGGCAGTAGCCAAAATTGTCTGGGCGCCAACGGGGGTTGTCGTCGCCCAGAACCGCCAAGCTCACCACTTCTCAATCATACCTGTCGAAGAGGCGGTAGTTGTAGACCTACGGGAAATTCGACAGGGGGTTGGATCACGGCGGGAAGGCGGGTAGAATTTGGGGCATCTTGCTTTCAAATCACCTGTCCTAACCCCCAGCTTCCTCCATGGCACGCATCAAACAGATTCCCCTGCGCAGTAAAGTCAAACCATCCGACACATGGGATTTATCAAGCCTCTTTGCCAACGACTCCGCATGGGAAACGGCGTTCGACGTGTGGGAGGGCGGAATTGGCGAATATGCGAGGTTTCAGGGGACGCTGGCGGAAAGTCCCGAGTCGCTGGCCGAGTGCTTAAAGTTCGATCTTGGTCTCGATCGGGCTGCGGAGCGATTGGGCAACTATGCCTTTTTGAAGACGGCCGAGGATGTGGGCGAGAGCGAGTACCAGCGGATGCATGGCCGCTTCATGGCCGTGGCCAGCCGCGCGGCCCAGGCGGCAAGCTACGTCCGCCCGGAGATTTTGGCCATTCCGGCGGCGAAGATGAAGACTTTTCTCGATTCCCCCGCGCTAGCTCCCTATAAGCTGATCCTGCAGCGGGTACTCCGCTACAAGCCGCACACGCTGGGGAAGAAGGAAGAGAAGCTGTTGGCCATGCAGTCGGAAATGGCCCAGGCGGCGCAGCAAATCTTCCGCCAACTCAACGATGCGGACTTGAAGTTTGGCGGCATCAAGAACGACCGTGGCGAGGTGGTCGAACTGAGCCACGCAAGCTTCAGCACCTTGTTGCACTCACCCGATCGGGGCGTGCGGCGGAAGGCATTTCAGCAGTATTACCGCGAGTATGCCGATCACTCTCACTCGCTGGCTGCGTCGCTGGCCGGTTCAATGCAGGCCGATATCTATTACGCCAAGGCGCGGAGCTATCCCAGTGCCCTGGAGGCGGCATTATTTCCCGATCAGGTGCCGGTGACCGTCTATGATAACCTGATCGCGTCGGTGCATCGTCATCTGCCCGCCTTGTATGGCTACTATGACTTGCGGCGGCGGAAGATGCGACTGAAGGAGATTCACCACTACGACACCTACGTGCCAATTCTGGCCGGCTTGCAGCGCAAGCAGACCTGGGAGCATGCGGTAAACGCGGTGCTGAAGTCACTTGAAGTACTCGGTAGCGAGTATTGCGGGGCATTGGAAAAGGGGCTCCGCGGCCGCTGGTGCGATCGCTACGAGAACCGCGGCAAGCAGAGCGGGGCCTTTAGTTCCGGAACCTTCGACAGCGATCCGTATATCCTCATGAACTACCAGCCCGACGTGTTGGACCATGTCTTCACGCTTGCACACGAGGCAGGCCATTCGATGCACAGTTGGCATTCGGCCCGACAACAGCCGTTCGCCTATTACAACTATGTGATTTTCGTGGCCGAGGTGGCCAGCACGTTCAACGAGCAGCTTTTGAGCCGTTATCTGCTCAACAACGCGAGGAGCAACGAAGAGCGGGCATTCCTCATCAATCGCCAGCTCGACGCCATGCGGGCCACGATCTTCCGCCAGACGATGTTCGCCGAGTTCGAGAAGCTGGCTCATTCCTCGTCGGAATCGGGCGAGCCGCTGACCTTGGATCGATTCCGCAAGATCTATCGCGAATTGCTCAAGCAGTATTTCGGGCCTGATTTCGTAATCGACGACGAATTGAGCCTGGAGTGTCTGCGGATTCCGCACTTCTATCGGGCGTTTTACGTCTATAAATACGCCACGGGTATGTCGGCCGCGATCTGCCTAGCCGATCGCGTGACCAACGGCGGGCCGGGGGAACTGAACGACTATTTGAACTTCCTCAAAGGCGGCTGCTCAAAAGACCCGCTCGATCTTCTCCGCGATGCTGGCGTGGATATGGAGCAACCGGCCGCCGTGGACGGGGCGATGGAGCAGTTTGGGAAGTTGGTGGAGGAGTTGGACGGGCTGCTGTGAGGGAAAAAGGATTTAATTATGAGCCTTGATGAGCATATCCCTAGATCCGAGCTGGTTCTTTACCAGACCGAGGACGGCCGTACTCGCATCGAGTGCCGGTTTGAGAATGAAAGCATTTGGCTGACACAGACCTTAATGGCAGAATTGTTCCAGATCGGGGTTCCATCCGTAAATGAACACATCAAAGGGATTTACGACGAGGGAGAATTGTCGCGAGAGGCAACTATTCGGAAATTCCGAATAGTTCGCAGGGAGGGTAGCCGGGAGGTCAGTCGGGAGATCGAGCATTATAGCCTCGAAGCCATCCTAGCCGTTGGTTACCGCGTCCGCGGCCTGCGGGGGACGCAGTTTCGGCAATGGGCGACCGCTCGGCTCAGTGAGTTTCTCGTCAAGGGGTTTGTTCTCGATGACCAGCGGTTGAAGAATCCGCCCGGGCCGGGCGTTCCGGATTACTCGTGCGCAGCTTGAGTATGAAAGGTTTGCCTCGCGACGCCGTGAGATGGCCGAAAAAGCCGGGGAAGCCGACATGTTTAGCCCGTCGAGATTTGGCGTGGACGGGCTGAAGCCCATCCTACGAGTTAGCGAATTGGCCTGCTTAATGTTCGGGCCGAAGGCCCAGAAGTTTGCCCAGCGAAGGGCGCAGCCCTGGATTAGACACCGACCACGCCAACGAATTTCGGGCCAAAGGCCCAACCGGTCACCGCATAAAGGCCCAGGGCGAGGCGAATTGTTGGCCCGTTGGACCGAAAGGGAATTTCCATGGGAGATCCCATTTTCCAGGGCTTTGCCCTTCGTTGAGTCATCGGCTGGGCCTTCGGCCCGAATACATTTCAATGGATTGTCCTTACCCACATCTTTCGGCCGGCCGAGCGTATTCATGGCCATTTATGGTCATTCCCGGCGATTCTGTCCATCGAGATGGCATGGGAAAGATTACTTCATCTTCGTCCGCCATGCGTATAAACCATAGGAACTGGTGCGTCCAGCATTGCCTGGGCATGGTCTAGGTGGTAAAATTTCCTCCAATGAGATTGAGCAAATCGAACAGGAACCGGGGCTAAGCCATGAGGACAATCCACACCTACTTCACTTTCGCCATTCTTCTCGCCCTCGCATTGCCTGTGATGGGGCAGAACGCAGCCAAAAAGATTCCCGTTCCCACTGACTCCGCTAGGGCCGAAGCAACCAAACTCATCAAGGAGGTCTATGGCGACGAGTGTTCTAATGCCAAAACCGCAGTCGAGAAGCAAGCCTTAGCAAAAAAGTTGCTCGGAAAGGCGAATGAATCCAAGGACGATCTAGCCAGCCAGTTTGTGCTTCTAAGGTTGACTAGGGACATCGCTACGCAGGCAGGCGACAGACAGACGGCGTTTCAGGCGATTGACGCAATGGCCGAAACATTTCAAGTCGATGTTCTCGCAATGAAAGTGGCGGTGCTGACCAAACTGGCTACAGCAGCAGAAAAGCCGGCACAGCACAAGACCATCGCAGAAGACGCGTTGAAGCTGGTGGACGGGGCGATCAGCCTCGACAACTTCACGGTTGCCGATGAACTTGGAAAACTGGCCCTTGCCGAGGCTCAAAATGCCAGTGAAAAGGAACTCGTTACGGAACTAGGGAAACGAGGAAATCCATGAGCAAAACGATACCTTTTCTGCCGACCGAGAAGATCGCGGATTTCTGTCGCCAACACCATATCCGCAAACTGTCGCTGTTCGGTTCCGTGCTGCGCGACGACTTCCGGCCCGACAGCGACGTGGACGTATTGGTGGAATTTGAGGAGGGCAGGTCGCCGGGACTAATTCGTTTGGCCGGCATGGAATTAGATTTGTCGGAGATGCTGGGCGGCAGGAAGGTGGACATGAACACTCCCCGATGCCTGAGCCGGTACTTCCGCGATCGTGTGCAGCAAGAGGCGGAGGTCCAGTATGCTGAACCCCAAGGATGACATCCGAATTCGCCACATGTTTGATTACTCGCGTGAGGCGATCCTGTTGGCTGAGAAACGGGGCCGTCCCGATCTGGACGCTGATCGGATGCTGCAACTGAGCCTCGTGCGTCTTGTGGAGATCGTCGGTGAGGCAGCCAGTCGTGTTTCGGTCGATACCCGTCAGCGATACTCACAGATTCCGTGGCCGCAAATCGCCAGCATGAGGAACCGACTGATTCACGGCTACGATTTCGTGGACTACGACATACTCTGGCAGACAGTCACGGAAGATCTCCCCGCACTTGTCGCGGCCCTCGAACCCTTGGTTCCCACGCTGCGTCAAGACCAGGAATCCGAGCCGTGAGCAAGACATCTCCGGTTCTAGCACCGGAAGAGCCCGAATTTGTAGTGCGGGCGTCTCGCCTGCCTGGTTCAACCACAACATCTTGGGCAGGCGGGACGCCCGCACCACAATTATTCGCAAACCCGGCGGAGAGCCATAATATCCTATTATTCTAGCACGGTTTCGGCGTTTGCTAGAGGCTTTTTTCCCTCTTCCCCCAATCGCCTTTTTTCGCAACAATACGCCCTAATCCGCCCGTTCCATGGAAGGAACATGCCGTGTCGCGAAAAAACATTATCGACTACCTCGTCTACGTCGCCGTCCGCATCCTGATCTGCATCGTCCAGGCCCTGCCGCTGGAGACCGGCCGCAAGCTGACTCGGGCCTGCGCCTGGCTGATGAACGACGTGCTGCGTATGCGGGCCAAGGTGGTCGATGAGAACCTGACCCATGCCTTTCCGGAACTCTCGCCGCGGGAGCGGGCAACGATAGCCCGCAGAATGTGGGAACACCTCTTTCTATTGGTACTGGAGGTGGCCCACGTGCCGCGGAAGATCCACGAGACCAACTGGCGGAAATACATCAAAATCCGCGGCGTAGCCCCTCTTATGAGGAATTTACTCAACGACCGCCCGGTGATCGTCGTCACGGGCCATTTCGGCAATTTTGAACTCGGTGGCTACGCGCTGGGGATCCTCGGTTTTCCTACGTTCACGGTCGCGAGAAATCTCGACAACCGCTATCTCGATCATTACCTGACCAGCTTCCGTGCCGCGACGGGCCAGCACCTGATCCCCAAGAACGGCGGTTACGATCAGATCAAGCACGTGCTGGCCAGCGGCGGCACCATAGCCTTTCTTGCCGATCAGTACGCCGGCGAGAAAGGCTGTTGGGTTGATTTCTTCGGCCGGCCGGCTTCGGCCCATAAGGCGATCGCGCTCCTGGCCCTGGAGCACGATGCCCCGGTGGCGGTCTGCCATGCGCGACGGCTGGGCGAGCCGATGCAATTTGAAATGGTCGCCGAAGGCATGGCCGATCCCCGCGACGACGTCGGCACCGTCCGCGACATGACTCAGTGGTATACGAGCCAGTTGGAACAATCCATCCGCACTGCGCCGGAGCAATACTGGTGGGTCCATCGACGATGGAAAGACACAAGGAAGAAGCGTTCAGCGCAAAAGGCAGCATAGGAGAAGGAACGAAGAAAAATGGAACCTTTTCACCAATGTCTTGCCTTGGGGCCTGTCGCCATTTACCTGGCAATGCTGGGCGTGATCAATCTCGCACGGCGGCCGCTGGTCGTCTCGGGCGGCCGCGATGTGGCTGCGTTGGGATTGGCCGTTTCCGGGCTGATCTTCTTCGGGCCGGTCGCCTTGCTGTTTCCCGAGGGCGTGGCGGCCCATTTCGGGCCGGCGGGCACCAAGTATGTGTGGCTGATGTTCGTTGGGCTCATGGTGATCTGCCTGATCGTGATGCTTTTGATCCTGCGGCCGCGACTGATCATTTACAACATCTCGGTCGATCAGCTTCGCCCTATTCTTGCCGAAGCGGTCGAGCGGCTGGACCCGGATGCTCAATGGGCGGGCGACTGCCTGTTCCTGCCGGGGCTTGGTGTGCAACTACACCTGGAGAGCGTTGGCTGGATGCGAAATGTATCGCTCGTTTCTTCTGGCCCTAAGCAGAATTACCAGGGCTGGTCGCGGTTGGAGGTTGAGCTGGCCACGGCCCTGCGGGGCATCGAAGTACCCTGGAATATCAGCGGACTGATGTTACTGAGCGTCGGCAACGCATTGGTTATCGGGTTGGCTTGGGCTATCATTCACGATCCGCAGGCGATCGCGCGGACGGTATTTGAATTGCTGGACTAGGTAAGGATATAAATCAAATGACTGCTGTTTCCTCTGATCCGTCCGCATCTCCCCCCCCCCGCTACCGCGCCATTAGTCTCTGGGCTGTGTTGAGCGTGGTCTGTGGTGCGACGACGGTGACGATGATGATCTTCGGATGGCCGCTGGCGGTGTTGCCGCTGGCGGCGATCTATTTCGGCATGAAGGCCCTGGGGCAAATCGAGCGAGCACCGGAAGAATACACGGGGCAGCGGTTGGCGCAAGTCGGTATTGGCTTGGGGGCCGGGCTGGGAATCCTGCTCAGCGGGTGGCTGATCTTCGTCGGCAACGAAGTGCCTCCCGGCTACCAGGTACTCGACTGGGCGAGCCTTGAGCCTGATCCCAAGATTAAAACAGAGATGGTTTCGCCGAAGGCATTGGAACTGAGCGACAAGAAAACCAAGGTTTACGTCCGCGGCTACATGCTGCCTGGCAGACGGCAGTTGCAGTTGAAGGAATTTTCCATTTGTCGCACCAGCGATCAGTGCAGTTTCGCACAAAAAACCAACCGCCCCGTCGACCTGATTCACATCGAACTGACCGGCGACCGGACGATCAACTACACGACGTACCAAATTGGCATAGGCGGAATCTTCCGCGTGGACCCCGCACCTCTCAACGGCACGCCCTACAGCATTCAAGCCGATCACTTATCGCAATAAGTCGCCATTGGCATGGGTCGGCGGCGACAGTATACTATGGGCTTTCCGGATCGGTCAGAAGCGTTCAAGCAGAGTCTTCGGCGATGGGCAAATACGTGGTACGTTACAGCGCGATGCGCATCGTGGGGGTGTTTTCCGCCCACGGTTCGGCCGTCTATAGCCGCGACACGCGGGTCATCGCCCGGACGGAACGCGGCATGGAAGCAGGTGTGGTGCTCTTGGATGCCACCGAAGTCGTCCTGGCCGCGTTGAAGGATTCGACGGAAGGTCAGATTCTCCGCGCCATGACGGCCGAGGATGAACACGAATTGCTGCGGATCGCGGAGCAGGCCCGACGCGAGTTGGATATCTGCCAGACGTACGTCGACCGCCTGGGGCTGGAGATGGGCCTTGTCGAATTGGAGCGGATTTTTGGTGGCGAGCGGTTGGTAGTTTACTACCTATCCGAGAACCGCGTCGATTTTCGCGAACTGGTCCGCCTGCTGGCCACCGAGTTCCAGACGCGGATCGAAATGCGGCAGATTGGTGCTCGCGACGAAGCCAAGTTGCTGGCCGACTACGGCGATTGCGGCAAGGCAACCTGCTGCAACAGCCATCTCGCGCAAATGCCGCCGGTTTCCATGCGGATGGCCAAGATGCAAAAGGCGACCTTGGATCCAACAAAAATCTCGGGACGCTGCGGCCGCCTCAAGTGCTGTTTGCGCTATGAATTTGAACTGTACGAACAACAAGAACTGCCCCAGGTGCGGCTGGACGACAGCCAGTTGGTTCACTCGGCAGTTCCTAACGAAGCCGACGATTCGGAGCCGTGAGTAGACCCCGCATGCTCGATCCTGCCATCGCCACACTCTTGGAAGAAGACCGCCGCTATCCGCTGGAGGCCTATATCTTTGTTTTTGAAGCCTTGCACTATGCCCAGACCGAGTTGGACATGGGCAGTGAAGGTTCCAGCGAGCGGACCGGCAGCGAGTCGGAGGAGGAAGAGTCCGGCCCGCAATCGCATGTGACTGGCCAGGAACTGTGCCAAGCCATCCGCCAGTTCGCCCTGGAGCAATACGGCTACATGGCCAAGCTCGTGCTAAGCAACTGGGGTCTGCACACCACGGGTGATTTCGGCGAGATCGTCTTCAACCTGATCCGCATTGGCCGGATGCGCAAGACGCCGCATGACCGCCGCGAAGATTTCGATAACGTCTACGATTTCGACCACGCATTCCGCGAGCAGTTTCGCATCGTAGTGCCTGAAAAGGAATAAGCTCTTGGATGATGGGTAAGAATACGTTGCATAATTCTGTCCAAGATTGGTCCGCTGCCGCGGTAAAGCCGTCTTGGCGATTGCCTGAAGCGGTTCCGGATCTCGGGCCGCCTGCGGCGTGGTGGAAGGGGCTTCTCATCGTGGCCGTTTTCCTACAAGTGGCCTGGGTCGTTGCCTTGGTGGCGATGGCAACAAGGTAGGGTGAGACGGCGAGTGCGTACGTTGACAGGACAGGCCTTGACCATATAATATCTCAGGAGCAAGATTACGAGACACCCCGATTGGGGCGACTTTCCGAACCGGAATTTTTTAGACGAGCAAAGTGTGTCAAAACGATTGTCGAGTATTGATGCTGCGGTAGATGCCATGCGTCGCGGAGAGATTGTCATCGCGATGGACGCCGAAGATCGCGAAAACGAAGGTGATTTTATCTGTGCGGCAGAAAAAGTCACTCCGGAAATCATCAATTTCATGCTCAACGGCCGAGGACAACTTTGCATGCCGTTGCTGCCGGAACTTAGCCAGCGACTCAACCTCCACCCCATGGTCGAGGATAATACCGCCCCCTTGCAAACAAATTTCACGGTGCCCGTCGATCACTTCACTGCTCGAACCGGTATCACGGCCCAGGAGCGGGCTACCACCATCCTGGCCATTCTGGATCCCGCGAGCAAGCCAAGCGACTTCGTCCGCCCGGGGCACCTCTTTCCGCTGATCGCCAAGGAGGGCGGAGTGCTTCGCCGGGCAGGGCATACGGAGGCGGTGGTTGACTTGGCTCGCATGGCCGGACTCCAGCCCGCCGGAGTTCTTTGTGAGGTACTGTCCGGCACCGGCCACCGCGCCACGCGCGACGAACTTTATGATCTGGCACGGCAGCACCATCTCGAGATCATCACCATCGAGCAACTGATCCAGTATCGTCGCAAGAGCGAGAAGCTGGTCTATCGCCTGGCCGAGGCCGATCTGCCCACGCGCTATGGTCCAGGCCGGATCATTGCCTACGGTGTCCGCTATGAAGACCAGGAGCCGATCGCCATTGTGCTGGGAGATCCCAGCGGCATCGCGGCACCCCTGGTGCGATTGCATTCCTCCTGCTTCACCGGCGACCTGCTGGCTTCCTTGCGCTGTGATTGCGGCGACCAGTTGCAACTGGCCATGGAGATGATGGGCGACGAGGGCGGCGGCGTGGTGGTTTACCTGCCCCAGGAAGGCCGCGGCATCGGCTTGGTCGAGAAGATCAAAGCCTACCATCTCCAAGACCAGGGCATGGATACCGTCGAGGCCAACTTGGCCTTGGGCCATCAGGCGGATAGCCGTGATTACGGCGTCGGCATCCAAATCCTCAAAGATCTCAACATCTCGCGGATCCGCCTACTGACGAACAACCCCAAGAAGACCGATGCCTTCATCTACGGCGGCTTCGATCTGGAGGTTGTCGATCAGGTGCCGATCGTCAGCCCGGTCCACGAACACAACGCCCGCTATATCGCCACCAAACGCGATAAAATGGGCCACAAGCTGCCGTAGGAGTTCTTAGTTCTTAGTAAGAACTGAGAACTACTTCGGAAACAGCGGCGACTTCAAAAATCCCCAGCGGGCCAGGCGATAGATGAACGCCGTCTTCAAGCAGCCCAAACCGTAGACGACGCTCCGTCGGAAGTTGATCGACGACGACTCCTTTTCGTAGCGCGTTGGGCAGCTTACTTCGGAAATAATTTCGCCCAGCCAGAGGATCTGTGCAAGCACCTGATTGTCGAAGACGAAATCGTTGGAACAGGCGTCGAAGTGTATCCGTTCCAAGAGTTGCCGCGAGTAGGCCCGATAGCCCGTGTGGTATTCGGAAAGTTTCGTGCCGAGGACGAAGTTCTCGACCAGCGTCAGGCAGCGGTTGAAAAAATACTTCCAGATGGGCATGCCGCCTTCCATGGCATGTCTGCCAAGGACGCGCGAGGCCAGCACGCACGGATAGAGGCCCGAGCCGATCATGGCCACCATCGCGGGGATGAGCCGCGGCGTGTATTGGTAGTCGGGGTGGACCATGATCACAATGTCGGCACCGGCCTCCAGGGCGAGGCGATAGCAGGTCTTCTGATTCGCCCCGTAACCGGAGTTCACTGGATGGGAGTGGACGATGGTGTTGGGAAGAGTCCGGGCGACGGCGGTCGTTTCATCCCTGCTGGCGTCGTCAACAACGATCACCAGATCGACAACGCCCTGGTCCATCACTTCGTCGTAGGTTCGCTTCAAGGTGCGAGCGGCGTTGTAGGCCGGCATGACAACGACCACCTTCTTGTCACGGAACATAATTGCCTCAAGAGAATTAGAAAAGAAAATCGTGCCAGATTCTATTGTAATCGGCCTCGATCTGGCTTGCAGTCCAGGTCCGCTACTTTTTCTCTACCAGCCAGATATTGCGGAAACGAACCGGATTGCCGTGGTTCTGCAAATAGACCGGGCCAGGCTCCGGACCTTCGTTGACCGGCGAGGCCGTGGTGGCATGGGATGCCTCGGTGTTTTTCTGGACCTCGACGCCGTTATGCAGGACGGTGATGCGGGCGTTCTTCACTTTCTTGCCGCTATTGTATTCGGCAGCAGTAAAATCGATGTCGTAGGTCTGCCACGAAAGCGGCGGGTAGCACATATTGATCCGCGGTGCCTTGATCCCATAGATTGCCGCACAATCGTCGATCTTCGACGCCAGGCCGAACGAGTCGAGGATTTGCGTCTCGTAGCGGCCTTGCGCGTAGTAGCCGCTGTTCCCCCGGCCCTGTCCGCGGGCGGTGGGCATGAAGGGGATCATGAACTCCAGGTGGATCTTGTAGCTTTGGAACTTCTGTTTGGTCGTCGTGCCTTCCAACAGCAGACCGTCTTTGACGCGGCCGCCCATGAAGGCATCGGCCGAAGTGCCGTCGAAGAGCACGACCGCGCCGGCCGGCGGTTTCTCCCCCAGCGTGGGGCTGATGCGGCAGACCTTTTTCAGCGTACCGAGCGTTTCACCTTTGACGCTGTTAAGCGTCAGTACTCCGTCATGAATTGTAATGGTGTTCTTATCGATGATGAGCGTGATGGCACCGTCTTTGATCTGGCCGTCGGCCTCAGTGCGGGTCTTTTCATCCCAACCGTCGCCAGGCAGACCACCGGGATAGCCCACCGCGTGGAATTTGCCATCTCCCCGTGCAATGACCTGCACGCCGATTTTGACTTGCTTATCGCCAGCACCGACCGTGCCGACATACTCGCCTTGTATTTCAAAATCCGGCCCGGCAGCGGCAATCTCGGTGGTGGCAGTCGTGGGATGCTTGGCTGCCTTGGGTTTGTCTTTGGTAAAAGCTGGAGTAAGGGTTGCCAGCACGATGCAAGAGGCCAGGATCAGGGAAAATGTGCGAAACATGGTGGAATTC
>Ga0194057_10000162_pt1 | contig 33201 bp, 28 predicted proteins | sample SepL4415m_MetaG_FD_155474 | JGI IMG/M metagenome (GOLD analysis project Ga0194057, IMG submission 155474) | Anoxic zone freshwater microbial communities from boreal shield lake in IISD Experimental Lakes Area, Ontario, Canada - Sep2016-L442-15m | ecosystem: Environmental > Aquatic > Freshwater... | reverse complement strand
CGGGAAATGGTGCGTTGCGCACGGACTCAATACTTCGAGAACGTCTACCCTGGAATAGACCGGTTCGCGTAACGCACCATTTCGCGGGCATCCGTGCTCCACGCACCCTACGTTTGCATCGGCCACTCGCCACGGTAAAGGCGGGATAGATCTGGAGTGGTGCCACGTAGGGTGCGTGGAGCGAACCAAACCCGGGAAATGGTGGGTTGCGCACGAAGTCGAGACGCTGAAAGCACTTACCGCTGTTACAGATCAGTTCGCGTAACGCACCGTTCGATGCTTCACCCACCCTACGGCGCAGCCTTTTCCACCGGTTTCGTGGCCTCTTCAGCCTTGGCGGCCGGCTTGGTCTCCACTTGCCGTTTCAGTTCAGTCTCCGGAATGTCCGGCTGCGCGGCACCATTAAGGACGCGATCCTTTGACTGTAGCGTGGAGGTGGCGGCATCGACGTTGGTCAGAATGTGGGTGGCCGACGCCTCGCTGCCGTCGGCCAGAATGCCGGAATACTTGACCAGCCAGCGGTTGCCGTCATGGACCCAGACGTTCTCGCCAAAGCCGCCGTCGGAATCGAAAACCCAGGAACGGATGCGGCTGGTGCGGGGATCCCAGCCGATGATCTCGGTGCCGCCATGCAAGAAGGTTTCTTTGCCTTCGACCCTGAACTTACGGATCAAGAATGCCTGGCTGGAAGTCCACTCGCAATCGGTGTGGAGAGTGATGCCGGCCTTCGAGGTCTCACTCGACCAACGGCCGACCAGCCACTGGATCGCTTTCAAGTGATTCGTCTGGGACGGCAGACGGGTGATGGTCTCACGGGCACTCTCAATCAGCCAGTAGCCATTTTGCTTGACTAGGACAAAGGCGACGACAGGGGCACCGCCCGTGGCGACAGCCGGTTTGACTTCGGCCGTCGCATCGACCAGGGCGAGACCTCCGTTGACCAACCGGAAGCGGTTTACGTGAATTTGGAGCTTTGTCTCCTTACGAGCAGCAAACGCCTCCTTGAACTGTTTCTCGATGTTTTCGCGACCATCGGCCTGCGCTCCGGCAGGACCGACAAATTCGCCGTTTTCGGTCCAGCAGGCTGCCAAGCCCTTGGCGTTGCCTTCGTTGAAGCCGGTTTCCAATTGGGTCAGCAGGGCAAGGATGGCCTGCCTTTCCGAGGTTCCAGCGGCAGGTTTTTCATCGGCGAAGACGGTCGTGGCACCCACGATGACGAGAAAAATGGCAGAAAAAGTACCAATCAGGCGATGCATCCTAAAACTCCATGAACGAGAAATTTTCACAAACCAATAGGTTATCAATTTGAACTGCCGGCCGCTTGGGCGCGGGTGGTGACTTCAGCCCCCAACTGGTTCAGAAAGGCCTTGGCCGCGTTGTAGTCGGCGGTATCGACGCCTTCCCTCAGCCGCCACTCCAGCACGGCTTTCATATCCTCGACGGTGCTGGCCATCTTGCGATAGTCGGCCGGCGTGGGAAGACTCAGCTTCGGCGGGGTGCGGCGATAGGGTGCTTCAATCTTGGAACGCTCGGAGGCAAAACACGAATCCTGCAACGCGGTCGGCCACTGGATGATGTCCATGGCCACCGGAGGCGGTCCACCTGCGGGCGCAAAGCCAACGGGAACCGCCGGAGCACCGGTAGCAAACCCCGTGGCCCTCCGCTGGGCCGACTGCTGAGACTGCTGCTGGAACCACCAGTCCTGGTTCGCCTGGCGCTGGCTCAAGATCGAATCGGTCCGACTCTGGGCCTGGCTGGACAACATATCGCGAATGCCGCTTTGCACGACTTGGTTTTGCGCCATCGTCCTCTGTTCCCCAGCCTGCATGCTCTGTGCCTTGAGCTGCATGGCGGTTGCCTGCCGGAAATCGGCTCCGAGCAAGGCGGCTGAGCCATTCATGCCACCCCAACCGCCATTGCCATAGCCCGGAAAGAACTGAGCCGAAGCCGGACCAGCCAGCCCGAACATTCCGCCGGCAACCAGCACGGCTATGAGAATTCGATGTTTCATCTTCCACCTCCGGGAACTTTCGGCACGATGGCAACAAGTGGGCGAACCGGCAAGGTAACGATACCGGCCCCACCGGAACAGAGTACCATTATACCCGCTGAAAAGGCAAGAAACCAGTCTATCAAAAAAACGGCTCTCCGCCAAGTTTGTGGTGCGGGCGTCTCGCCTGCCTAGTTCAACCACAACATCTTGGGCAGGCGGGACGCCCGCACCACAATTATCCGCAAACCCGGCGGAGAGCCAAAAAAACTAGCCATGCCTAGGAGACCGCCGCTTCAAGGTCGGATGTTTCAAAACGGCGGGTCAATTCGCTACGGAGCAAGTGGCTCTCCCGTTCAAACTGTCCATGGGTGAGGAAACCCATGTCGACAAGGACATCGCCTATCGGAAGTTCCCGCGATTTTTGGATCAATAGCAATTGATTCAGATCGTCTTCGCTGAGGATGTCCATTTCGATCGCTAATTGGCCGAACGCCTTCGGGCTGTCGGCCTGCTGCCCGAGTACTTCAAAAAGCTGCGCCATCGACATCTTGCCTTCTTGCATGGCAAGCCGGCCCAAAGGAACGCGGCTCATCTGCTGCTGCTTGACGGCAGCGAGCATTTGATCGATGGTCACAATACCCTTCTTAATTAAGTTCAGTTCAAGCCACATGACACGTACCTCTTTTTATATTCGGATCGCCGCTACGGTTCGATTTCTTGCGGCCAAGTGTAATGATCAATGAAGCATAGGATATGAAACTGCGTTTTGCACATTTTTGGATGCAAAATAGTAGGCCGGGACGTTGATGGCACAGCTCTCTGGCCAACTGGGGTCGATGGTCGGACAGTTTACCGTTATCAACCACTAATCCGGAATGAATTCCGTTCTACGTAGGGATGCCACAATCGGACTTTACAATTCTTTTAGGGGGGGACAATTCCATTGAGACGCGATGACGAGTAGAATGAGGTCGGATCGTAGTCCTATCTTTATTCGGAGGAGTCATCGTGAAACGAATCGGGATCTTCTTTATTTTGGTTGCGTGCCCAGCCATGGCACTGGGGGATGGCGGCCGGCCGCCGTATCGGCCGGTGGTGGCAGCACCTTCGACCACGGTTTACGGGGGGGGTGGCTATGGCTACGGCGGCGGTGGGCAGACTGCCCAAGGTGCCGCTTTGCAAGGCATGTCGCAGGTCATCAGTTCCGCGGGTCAATACAACCTGGACACTTCGGCGGCTGCCATCAACTGGACCCAGGCTCAGAGCAATGAGATGCAAAACCGGGTTCAGGGCGTACAAACCTACTGGGACATGCGCAACATCGGCGCCGCGGAACGCGAGAAGCTGCGCGGGCCGCGTCCCACACCGGAAGAGCTTGCCCGTCGCGCCCGCGCCGGTGCCCCGCGCGGTTTGAATGCAAGTCAGATTGATCCTGTTTCGGGGGTGTTGTACTGGCCTGGACCTTTGCAGGATGCCGAATTCCAAACGCAGCGCAGCGTGGTCGATGAGTACACGGCCAAGTGGGTAAAGTACGGTGGACTGGACTACACGGATCAGACGCAGGTCCGCGAGAACATTGATACCATGTTCGACGGTCTGAAGTCGCAGATCAGTTCGATCCCGCCACAGAATTACGTGGCCTGCCGTACATTCCTTCAGAGCCTGCTTTACGCCATCACTCGAACCACCCTCTAACCCCGAAGATCAACAAAGGGAGTTTGCCCATGACAACGAGATATTTAATTTTGATTCTGACTGCCTGTGGCTGTCTAACCCTGGGTGGTGTGAAGCTTTACGCCGACGAGACACCGGTCGCGGCACTCGCGGCCAAGGACTTGAAGTCGGATAATGAGGCCGACAAGCTCAAAGCACTTGACGAGTTGGGTGCCCGCGGCGAAAAGGCGGCCGAGGTCGCCAAGCCCATCGAAGAGTTACTGAAAGACAAGTCGGCCAAGGTTCGCGCCCACGCGGCGATGGCCCTGGGTTCGATCGGCCCCGCCGCCAAGGATTCCGTGCCGGCACTGGCCGAGTTGCTGAAAGACCCTGACGAAATGGTCCGCCGCACCGTAGTACGGGCTGTGCGAGCCATTCACCCCGGCCCGAAAGTGATGATTCCGATCTGCGTCAAGCTGTTGGAGGATCCTGATCCGGCCATCCGCTCTCGGATTATGACCGCCATCGCGGAACAAGGCGTCGAGGCGATGCCTGGTCTGATTGAAGCATTGAAGGACGACAAGGCCGCCTTTTGGGCACTGATTATCCTGCGAGACATTGGTCCCGCGGCCAAAGATGCGATTCCATCGATTACGGAAAAGCTAAAGGATAAACGGCCGGAGATTCGTCGCGAGGCCATCCTTACCCTGGGTGCATTTGGTGAGGCTGCCGTGCCGGCCGTACCGCAGATTGCTGCGATGCTGAGCGATGAACACGCCGGCACCGCTGCCACGTTTGTACTCGGGCAGCTTGGGCAGATTCCCAAGGATGCCGAAGCGACCGTGCGCACCAACGCCAAGAGCAATGACCCCATGCTAAGCACGACGAGCCTTTGGGCCTTGGCGCGGGTCCATCCGGAAGACAAAGAACTGCGCCGCGACACGACCGAGAAGTTGGTTGCAAGTCTGAAGGACAAAAACGCGTTTGTCCGCGTCGCAGCCGCCCGGGCCTTGGCCGCATTGCCGCCTGCCCCGGAAATCACGGTGCCCATCTGGGAAAAGGCCCTGAAGGATGCCGATGAAACCACGATGCGTCATGCCATGGATGCCTTGGCTGCTCTGGGTGCCCAGGCCGTTCCGCGATTAATGGATGCTTTGAAGCACGAGAAATTCCGCGTCGATATTGTTTACGCCTTGGGCCGCATCGGTCCTGACGCCGCTCCGGCCGCAGGCGAACTGGCCAAACTGGTGGAAGATAAAAAATCCCGCGTGGCCCACGAGGCGATCATTGCGCTGGGCAACATAGGCCCCGGGGCAAAGGACGCGGTTCCAGCCTTGGTCAAGGCCCTGGAGCAGACCGCCGACAAGGACTTGAACTTCGCGGCGATCGCTTATGCCTTGGGCAAGATCGGTCCTGGGGCTGCTGCTGCCGAATCGGTCTTGCTCAAGCAGTTGGAGAGCAAGGATGACAATGTGCGGCTGCTGAGTGCCTGGGCACTGGCCCAGATCCGTCCGACTTCGGCCGACGTTGCGGCGAAGACCGTGCCCGTGTTGACCGCTGGCCTTGCGTTGTCGGTACTGGAAGATCGTCTTTTGTCTGCCGAGGCACTAGGCAGTTTTGGCCCGCTGGCCAAGAGTGCGGCCGACGCGCTCAAGAAGGCCGCGACCGATGAGAACAAAGACGTTCAGGAGGCGGCCGCCAAGGCATTGAAGGCCGTCGAGCAAGCAGTCGCCGCACCAACAGCCCCGGTGAATCCCACGACCGCCCCGATCATTGCCGCCGCCGGACCGCTGAAACCCGGCGACTTCGTCGTCACGGTCGAGGACAAGGTCGAGATCGGCGTGAAGGGGAAGCCGGGTGAGATCGTGCCCAAGGGTACGAAACTCAAAGTGTTGGATATCCACGGATCGTGGGTCGGCGTTCGGATCGACGGCAAGGACACGACCGGCTGGCTACTCGCCGAGCAGGTCAGCAAACCGTGAAGTTTGGCATCCATAACCTGATTGGGCTTAACTGGCAGAACACCAGCCTCAATCGTCTCAATCATCCGAACGAGTTTCAGGGTGAAGTGATCGGTGGATCCGATGCTCAGGGGGCATTTATGCCTTGTCCTTCCCCACATCCTTCGGCCGGCCAAGCGTCTTCATGGCCATTTATGGTCATTCCCGGCGCAGCCGGTATTAGGCCCGCCCTTTAGGGCGGGTTTTGGGACGACCGTGATCGACCGCCCCCGCGTCCCGACCGCCGTAGGCGGTCGGGACGCGGGGGGAATGGGAGGTTTTGGTCGTGTAGACCAGAATTGCCGGGGCGTCGTCGTTTAATTTTGGCCCAAGCTCGAAGCCATCCGGCCCAGTCCCACACACTACAGGTAATCCGTTAGTTCACCGCGAAAGACCGCAAAGTGCGCAATAGAAAGAATGCCTGTTCTTTTGCGTTCCATGCGTTCTTTTGCGGATAATTCATTTCGCCTGATCCTGGCTATTCTCACGCCGCTTGCCATGCCCGATCAAGCTGCCCGCCGGGCCGGTTCTGTCCACCGCGATGGCATGGACAGGATGGCTGGGCCGTCGTCCTGTGGTTCTAGTTGATCGAAGGCCGATGGCTTCGCACTATTTTCCTGCTACCCGCCGTCGCCACGCCCAGCCCATCAACCCTATCATACCGACGCCAAGCAGCGATAGAGTTCCAGGTTCGGGAACTGCTTCCATCGTGGGTGAAGAAAATGGCGAAGCCACCGACAATATCATTGGGGAGGCGAAGAAGGCCGAAGGATCAAAGATCAAAGTCCCACCGGCACCAATGGTCAATCTCGTCCCGAGTGGCAGAGACGCATGGTTCGTCACATAAAGCGTACCGTCTTCCACCGTCGTTCCGCCCGTGTACGAATTGCTGCCGCTGAGCGTGAGCAAGCCGTTGCCAATCTTGGTGAGCGAACCGCTGCCGCTCATTGAGCCGCCGTAGGTGCCAGGAACCGATTGATCGAAGACGACGGCGGCGTTATTAGCGATATTGCCTTGAAGACTCACGGCGTTGCCTTGAAGCGTACCCTTGTTGACCGTGGTGCCGCCGGTAAGCGAGAACACATCTCGGCCGATCCCGCTGGAGTTCTTGATTGCCGCAGTGGGCCGCAGTGCCGACCGATCGGAAATCGTGCAGGACATGAACGACTCCGAGGCGTTCCAGTTTTTGACCAGGGGCTGATTGCCATGGAGTAAATTCAACACTCTTCCTGTCTTTCCCTTCCTCCTCTTAACCTTCCTCTTAACCTTCCTCTTGGCGGATGTTGCAACAAATGCTATGATTTTGGTTGTTTGCTCGTGATAATGAGTGGTCGAAACTACACCCGTTTCATTACACCACAATAAACAGCGTATTTCCCGAGAAAAACCCACTTGCCCCGGTAGCTCAGGGGATAGAGCAACGGATTTCTAATCCGTTGGTCGCAGGTTCGAATCCTGCCCGGGGTATTGTCGGAAAGGCTGCAAAGTCTGGGGTCAGGTTCCTGTTTTCGCCGAAAAATGGATCGGACCTCGGATTTTGCAGCTCTCGACATCCAAACCGAAAACTCGCCGTTTCGCTCGGAAAAACAAAACTCTCGCACCTCCGCAAACTGAACATGCTCTCCGCACGACCTTGGATCGGAATTGCCCTGCTGGGAATCTCCTGGCTTTTGGGCCTCGACTACTACGAGACGGCCAGCCCATGGGCTCAGGCAATGGTCCTGATTCTTGGCATCTGGATGCTCACTGCTGGTGAGAGGGCCAACCCCTTCCGCGCCACGCGGGAAGCCTATCCCGAATTGACCCTGGCCACCCTCCTGCTGCTGCTTCCGGTCGTGTGGTGGACTCCCTGGCCCTATCGCTTATCGCCGCTGCTGATCGTCGCCGGGCTTGTCTTGGAACGTGTGCCTTTTGCCCGGCGGTTGCTTCGACCGGTCGCTGCCGCATGGGTAACGGGAGGCGTGATTCTGTTGGCGCAATCGGTTGTGCTGACCTTGTATGCGGCCGTCACGGCGCGAAACCACGACCTGCCCGGCTCGCTGGTCAAACTCCTCGCCTGGCTCTGCTCGTTGGTAGGAATCGACGCGGCCGGCGATGGGCCAATGCTCGTCGTGCAGTCGATGCGGCAGTCGCATCGACTGGCCATTTCGTGGGACATGGTCTTCGATCCGGCCACGCTGATGTTTTTCATCGGCGGGCTGGCATGGATCACCCTCGACGCCGGCCGACTGAATTCGATTCGGCTACGCTGGGGCGAATGGGGCTGGACACTGGGCCGCTTCACGCTCATCGTGGCCGCCTGGCTGCCGATCCGCGCGATGATGCTCCTGGCTCTTTATCTTCATCGCGCAGGGGTGAGCGAGTGGAACCTGCCGCTACATGTAATGAACCAATTCCTTTCGCCTTGGGTGCTGCTGGTCATGCTCGCGGCACCGATCCTACTGGCCTGGCGATGGGTGCGGTTGCTGGGCGATGCTCCCCTGCCGGGGGTGGCAAGTGCAAAGGAAGACGCCAAACCGGCCGTGAATCCCCGGCCACGCGCCCCCATTTTTCAGCCGGATACCTCCCTGTCGCTTTCGGTCAAGTATCTGGCTGCGGCCGCTTGCTGCTTGTTCGGCACGATTCTCGTTGCCTTCGGGTTGCAGTGGGAACCGATCGGCTCGCGCAAAACGGGCCGCGTAATGATTGTCGAAAAACATTCGCCCTGGTCGCCCTCCGACCGCCCCTACAATACCGAGTTCCTCGGCGGCGGCGATGATGAGCGCGGCTCCAGTTACAACTATTCCGCCGCTTACCAGTACCTCAGCCAGTATTACGAAATGTCGCGACTGAACGAAGAAGACGCGATTGACGAAAACACGCTCTCCGGCTGCGATGTACTCGTGATCAAAATCCCCAGGGTCCGCTATACGCCGGAAGAAACGCAGGCGGTGGTGCAATTTGTCAAGGCGGGCGGAGGGCTGCTCCTTATCGGCGATCACACGAACCTGGAAAAGTCGGCCTCGCACATGAACGACATCACCCGCGACTTCGGTTTCACGTTCCGCGACGACGTTCTCTATGGTGTACAACCCGCCCCCGATGAGGAACGCTACCGGGCACCGAGGGTGCCGCATCCGGCGATCGAACACGTACCAAATTTTGATTTCGCTGTATCGTGTTCGATTGATCCCGGGATCAGCCAGGGGCGTCCGGTGGTGGCGGCCACGGGCCTGTGGAGCATGCCGGGCGACTATCATTATTTGAATTACATGCCCCATGCTCAGCACATGCCGGAAATGCGCTTCGGCTCGTTCGTCCAGGCATGGTCCACACACGCCGGCCGAGGGCGCGTGATTGCCTGGGGCGACTCGACCATCTTCTCGAACTTTTGCCTCTATCAGCCCGGCAAAGCCCTGGTACTGCTGAACTTAGTCGAGTGGCTCAACCACCAAGGAGGTACGGGGGTCTGGTGGTTGTGGACCTTGTTGGGGCTGGCGTCAATCGTCAATGGACTGCGGTTGGTCCGCCACGATGGTTCGGCCTGGCTGGTGCTCGTGGCGGCCACGGCATGCGGCTGGATCCTCGGTTCGACGGCTATTGCGGCTCTCCTGGCCGGGGAAATGCGGTTGCCGTCGCCGGAACAGGAGCAACGTCTGCCACGGATAGTGATTGATCGCACGACGTCGCAGGTGCCGTTGGCGAAAGGCGCTTTCAACGAGGACCGCGTAACCTATCGAGGATTCGGGTTGCTGGAACAGTCGATTTCACGCTTGGGTTATACGACCGCTCGGGCTGAGGGCGACGACGTCTTTCAGGGTGACGCCGTGGTGATGATCTGCCCCAGCCGTCCGGCAAGCGAAGAATTTCGCAGGCGGCTGGTCGATTACGTTGACGGCGGCGGAAGGCTGCTGGTGATCGATGCAGGCATGAATGACGTGCCTTCGACGTCGAACCAGATTCTGCGGCCATTTGGCCTTGCGCTCGATTACAGCCAATCTTGGAACGGCAACCTGGTAAGGCCTGCGATGAAATCCGACGCCGACAATTCCAGCACATTGCTCGAGGAAGTGAAGTTTCCGCCCGGGATTTACGTGGAGAGCGCCTGGCAAGTCTCCGGCGGCACGGGCGTCGCCGCAGTCCATGCGAAGCTGGAGAAGCTTAATGTGAAACAACCCGATATCTACGCGGACCAGACGATCTGTGCCACGGCCCAGTATGGCAAAGGCATGGTCATGGTCGCCAGCTTCGGCAATATGTTCAACGATAAGAACCTGGGTAATGACTGGTCACACAATCCCGACCCCGCGGAACGGGTGCGTTATGATCTGTTCTTCGCAATTATGCGACGCTTGGTGAAGGACGAGCCGATTATTGTTCCCACGAGAAATGCCGGCGCAGCGGAGCCAAAGATCAAAGTCCCTCTCAATCGCCCTGGCCGCCGCGACGCGGCACCCCAGCGGCATGGCGAGGGAACGTAAATATCCGGCGCGTCTGGTGCAGGTGCAGCCCAACCTTTTTGGCTCTTCCGGTTTTAGGTGCAGAAGTAGGGTGGGGAGAGTGAAACGAGCCTCACTAAAAGCGGACTGCAACGGAATTGGTGGGGCTCGCTGCGCTCTCCCCGCCCTACAATTATTCGCGCTCTGCACCTACAATTATTCGCGTTCCGCACCTGGCACCGGAAGAGCCAAGGCTTTTTGCACCTGCCGCAGGGCCTTCGTGATGCGATCAGTCAAGGTGTTGACCGCGCGGGGCACCATGAGAAACTCGGGGTTATTGGTTACGGCCTCGCGGAGCTGATAACCAAGGATTGGGCCGGCACCGAGGATATCGAAAAGATGATCGATCGCGATGGCCTTATGCGCACGGCGAACGACCGTTTTCGGCACGGTCCATTCCACATTTCGACCCTCACAATGAAATTTGCAGAGGATGCCCTGGGTTTCGATAAAGATCGAAAGGTCGAAGGTCGGCTCGATTTCCGGATCGGCCGACTGCACCTCGCCGGGAGAGTCTTCCGGCACGACATCCTCAATAGGGTCGTCAGAAAAATCGTCAGACATCATTGCTGCTCCCCGAGCTGCTTCAATCTCGCCGCGACATGAAGAACTGCACGAGATACCAAAACAGCAGGGCCACCGAGGCGAACAAGGCCAGCGATGCGGCAACGTGTTGCCCAATGCGATAATGGTGCAGTACGTTTGAGGTATCGTACAGGATATAGCCGCAGGCCAAGGCGATCATGGCATAAAGAAAGAACGCTCCAAGCTGGAAACCGGCAAAGATAGAAACGAGGATTAGCCCCATCGCCGCAAAGCTGCCGAACACCAGGAATGTTCGCAAAAACGAGAAATCTTTTCGCGTGATAAATACTGCGGCAGTCAATCCGCCAAAAAGAACAAGCGTGGTTAGCGCGGCGGATGAAATCACTGATGGATCGAAGCTATCGGCAATGAGAAGCAGAGGGGCAAAAATAATCGATTCGGCTACGATGTACAGCCCCAGGCCCGCGTATTGCGTTGCGGGACTGACGGCCGAAACGGCCCATCTCGAGGCCACCATGCTCACCACGATGAACATCCCCATCATGATCAGCCCGCCCCACTTGGCCTGCATCATGCCTAAGAGGCTCAGGGCAATTCCACTCGTGAGCATCACCGCTTCCAGCGCGGCAAACAGGGCGATCGCGCCAGCCAAGTGCATATAGGTTTTGGTGATGAAAGTAGTCCGCTCGTCCGCGGCCGCCAGGGCGGCAAAATCTCCCAGTTGACCTTGGTACTGGTTCTGTGCGTAACTCATAACATTCCCTTCTTTCTAGGGGTGGTGATCTGGAATATGCCCAAAGTAGGGTGGGCCGAGTGAAACGAGTCCCACCATTAGGAACGCGGGGGATGGTGGGACTCGCCTAGGCTCTGCCCACCCTACCTCTAGCGTCCAATGGAGAATTATACCACGCCGCTGAACTGGGAATAGGGATATTTTTCGGAGATCCCTGTTTTTCACGACTGCTCAATAACAGGGAAAACCCAACTACCGAGGGGTTTCGGCAACTGATATTGCCCGCGTGAGTCTCTGTGAGGTATCCTGAGTTGACGCTTCTTCATCCTTAAAGTCAGGTGAGCAACATGCCGACCGTCGAAAAAGCAATTCAGCCTGTTGTCGAGATATGCCAATCGGAGGAATCTTGGATAATCGCGGATCAGATTTCCTCGCTGGAAGCGACCGTGCGTAAGCGGGATGAAACAATTCAATCGCTGAATGACAACAAGATCCATGCATCACGCAGTTGGCGAGTCCTCGACGCTTGTAGTCGGTTGTTGAATTGGATCCTGCCCCGGGGATCGCAACGCCGCAATGTTATCCGGCAATTCGTCCGCGGCGTCTGGAATCGCTGGAGGTGGTTGATTGGCAAGTACCAGGCTGGTACCACATCTTTTTCGGCGAAAGCTTATGCGCAGTGGATTGCGGAAAACGAACCTAGCATCGAGGATCTTGGCCAACAGCGCAAATTGCGACTTGCGCGTTCACCTCGAATCAGCCTCGTGGTTCCGGTCTACAATCCACCCGTTGTCTATTTGAGGGCCATGCTCGATTCCGTGCTTGCGCAGACCTGCGAGAATTGGGAAATCTGCTTAGCCGACGGGGCAAGCCCCGCAGCGGAGGTAGCGCAGGTTCTGGAAGAATATGCTCGCCGGGATGCGAGAATTCGTCTGGCACTCCTGCCGGAGAACCGCGGAATCGCCGGCAATTCGATCGCGGCTTTGAAACTGGCTTCCGGCGACTACATCGCCTTCTTGGACCACGACGACACGTTGGCTCCTTTTGCCTTGTTTGAAGTCGTGCGGGCTTTGAATCACGAACCTGAACTGGACTTTATTTACTCGGACGAGGACCACCTTGATGAAAATGGAAACCGAGAGCACCCTCATTTCAAACCGGACTGGTCCCCCGATACGCTCCGTAGCCACAACTACATCTGTCATCTGGTTGTGATTCGTCGCGACCTGCTGGAAAGAGTTGGCGGATTGCGAGAGGGGTTTGATGGTTCGCAGGACCACGACCTGGTTTTGCGAGCTACGGAACAAGCATCGCATATCCACCATATTCCCAAGATTCTTTACCATTGGCGGCAACATCGCGCTTCCATGAGTAAAGGAGCGGGTAAGAACGAGGCGCACCAGGCAGGCAAAAAGGCCGTTCGCGAACACCTCGCCCGGCAGGCAATCGCGGGATCAGTTATCGACGGCGTGTCTCCTCATACGTATGATGTCCGGCGGTCCCTGCTCCGCAGACCGATGGTATCCATCATTATCCCAACGCAAGACCAGGTCGGCATATTGGACCGGTGCCTCGAATCAATTGCGCGGTCAACCTACACAAACTATGAAATTCTCCTTGTCGAGAACCAAAGCCGCTGCCCCAAAACTTTTGCCTACTACCGGACTCTGGAACGACGGCCTGAGATTCGCCTGATTCCCTGGAATGATCACTCCAACTACTCCAAGTTGAATAACTTCGCTGTGACTCAGACCCGCGGTGAGGTACTACTACTTCTGAACAACAATACGCAAGCGAGGAACCCGGATTGGCTGGAACGCATGCTGGAGCACGCCATGCAACCCGAGGTGGGAGCGGTCGGAGCCAAGCTATTCTATCCCGATGGCGACATCCAGCATGGGGGAATCATCTTAGGAATAGGCGGCGTTGCGGGCCATGCGCACAGGTACTTTTCCGGGTCGTCCGCCGGATACCTCCACCGGCTGGTGGTGACTCAGAATATGTCGGCAATCACGGGTGCTTGCTTGATGCTCCGCAAGGAGGTTTTCGAGGAGGCTGGAGGCTTTGATGAGCGGTTGGCTATCGTGTTCAACGACGTCGATCTGTGCATGCGCATTCGCCGCAAGGGGTACTGGATCGTGTGGACTCCTTTCGCTATGTTGACGCACTACGAGTCGAGGATGCGCGGAATGAACGATACCCTCGAGAAGCAATGCAGGTTCAATGAGGAATCACAAATTTTCGCTGACACGTGGCACGACGCACTTCGAGAAGGCGACCCTTTTTATAGCCCTCACCTGACATTGTCATCTGAGAATTTCGCCTTGCGACTGCAATCGCAAAACAAATCGGCATTTCCTCTCAAGAGGCCGCCTGCCCAGCAGTGAACAGATCGAGAGGCCCGGCCGTGGCGCAGGTCGGCCCGCTCTGCACGCGGAACATCACCGCGTCAACGATGCGGTGCAGGTAGCCCGACTCGCCGTCGACGGTCCCCAGAACTCCGGCATTGACAAAATAGACCCCGGGCCGCAGCAGGCAGCGCCAACGAAAGGCAACCTCGACCAGGGATCCGGCCGGCAGCGGCCTGTCGCATGGTTCCGGGATGACGATTCCGCTCAACTCGGCACCTTGCAAGGTCTTCAGCAGAGTACACCACTCGACGCCATTCGCCTCGCGATCAAACCGCACGCTGTAGCGAATGACATATTCTTCGTGAGGCGTGAGAACATTGACCTGCCGACCATCACAGGTTTCAATCCGCGGATCGAGAATTTCCGCTCCGCACCGCTCGTAATCGACCCGGCTGGCCGTCTTCAACCCTTCGTCGTACCGTGGCGAGAGAGTCTCGGCATCTACCGCAGGCGCGGCGGCTATCGGCGAAGCGTGGGAGTTTACCGTGACTCGGCCGGCGAGAATCTCTTCACGAACGGCTTCCGCACGGTTTGCCGGCGCGTAAAGAAGCTTGTGATAGGCGGCGATCACGGCCTTCGGCATACCGATGGCAAGCAACTCGCCGCGGTCCAGCAGGATGGTGCGATTGCAGAACCGGACCATTGCCCCGGCATCGTGCGAGACGAACAAGATCGTGCCGCCGCGCTGCTGAATGGCTTCGATCCGTGCAAAGCATTTCCGTTGGAATGCCTCGTCGCCGACCGAAAGGGCCTCGTCAATCACCAGGATGTCCGGCTCAACGCTGATTGCCACGGCAAACGCCAGTCGCACGTACATGCCGCTGGAATACGTCTTCACCGGGCGGTCCATGAAATCGGCCAGTTCGGAGAAATCGACGATCGCCGGGTAGCGGGCATCGATCTCGCGGGGCGAAAGGCCGAGGATCGCGGCGTAGGTGTAAACATTCTCGCGGCCGGTGAATTCGCCGTTGAAACCCGCCCCCAGTTCCAGCAACGCGGCTGTGCGGCCATGGACATCGACCTGCCCCTCGCTGGGACTCAGCGTGCCACAGATCAGTTGTAACAGCGTTGACTTGCCGCAGCCGTTGCGACCGACAATGCCCACGGTCTCGCCGCGCGCGATGTTGAAGGAAATGTTGCGGAGGGCCCAGAACTCGCGAAAGAAACGTCGCCGGCCAAGGCTGAGTACCTGCCGCAAGCGGTCGATCGGCCGCTCGTAGATGTGATGGCACTTGCCCAACTCGGTCACGCGAACGGTGCCCTCGCCTGCTTTCGGGGATTCGCTACTCACAGCGCAGCGGAACGGCGGGCGTTGCGCAGTCGGCACGCAATGCGTTTCCATCGGCAGAACCAATTCGTTAACCTTCGGCATGCCGATTCTCCACGGAGGTTGTCGCCGGCAGCGGCCGGTTGGCGAGCCGTTTCAGCCCGGGAAGGGTTACCAACAACTCGCGCAGCCGCCAGAATCGCGACGCTTTAGTCATGTGGAGGTCGGCCGCCAGCCGCCCGGCCCTGGCCTCGGCGGCGGCCAATGCCGCTTGGGTGGAAGCCATTGCTGCTTGCGTGGAAGCTAATGCTACCTCAGTCCGTTGCAGCCGCTGAGAGGCATCCACCTGGTTTCGCCGCACGAGGCGTTCGCGAAGCAGGGCATCTGTTGCGATTCGGGCCGCGTTCTCTTGCGTGAATTTCTGGGCCGGCAGTGCTGCGAGTTGTTCAAAAATCGTCTGGGCTGGGTGCGCCACGGCGGCCGCCTCGTGATGCTTACACTCGACGTCGAAAACCCGCGAGTAGACTTCTTCACTCCACCCTAAACCCAAAAGCCGGCTTGTCGCACTCAGGTCTTCGACAAAATACTCGGGCAGGAACCGGACGCGTGCCAGCGATCCGGGCCAATCGGCCTGGATTGCACCGATCCGCTGGAAGTGGGCCGCGGTAACGTCGAGCGCGTCGCAATAGTCAAACCGCCCCTGGCTCCGCATGAAGATGCTCATGGCGATCTCTTGGGGCGAACGCAACAGCACTACCGGGATCACACACAGTCCGGGGAAACGCCGAAACACTTCCACCCAAAACGGCCATACCAGCGGCACTCGCGGATCCTTGAAACCGGACACCGTGCCGGACGCCACCAGCCGGCGAACCAAATCCTCGCCCTGATCGAGCCACGATGGCGGTAAGTCAACACCGTCGGGCCAGCGACCTCCGCTTTCCACGAACCGTTGGAGGGTCTCAGGCGATTCGGGCATATCGTCGGCAAACCCAAACGCATGATCCTGCACCACCTGATTCAAAATGTAGAACTCCCGCGACTCGAAATGTCCGTGAGGATTCGCCGGCGCGCCGAGTATGGCGGTGAATGGTCCTAGCGACATCCCCAATTCAAAAAGGACGTTGGTCGTCAGGCTTGAGCCGCTACGGTGCATGCAGAGGATGGGAACGAGTGTTTTGCCTTCGTACATGCTATAGTCTCCTGCCGACGATCAGATTACGTCGGCCAGTGCGCTCTTGAGTCTCATAAACCAGGCCAATCCGCCCATACAGGTCAACACGCCAATTGCGGTCACCACCGCCCAGGTGCCCCAGTGGGGCAGCAGTCCTTCAATTGCCACGCGGCGAACGTCTTCGATGATCGGCACCAACGGGTTCATCGCCAGTACTTGTTGTAGGCGAGGTGGCACGCTGGCGAGCGGGAAAAAAATGGTCGACATGAACATCAACACGGTGACGACCAAGCCGATCACGTTCTGGATGTCGCGGACGAAGACGCCCAGGGCAGCAAGGAAGTAGGCGCAGCCTAGGCTCAGCAGGGCCAGGGGCAAAAGCACCAGGGGCAGCAGTACGACGGTCCATGGCAGTTCGCCGCGAACAAGCACGGCCACCACAAGAAAAACGAAGAAACTGAGTGTCGTCTCGACGAGGTTCGCGAGGAATCGCGCCAACGGCAGCACTTCCAGCGGAAAGACCACGCGTTTCACGTAGTTGGGATGGGCCAGGATCAGGCCCGGTGCCGAGGTCAGCGACTGCGCGAAGAGGTTGAACGCGGTCAGACCGGCAAACAAGTGCAGGGCGAAGTCGAGGCGTCCGCCCGGCTGCGCGGTCCCCCAATGCGACTGAAAGACGACGGAAAAGACGAAAGTATAGACCCCGAGCATGACCAGCGGTGTCAGCAGTGACCAGACGGCACCCAGGCACGAGCCGCGGTACTGGGCCTGCACCTGCCGCTGCACCAATTGCCAAAGCAGGTAACGATGCGGCCGGAAATGCCGCACCACGGCCAGCGGTTGGAACACCCATGCCGTCGGGGCGATAGCCCTTTTCAGCAGAACGAACGTGCCTGGTGCGGTTCTCAAAGCATTCATCTTTCCGACATCCATGTCGTATCCGGTTGGTCGGGTTTTCGGGGGATACCCCCCCGTACTCCACTGTCGCGCGTGCCGTCGCCCTTCTCAAGCAAATGAGGCGTCCGCGAAACCGGGCGGGCGGATGACAGCATCCCTTCTCTCCACTCGGTGGGAAGGATAGCCGATTGTGCCAAAATCATCAAGACGGTTTTGGCACCAGCCGTTCGCCACGAACGGTTCACACAAACGATTCGCCTTGACGGCTCTGGGCCGCGAGGTTAAATTGTCGCACCCCACACGAGGACCGAGCATGGTGGCAACCCTATCCGATCATAAAATCGCGATTCCCGGCGGCGATGCTTTGTTCCATGGTATGCCCGGCCGGCTGAAGGTTCTGTATATCGCCGCGCCCAGCCGCACCGGGGCTTGGCTGGCCGAGGCATTTGCCGCCGATAGCGCAGCCGAGATCCTTCTGGAAGAAGTCGCCGGACAGGCAGCAGGCATGGAACGGCTCCGCGACGAAGTTTTCGATGCCATTCTGGTGAGCCATGAGCCGGGAGAACTCGACGCCCTGGATCTTATCGAAGGCTATCGGACCGGCGGGGCGGAAGAGCCGATCATCGTACTCGGTACTCCCAGCGAGTCGGAAATGGCCGTACTCTGCTACGAAGTCGGTGCTAACGGCTACGTCTGTGCCACCACGAGTACCACGCGGAACCTGATATGGGTCGTGGCGAGGGCCGTCCAACGCCATCATCTCGTCCACGAGAACCGCCGCTTCCACCGGGCCGAGCAGACGCGACTGCAACGTGAACAAGACGAAGCCCAACGACTCTTGCGCGAACAGCGGAACATCGTCGAGAAGTTCTGTCCCGGGTCGTTGCGAAAACACGGTTGCGCGGCGACTACACCAGCTGAACCTTCGGTGGCCCTGCCGCCTGAGTTGGCGGCCCATTACCGTGAATTGCTGCGAATCTACGTAATCATGGGGGCTGGCAACCTAGCCGACGAGCTGCGGCGACTGGCAGATTTGATCATGACGGCCGGCATCACGGCACGCCAAACGGCACAGATGCATCTGGACGTACTCGCCGAGATGATATCCGGCCTTGGTGCCCGCAGCAGCCGGCACATCATGACCCGGGCCGATCTGCTGATCTTGGAAGTCATGATGCATCTCGGCGAAGGCTATCGCCGCAGCTATCAAGAACTGGTGCATCCGCCCACCCAGCACCTCTTGCCAGGGTTTTGAAGGGCTGTAGAACTCATTTCAGCGGGTCCACACTGGACCGCGCCACGCTGTTGTGGCCGGTCTCTGACCGAGCCACAACACCGACCGAAGGTCTCCTGGTGAACGGGAGACCTTCGGTCCGACGTTTCGGACGTTTCGGCAGGGTCAGGAAACCCGCGCCGAACCCGGACCCGCGCCGAACCCGGCCGCCACCCAAAAAACCCAACTCCCTTTCCACCGTTACCTTTGCGCAGACGGTATTAACCCTAAATCCCAATCAAATTACTAGGACCATACCTTTTTCCTAAACCGTCAACTTTGACTGAACGCTTTTCCGATGCTATTTTTTGACAGGGTTGCATTTTCACCAACTTACCAGCAGCCGGAAAAGAACTCGATTACAGGAGGGTGTCGTCCGTGTCCGCCAAAAAGCCTGCCGCCAAAGCCAAACAAAAAATCTCGAACTACGCCAGCACCGCCGTGGCTACGAAGCGCAAGCCTTCGACCGAAGCCAAAAAGCGTTCGGTTGAAGCCAAGAAGCCTGTGGCCGAAGCCAAGGAATTAACACGGGACATGGATGCCCGCTCCAACAAAGAAGATCGTCGCGAGGACGACCGCCGGCATAAGGATGCATCTTTTGAAGTCCAGCGCCGCTCGGCCGAGCGCAGGGTGAAGGTGAGTCGCCGCCGACAGATCGACCCGACCACCTGTGAGCGGGATTATTCGCCGCGGGAGATCGAATTCATGAGTGCCATGGATAGCTACAAACGCCGTAGCGGCCGGATGTTTCCCACGTGCAGTGAGATTCTCGAAGTCATCGAGGCCCTGGGTTACGAAAAGCGGGCTGAGTTACCCACTATTGCGGTCCCCGCCGTCGCGGTAACCGTTTCCACGGTGACTGCCGAGCAGGCCGTCTGAGAGGCTATCCGGAAACTCCCCCTCCACCTTTTGGGGAAGATCCACAAAACTGCGCAAATCCGCAAATCTCTCTTGCGTAAAGGGCCTGAGATCGCTATCTTTCTCCCGGAACGTAGCAGTCTAGTGTGGACCGCTGCAAGGGAGATTGACTGAGGCGCAGGGAACCGGTGGGGAAGAACAGATCCTTACACATTGCCGTGATGTTGGTCGGCGCATGCCTGACGATGGTCGGCGGCTGCACCAACTTTGTCGCCGGTAGTCGCAACGCCGACGGCGTGACGCTCTTCCAGCGAGGCCAATACCAGGAGGCCTTGCAGCAGTTTCAGGAGGCGACGTACGCCGATCCGAATAACGCAGACGGCTATTACAACCTCGGTGCGACGTATCATCGTCTTGGCCAACTCCGTAATCAGCCCGAAAGCCAAGCCCGGGCCGAGACCTGTTATCGCCAGTGCCTGGAGCGAAATCCGAATCATCGCGACTGTCACCGCGGTCTTGCCGTGCTGTTAATCGAAGAAGGCCGCACGACGGAGGCATTCACGTCAATTCAGACCTGGGCTACCCAATCGCCGTCGCTGGCCGAGCCACGCATGGAGCTAGCCCGATTGTATGCCGAATTCGGCAACAAGGAGGCGGCGACCAACACATTGGCCGATGCCGTGCGGCTGAATCCAGACGACGCCCGGCAATGGGCCGCCCTGGGCAAGGTGCGCGAGGAGACGGGGAACTCCGCGCAGGCGTTGGTCAATTACCAACGTTCGCTGGAGATTAACCCTGGGCAGCCAGACGTAGCGGCCCGAGTCGCCGTATTGCAAAGAGCCCCCCTGGCACTTCCGCCGCCACCCGGCACAACCCAGCCCGTAGTTGCCGGTCAGCCCACCCCCGCCATACGGTAAGGCAAAGCAACGGAATGAATTCCGTTCTACGCAGCGGCTCTCTGGCCAATGCCGCGCATTGGCCGTATGATCAAGAGGCTTGGCATCCGGCGCGCTTCCTGCGCGGATGCCATCCATTCAACCATCCAACCAACCATCCGCCAAGATGTCAAAAATGTTATCCCATCCCAAACCTGTCTTTCGGTTATTGGCCGCACTAGCCGGCTTGACGATTTCTCTCGTGGCCCTGAACCAAGCACGGGCGACCGGCGGGCCGGAAAATGTCTTGCTGGTGGTCAACCCGCGAAGCCCCGATTCGTTGTGTATTGCGAATCACTATGCCGAGCTGCGACATATTCCGTCGAGCAATTTCCTCTTCCTCGACTGGGATCCCACGCAAGAAAATACCGACGTCGACACGTTTCGCGAGAAGATTCTTATTCCCGTACTTCGAGCCGCAAAACTACCGATTCGCGGCCGGCAGATCGACTATGTGGTCTACTCCAGCGATTTTCCTTGGGGTATTCGCATTGACGAGGACATCAAAAAATTCAAGGCCGTGCTGGAGAAACAGGAGCAGGGAAAAGAAGAGAAGTCCGTCACCAAGTCGCCAATGTGGACGACTTTCACGCCCGTTGCTTCGATCAATGGTCTTACCTACCTGTGGGAGATGATGATGACCAGCAACTTCTATGTCCACCCGCAAAGCAATTGGTATGCTCGCACCGGAGTGCCCGAGCAGGCCAAGGAACCGACCTTGGGGTTCTCGAGTGCCACGGCCTACGGTCCCCATGGCGAGGCGGGAACCGTTCCGGGACGCCACTACTTGCTGTCGATGATGCTGGCCGTTACGGCCGGCCGCGGAAATACGCGAGATGAAGTGCTCAACTACTTAAACCGTAGCGCAACGGCCGATGGCACGCATCCCCCAGGCACCATTTACTTCGTGCAAAACGGCGATATCCGCTCCAAGGTCCGTCAGGCTGGATTTCCTGGCGCGGTTCAAAAGCTAAAGGTACTGGGCGTTGAGGCGGAAATCGTCGAGGGCAATGTCCCGCAAGGAAAAAACGATGTTCAAGGGGCGATGCTGGGTGTGGCAAACTTCGATTGGAAGACGTCGCAGAGCGCGATTTTACCGGGTGCCATCTGCGAGCACTTCACCAGCTTCGGCGGCGACATGCGTAGTAACGCCGGCCAGACCCCGCTTTCCGAATTGCTGCGCTACGGGGCTACGGCCGCCAGCGGCACGGTGACCGAACCCTACTCCATCCCGCACAAGTTTCCTTCGCCCATGATGCAAGTGCATTACGCCCGCGGCTGCACGGTCGCCGAGTCGTTCTATCAGTCGGTGCTATGCCCTTATCAACTGCTGATCGTGGGGGATCCGCTCTGCCGTCCCTGGGCGAATATTCCTGAAATCACCTGTACGGGAGTGACCGCGGGCGAGACCGTCCACGACGAAATCAAGGTCAAGCCCAAGGCACGCTTTGCCGCTGGTCTGAAAGCAGATCATTTCGAGATGATTCTTGACGGCCTGAAAATTCGTGAATGTCCGCCGGACGGTCTACTCGAAATCGATACGACCAAGGTTGCTGACGGCACCCACGAGCTTCGCGTGGTGGCGGTGTCCAAGGGGCCGGTGCCGGCCCGAGGTGAAAAGATCATTCCCTTTGCCAGTGCCAATCACCAACGCACGATTCATCTGACCTGTACGCCGGAGAAAGTCGTGTCCGTGAAGAACTCGCTAATCATCGCGGCCAAGTCACCCAAATCGACCAGCATCCGCATTACCCAAGGCACGCGCCTGCTGAGCACCATCACGGGCGACAACGGCCGGGTCGAGATTCCTGCGGAAACTCTCGGTCTTGGGCCGGTGCGGTTGCAAGTCGTTGGTATCGGCGATGCGGGGATCACATCGAATGTCTTTGCCCCGCCGCTGAATATCGTCGTGGAGGAGTGAGCTTTGGGTACTCGTTGGTGGGGGAAAGATAATCAACAAGAGATGTTTTAGTTGGAGTCCCGGCTTTAGCCGGCAAGTTGAGCAAGACGAAAGATAGTCAGCAAGAGATGTTTTGATTGAAAGGAAAGTACTATGGTCTATCGTGGGCACGTCAAAGGGGGAGTTGTGGTGTTCGAGCCGCATCATGCGTTGCCGGAGGGAACCGAGGTTCGGGTCGAGGTGGTTGTTGCCGAAGGCGATCAACCGCTGCTGGACGAGAATGGCCAGACCCTTGGCCAAAAAATGATGAAATATGCCGGCAAGGCCGTCGGTTTACCTGCGGATGCCGCGCTGAATCACGACCATTACCTTTACGGGGCGGAAAAACGATGAAACCGGTCTTCGCCGACACCGTGTACTACCTTGCCCTAACCAATCCACGCGACCAGTATGCCGCGTCTGCGACACGGTTTACGGTCGAGTTTTCGGGCTCGTTCGTCACTACGGCATGGGTGTTGACCGAAGTGGCAAACTCGCTGGCGCGCGGCCCCAATCGGGCGCTGTTTTATGAGTTGTACCGCGACTTGGCCGGCGATCATCGCATTACGATCGTGCTGCCCACCGAGGACTTGTTCGGACAGGGGATCGAGTTGTACTCGCAGCGTCCCGACAAGGAGTGGTCGCTGACGGACTGCATTTCCTTCATTGTCATGCGCCAGTACGGACTGACCGATGCCGTGACGGCAGATCATGACTTCGAGCAAGCGGGATTTACGGTCTTGCTGCGACAGGAGGGGATAGGATGAGCTATCGAGGGCGGGTAAAGAACGGTGTCGTGGTATTCGATGAGCCCGTCCAACTGGCCGACGGCATGGAAGTCCTGATCGAACTGATTGATGGAGGGGAAAATCGCACGAGACCCACGTTGGCCGAGCAGTTTGCCGACATAATTGGAACGGTGCCCGACTTGCCACCCGACATGGCCGAGCAGCACGATCATTACCTACATGGAGCGCCGAAGCGATGATGCAGGATCTACACTGGCGAACAGCCGCATCACGAACATCAATCCAGAACCATGACCCTTGAATACACCAACCGCAAAGGCGACGTCTACATCCCTCAAGCGGGCAAGACCAAGACCGGGAAGCCGCGCTATTGGTGTGGCCAAAAGCTGACTGGCGAACCGTTGGACGCGATCCCCGCGGGCTACGAGTTCCGCGAAGACCCCGCTAGCAGCATCGTCACGCTACGGAAGGTCCGGCCCACGGAAATCAGTCCTCTGGAAATCGAGATCCTTTCCGACGGGATTCGCAAATACGCCGGCTTGGAGTATTTCATCGTGGATGTGGAGGGCGACAGCCTAGTGGTCTATATCTCGGACAGGGGAGCCGACGTGGCCGACGAGTTGCGTGAGATGTTTGGCGGGCGTCTGTGGGCCATGTCGTCCCGCATGCAGGAGAGCAAAGACCGGATAATGCGGAGGTCCAACTACTCGAAGATGATGCGGTTCAGGCTGGTGGATCCGGCCAAACGCCTTTTCTTCGCCCAGCGCTGGTGCTTCCGCGGCAGCGTCAACGATTGGATAGGGCTGGGCAGCCGTACCCGAGCCCCGTTGCCGGACCTGGTACGCGCGTACGTGCAAGACCTTGGCAAGGATAGCTTCTACGACCTGATGTGAGGACAAATTTCAATGCACAAAAACTATATGCGACTGGCCCTGGAGGAGGCGCAGCGGGCATTTGCGGAAGATGAAGCCCCGATTGGCGCCATCATCGTTTTTGAAAACCGCGTGATCGCGGCAGCACACAATCAGCGCGAGCAATTGCACGATCCAACGGCCCACGCCGAGATGATTGCCATCACGCAGGCGGCCGCCGCACGCGAGAGCTGGCGTTTGGACGGTTGCACGCTTTACGCGACCTTGGAGCCGTGTCCGATGTGTGCCGGAGCCATCGTACAGGCGCGAATTTCCACCGTCGTCTACGGTGCGGCCGATCCCAAGGCCGGGGCAGTGCGCACGCTTTTCAACCTGTTGGATGATCCCCGCCTGAATCATCGTTGCCAGATCGTGCCTGGAGTTCTCGCCGAACCCTGCGGACAGATTCTCTCGCAATTCTTCCAGCAGCAACGGCGGCTGGGGAAAAAGTGAGCGGAGTGGGCGAGCTGAAAAGCCGGATTATTCAGGGTGGGTGGAGTACGGAAGTTCCCCTTTTCACACTCTTCCGACTCCCAGCACCTCATACAGTCTCTGATCCGCGAGACTTTCGATCACCAGATTCGCAACGCTGAAATCCTGGCGGCGGCTGTGCTCGCCGGGCACGGCGACGGTGAATGCCCCGGAGGCAGCCGCCGCGCGGCAGCCATTCTGGCTATCTTCCAGCACGAGCATTTCTCCAGGCGGCACTCCGAAACGCCCAGCGGCCAGCAGGTAAATTTCCGGGTTCGGCTTTCCCCGGGTGATGTCTTCCGAGGTGAGAATGAAGCAGAACCTGGGAGCCAAGCGGAACGGAGCCAAGCAAGCCTCGGTCAACGGACGGCTACTGCTGGTAGCGATCGCCTTGGGAATGCCCGCCTTTTCTAGGGCGGCCAACAGCTCCAGCAAGCCCGGCATGATCGCCAAACGCCCGCTTAGCATGCCGAGAAAGATCTCGTTGCTTTCCACGGCGAGCACGTCCCACGGTTCTTGCAAAGAGTGCCAATCGATCATGGCTTCAAACGCCGCCCTGGGGGGCAGGCCCATCATGGCGTCTTTGAGTTCCGGCGTGAATAAACATTTCCGCCGCGCCAGCAGTTCCGTTCCTGCCAGGGTGTAGACGTCCTCCGTGTTGAACATGAGGCCGTCCATATCGAAGGTGACTGCGAGCATAGGGGAGAAAGGGATTAGGGATTAGGGATTATGGATGAAATGCTGCTTGCGGCTTCGCAACTAAGCACTAAGAAACTATCTCAAAACACTCTTGAAGAACCACAAAACACACAAATGACACGAAAGAGAACGAAATACAACTGCCTTTTTTCGTGTGTTTTGTGTCTTTCGTGGTTCTCTTTGAGTTCTGAGATCGATTCTAAACACTCCTACCTCATCCCATACACAGCAAACGACTCATTCTTATACTCCACCGGCAGCGGCAACATCGGTATACTGACTTGCGTAACGAGATAATCGGCATCATACCTCTTTGCCAATCCCAGCAGCTTCGGTACTCCGGCATCGGCCAGCGACAGGTAGAACTTATCGAGACCCGGCGGGTTGCCGGTGGAATAAACGTCCTGGATCCGGTTCCACCAAGCGACCAGGTTGGCAGCGTCCTGCGGAGTCTCTTTCCAGTTGACCACTTCGCCACGACCGGCATACCACTTGAAGGTAAATGCCATGCGCGGAATGAGGAATCGAGCGTCCGGCGGAGTGTGTTCCGGGTCCGACACCCAGCGGCAGACATCGAGCCAGTCGCTATGGTTTCGCAACTTGTCCGCCCGCGGTTGCCGGGGAAACATCGGTTCTTTTGCTTGGCCAGTTGCCCAAAGAGAGGCCGACATCCAGGCCATGCCATCGATCTGCCGTTCGGCAAACGGCGGGTCGGAGTATAGTTTGAGCACGATGCAATCGACCGCGTGGAAGGCAGCTACCGCGATCACGGTCGCCATCGCAAAACGCATCTTCCGTTGGAGGAACCACCGCACGCTCAGCAGTGACAGAGCCATCGGCACCGTTACGTCGGCCAGTCGATACCAATAAAAACGCATCCAGCCGGCCGCCATCGCTCGGTTGTAAATGCTCAGCAGGCTGATTGCTACCCCGATCAGGGCAATCGCCACGGCGACCGCGGTGAACCCCCACAGCCTCTTCGCGCCGGGACTGTCGGATACGCTCGGCCACAAAAGCAGCCATAAGCCGACGAGCAAGAGAAACGGCAGCACGAAACCATCGGCCCAAAACTTCGCAGGATCGAGGTGATGGGAAAACCGTTCAAAGACATAGATTTGGTAGGCCTGGGCTGCCACGTCCGGTTCCACTCCGCGATTCATCAGTAATACTGGAACAAGCCCCGGCAAAGCCAGCACGAATGCGATCAGCGGCGCGACCAAGGACAATGCACAATCCTTGATACAAAACTGCCGTTGAGCCGCGCCGCTTGCAGTTGGTGAATTTCCACTTCGCAACATCCACACCGTTCCCGCCGCGATGGCCGCCCAACCGCCGACAAGGATATGAAACGCCGACGCCGCGCCCAGCAGGAGCCACATCCGATTCCAATAGCCTTCGACCAGGGCCTCCAGGGCGAGGAACACCAGCACAAACGAAAACCCCTTCGCCTCCGCGCCGCCGACGACCCATTCGCCCGCCATGTTGTAGTGTTGGAGAAGAAAGATGAAAAGTGTCGCGGTCAGAATCGACGCCCACGCCTTGGGCACGACCGCCCTGCTGAACCGCTGCCACGACCAGGCGAGCAGTGACCAGGTCAGCAACCGAACGGTCCAAGCGAAGGCGGTTGGTTTCAGGATCAGGGCCAGCCAACCAACACTGTAATAGAACACGGCGTGCGCGTCGGCCGTGTGTAAAAACCAATCGCTCGAGGCCCACTGCGGGTTCCAGTAGTGGATCGCCTTGCCCAGGTAATACGGCTCATTCACTTCCGGCAGGAGCCAAGCACCTTGCAGGCAGAAGACGGCAAAGATCAGCACTGTTTCGAGGATAGCTTGACGGCGAGACATGGATGTCAAGTGTGGCATATCGCCCAGTTTTTGGCAAGGGTAGCGAGCGGACCGCAACGAGTGGCTATTCTGTTTCCGGCTATCATTCCCTACATACTAGGGAGACAACCCCGCGTTGGTAGGTTCCTGCCCAGGTGGAGTTGCCGGACCGTACGGCGATCCTGCGGGGCGCGGCGGCACCAGAGCACGATCGCGACTTAGCCGAGCGAGTGGTTCGCCGAGAGGCCACTGTCGAGCAGGTGCAAAACCAGATCGTAGTTGCAGGCCCGGCGATACCGAAGAAGGCGTTGTCTGAGGTGCATACCCGGGCGGCGGATAGTTTTGCGGCAGACTGTTCCGCCAAGGCCCTGGAGTCGGGCTTGCCGGCCCAGCCCCCGGATGATAATTTCCCGCCGCGGGCGAAGCCTGCGGCGAATTGATCGTCGAGCGAATTGCCGATGCGGACGGCACACTGATCGTTGTGGTTGTGATGCGCCGCTGCCATTGGGCTTGCAAAGCTCCCGTGCCGTCGGTAGCCGGCACCTGGTACGATGTAGGCAGCACGCCTTCGTTGCCCTGGCTACGCGAAACATCGAGGGAAGGCCCCGGTGAGTCGCTGAGAACCGCAGGTGCCTTGGTCCGACTTGGTGCCGTCCGGCCGGGAAGCAGTTGCCGGCTAGGGTCGCTGACGGCTACCGCACCCTCTTTCGGTTGAAAGCGGACAATGAGCGTGAATTCCTTCTGCATGCCGCCGACTTCGTCCCACGGCAGCCACACGCTATAAGAATCGCCAATCTTTGACTTGCTGTAATGGAGTGGAAATTGTTGAGGCGTGAAAACATACTTGCGATCGGGTCGTGCGTTGTTCGCATCGCGGTCGGTTTCATCGAACACATACACCATCAGCGTCCCTTCCACTTTGATCGGTTCTTCCTTCTTGCCTTCGTAGAACATTAGCCGCCCGCCGAAACCGCGGATGGGCGGCTGGCCCGCTTGGGTTAGGATCGTATCGTTCCACAAGGCAACGATCTTGTCCGGTTTACCAGGCTTGTCTTTTGTGTTGAACGGCCAAAGCGGCCATCCTTCACCATAAACGGCCGGCACAAGCCAAGCGACTAACAGCAACCCAATAAGCAGACGGTAAACAAAGAGATACGATCGAGGGTGGAAAACAGAGTGGATCATCGTGTGATTTCCTTCGACAACGCAGTACACCTTATCTTTGCGCATTACCTTGACTCGCGGACGGATAATTGGCGGGCAGCGGCGGTTGCTGATAATTGAACGACGGCACAGGCACGGAACGTGCCGGCTGGTCGGTGACCGGAGTCTGATAGCCGGCTGGTTGCGCCGCATTACCCTGTTGCCACGGCTGGGACTGATAGTTTGCCGGTTGAACGCCTTGCGTCGGGGCCGGCGTTTCCGGCTCGTATCGAGCCTGTTGCGGGGTGGAGAAACGGCGGATCCAAACACTCGGATCGGTCTCGATCGGTTCGATGAGGGGCGAGGGGCTTGGCTCACCCGCCTGCGGTGCTGCCGGAATTCGAGGTAAGGGCCTGAGGCGGCCAACAGGCTGGCCGTTGGGTGCCGGAACCACTTCCGGCCCCGTCGGCGGGCTGCCCGCGGGATGTGGGCCGGCATCCGGATAGATCACGGGAACCTCGCCGTCGGTCCACTCATCCGTCCGCCGCCGCAAGCCGGCTTCGCCGTAAATGCTGGTCACGTCGCAGAGACACCAACTCATCTTGGCGGCCTCGACCCGCTTGATCGCCTCGGCGTCCGCTTGGCTCTTGACAATGTGCGGCGTCATGATGATCAGCAGTTCGGTCCTCGCCTCGCTCGTTCCATCGTAGCGGAACAAATTGCCCAGCAGGGGAATATCCCCCAGCACGGGCACGCTGCGATGGGTCTTGGTCTGGCTCTTTGTGATCAGTCCGCCGATCACGATGGTCTGCTCGCTCATCGCCGCGACTGTCGTTTGGGCCGTCGTGGCATTGATGATCGGTGAGCGGATCACCTGCCCCGTGGGCGAGGTGAAGATCGGAATGCCGGTCGCATCGGATTGCAGGTCCGACTTCTCCGAGTCGATCTGCATCACCACCAATCCATCGGGGCTGATGCGGGGAGTCACGCCCAGGATGAGCCCCACATTGTCCAACGTGATGGAATTCGTATTGCCCGTCAGGGCGTTGTTCGAGACGGCCGTGATTCGCGGCACTCGCTGTCCGACCTGGATGAAGGCTGGCTGGTTGTCGAGGGTCATAATCTGCGGCCGCTGGAGGATTTCCACACGATGGTTTTCCGCCAGGGCGCGAAGCATGGCACTGACGTTCTCGCTGGCGGCGGAAAGCACGAGGCCGCCGTAACCCAACCGGCTATTCGTGCGGCCGACGGCAAAATTCGAGAGGCCCTGGCCACCGACACTATTGGGACTCGTATTCGGACCACCGGCACTGTTACCCAGGGGATCGCCACTGTTGAAGTTGAAACCCGGCGTACCATTTGCAGAGATCACTGTCTGGGTCGTCGTACCGTTGGGCACCGTGGTCGAGGTCGTCTGCAAGTTGCTGAGGACGCTGCGATCGAAGAGTACCGAATCCTGCAACCCAATTTCAATCCCGAACTCATTGGTGTTCCCCAGCTCGATCGATGCGATCAGCACTTGGATCATAACCATGGGTGGGCGGGCATCAAGCTGGTCGATGATTCCCCGCACCTCTTCAAAAAATCGCGGCGTGGCACTCAAAACCAAGCTATTCGTGACCGGTTCCGCGACAACGACCACTTCGCGTTCGATCTGCTCGAACGCGCTGGTCAGCCCCGGCCCAGCCTGCTGAAGTATTTGCCGCTCCGTGGTGAGGAACTGGTTAATCGTCGTGGCCACATCGGTGGCGGGCGAGTTCTTCAGCCGGATCACCACGCTCTTGCGGTGCCGCACCTCGCCGTCGTCCAGCTTCGTGAGAATCGCCTCCACGATGTGCAGATCGGCCATCGTGCCCGAGGCGATCACGCTGTTGGTCCGCGTATCGACGCCAAATCGCAACGGCACCAGCGAATTTTCACTGCCGCCAGCGGTGGTCTGAAGCATCGGGAAGATGCCCTGCTGGCCGCTGGTGCTAGACTGTCCCGTGAAGAGCGTCTTGAGCATATCGGAAAGGTTCGTCGCATCGCCGTTGACGACGGTGAAGACCTTGATCTGGGCCTCGGCCGCGGGCAGATTGTCCAATTGCCGCACGAGACCTTCCAGCAAATCGAGGTTTTCCGGTGGCGAGGAGATCACCAGGGCATTGGCGCGGACGTCGGCCGTGATGCGGACGTCGGTGAGGATTCCCGAATTTAGCAGCTTGCGACCTTTGGCATCGACCGTGAGGAATCGGAGCATGGCGGCCCGCTGCTCGTTTTGCCCGCGGTTGCCGCCCGCCGTACCGGGGGCATTTTGCCCCTGTCCGCCCTGCTGTCCGCCTTGCCCAAACTGCTGTCCACCTTGCTGTCCACCCTGTCCGCCCTGCTGAGAACCCTGATTGCCGCCGGGTGAGTTCCCGATCGCCGTCTGCATGATCGTGGCAATGTCTTGGGCAAGCGAGTGTTCCAGCCGAATGATTCGGACCTCGTTGATCGCCGCACTGTCGGAAACATCGATCCGCCGAATCAGTTCGGCAGCCTCGGCCATGTCGCGGGGACCAGCCTGGACGATCAGGGCGTTGGATCGAATATCCGCCGTGACACGGATCGCCGGGCTTAATCCACCGCGATCAAGAAAGAAGTTCTGGATCGTTGTTTGTGCCGTAGCGGCCGCCGCGTAGCGAAGATGAAAGACATGAAACTGGGCACCAGGAACCGTCGGCTGGTCGAGACGGGCGGCAAGTTCCTTCACCGTTTTCACGTTTTCCGGACGGCCGACAATCAGAATCGCGTTGGGAACCACTAAAGGCGTGATGCTCACCGCACCCTGCCGCGCCAGGTAAACTTCATCATACAATGCCTTGACCAGTGCGGCCAAAACGTAACATTCGATATGCTTCATCGACGTAATGTCGATCGCTGGCTCGGTTTCCTCGCTGAGACGTTCAATCTGCCGCACGACTTCCATCATCTGCTCCACGTCCTGTGCGTTGCCACGCAGAACCAGCACGTCAAGCCCGTTGATGACTTCCATCTGCACCGGATTTACGATCCGCGAAAGACCGCCAAACTCGGCCGGTTTTTCGCCTGGCCGGGCACCAAGCACCGCGGAAACTTCCGGATTCGCGGTCGGAACCGGGGGCCGCCCCGTCGGAGCATTACCATCCGCTGCCGGGGCGTCGGGCCGCGGTTGCATGAGCAGGGCCGCCAGAGGCAAGGCCGCCGCCGGCACACCGCTCACCGTTCGGATCAGCGAAGCGGCCCGCCGGACACTGGCCAACTGGGCCGGATGCAAAGGCATCAGCCGCACCTTTCGGCCTGCCGCATCTTGCGGCGAATCAAGAACCGAGATCAGGCGGACAGCCGCATCAACTGCCGCGGCGGAACCTTCGATCTTGACCTGTCCGGTACTCAGATCGATCCAAATCGTGACCGCTCCCGGGCCTGACAATGCCAGGCGATAGCCGCGCAACGCCGTCGGTAGCGCAGGCATCTTGCCCGTGAAACGCTGTTCCGGTGTATTCTTAGGCAAGATTCCCGCACCACAGGCGGTCAACCGATTCCCCAGAGTGCTCCATAATGCCGCTTCGAGCTGGTCGGCCTGAATCCGCTTCAGAGAAATTTGGCGAACTTCGCCCGGATCCGCCGTGGCCTTCTCGGGGGCTGGCTGCAAGTCGGGAAACGCCACGGCCAACCGCTGGCTGATGCGTGACTGGACTTCCGGCGGTGCCTGGACGATTACTCGCGAGGTTCGCTCGTCGGCGGCTACCCGCACGCCGGGAATTACGCCATATTCATTCCGCAAGTTATCGGCCATAACTGCGGCCTGTCCCTGCGGACATACATAGAGCTTTACGACCAGCCCATTTTGAGCCAAGGCGGGCTGGAGAATGAGCAAGGTTGCAAGAAGTGCGGCCCCAACCCATACAATTTTGTACAGGTGCCTAATTCGATTCTTCTTTGCAAGATCTATTTTCACAATGGTTTACGTCCTTGCAATCCGATCTCGGAACCTCTTGTTCCGACCAGCGCGCAGGCGAATCCCTGCCGTCAATCTTCGCGTAGATCATATAATCGGCAAACCTTGCCTATTTCTACACTTAAATCCGATTAGGTGGTTTAGGCAAGGGAGGGGATACTGCAGTTATCCAGTGGCCTGATCATAACCTTGCCAACCGCTAGCAGTGACGGCAGGCCGTAGGGTGCGTGGAGCGAACCGGCCGGCAAATGGTGGGTTGCGCACGAAGTCGAGACGCTGACAGCACTTACCGCTGTTCAAGATCAGTTCGCATAACGCACCATTCGATGCTTCACCCACCTGGCTGCAATCGCAGCGATAGTACACGCTCATCGGCAATCCGGCCCACGGCGGCGAATAGATGTTCGAGATGTACTAAGGACCGGCGCAGAAATAACTGTCGCAAGAAAAGTAGCAGGCACACTCCGTGTGCCGTCTGCCCCCGCTCGGCGAGTGGGCAAAACACGACAGTTATTTCTGCGCCGGTCCTAAGGCGGAAATCTTCGCGGGCCTCAGCTACGGTACGTTTTCGATCCAGCAGATCGAGGTTGACCAATGCGTATTGGACAGGCTGTTCCAGAATCGTGCGTCGGCGGTGACCACTTGCGTTCCCAATTGACCTACGCTGGCATCGATTACGAGTGGAGTCACCGATCACGGCCCTCGCGAATCAGTGCGGCACTATCGCTGAATTCACAACCTGTGGCAGCTAATCTCTCTCGGATCGCATCAGCCCGATTCCATGCGGAACGCGATAACTCCCGGGTTGCCTGCTGTAGAATGACCCGTACTTCGTCCTCGAGAGTGCGACTATGATCTGCGGCCCACTGGCGTAGCAAAGTTAGGGTTTTGGGATCAAGATCCGGAATCAACAACTCAGACATCCTGAAATCCTCCAAGTAAAGGAAACTCTAGCATGTAACTATTCTAGCCTTTTCGGTCGCAAATGGCTAGAGTCGAAATGGACCAGGTAGCCTGGGCGGTTGCCCTCGCAGATGTCGGATTTGGGCAGAAAAAACCCATTAGCACGACTTCATTGCCCCCCGTTCTTCTGGCCTGACGATTGTGCTATAATTGAGAGGACGCCGTTCGACTGACCATCCAGGGCCGCGATTGCGTCGTCGATGTAGCCGAAGTCCCGGATGAAGTTCCCGTCCTCATCGGGCAGATTCCATTGGAACATCTCGATTTTGTCGTGGACCTTGCTAATCGCAAACTCATCGGCAATCCGGCCCACGGCGGCGAATA
>Ga0194057_10000160_pt1 | contig 33353 bp, 30 predicted proteins | sample SepL4415m_MetaG_FD_155474 | JGI IMG/M metagenome (GOLD analysis project Ga0194057, IMG submission 155474) | Anoxic zone freshwater microbial communities from boreal shield lake in IISD Experimental Lakes Area, Ontario, Canada - Sep2016-L442-15m | ecosystem: Environmental > Aquatic > Freshwater... | reverse complement strand
ATCTAATGGTGTACGAATTGTGAGTGATTCAAGCCGTGAACGGACAGATATTCCCCGAGCTTCAATTTGATCGATAATAGAGTTGGCATACGTGCGGGCAAACTCTTGATCGCTCCAATCAAAACCATTGTCACCATGGGCCGGTGCGTTAACTAAAACGAACCAACTTTCCAGATTTGCATCCTTGGTCATCGCCTCATCCTGGGGCGAACAAATATAAATTGTCGGTTCAGTCACCGGTTTTTTGTGAGTAAAGATTGCGTCAAATTCAGCATCATAATCTTTAGGGAAAAGTACGGTGTGATGATTGAGTGGCTCTGAATCATCTTTGCGTATTCCCAAAAGAAGAGAAAAACCTGCCAGAGATGGGTCGGCGTTATTAATATTTGTGCGGACTCTTTTAATCTTTCTAATTTTCTCAGTAATGAGTGTGTTGTAAATGAGCCAGGCGTCGGCATTAGCTATGACAGCATCGGCTGGAACAAATTCACCATTATTTAAAGTAATTCCGGTCGCACGAGCTTTGACCACATTGATTTTTGCAACGGGGGAGTTCAAATGAAAAGTGACACCAACGCTTTCGGCTCGTTGGTGTACCAAAGTAGCTAATGTGCCAAGTCCGCCCTTAATGTGCCAAGCCCCAAAGCACTCTTCAACAAAAGCTATGGAAGCTAAAACCGCTGGCGCTTTGCGCGGATCTGAGCCGCTATATGTTGCATAGCGGTCAAGGATGTAGCGAAGGTGGGAATCAGGTAATGACTGATTTGCAAATTCACGTAAGGATTTCCAGGGAGCAATAATTCGCAAATCCCGCAAAAGTGAGAATCGTTTGAGAAGAGAAAAAGGTGAACGCAATTCATTTTCAATAAATGGTTCACGCGAAACATCCCACATTTTTTCTGCTCTACGCATCATGTGATCCCATTGTTGAGCAACATCATCACTGTAAGCAGTACGAAGATTATTGAGCGTTTCATAACGGGAAAGATTGGCAAATTTGACTTGGGTACCATCGGCAAATCGATACTCAAAGGAGGGATCTACCGGTTTAATTTCGCACAGTAACCCCAAATGTTTTCCGGTACGTTGAAAGAAATCTTTATACACTGCAGGTAAAGTTAAAAGTGAGGGACCAGAATCGAAAGCAACTTTGCCAACCCACTCAGTGTGTAATTTTCCACCGGTTCGATCTGAGGCTTCGTAGAGTGAAACTTCGTGACCAGCTTTTGCTAATCGAGCTGCAGACATCATGCCGCCCATACCTGCACCTATTACGACGACCTTCACAGGGTTCGGCCCTTCCATTGAACTTCTCCGCGCATCACCCAGGAATAAATAATGAGATAAATCAGCAACGCAGTAGAAATGGGATGAAAAAACGCATCCAGACCGCTCTTACCAACTTTTATTGAACTCATGGCGCGCGTAAGCGTAACGGCGGCATAGGCATACCACGCTACATATGATCCTGTGATGCCGGCGATTAAAGGGGCAATACCGGTAATAAAGAGAAACGCAATTGCAATTGCCGAACCAAGAAGTGAACCAAAGGCGGCATGGAGAGATTTACCGTACCCAGCTTCTATCTCTTTCCACGATGAATACATCCGAGTTGATGCAATTGCTGAACCATTTGCTACGCAACCATGAGAACCATTCATTACTAATGCACGTCCTAAGAAAACATCATCTAAAACCCTGTTCTTCACGGATTCGTAAGCGCTTATTTGAGCCAACGCCGCACGCCGCACAACGAAGAATTGACCATTAGCAACAACCATCGACGATCGTGAAGTTGTTTCGGCAAATCGGAGAAGAACGGTCGACATCCATGACCACTGCAGTAATGGCTGGACCAATTTTTCTGACCATGTCTGAGCCAATTGCGCTGGGTAAGGTGAAAGAAAATCTAGATGTGAACTTCTGAGCAAAGTAACTGCTCGGCTTATGGCATCAACTTCCAAGCGCACGTCGGCATCTATCGAAATAATTATCTCGCCAGCCGATTTTTCAAAAAGTTGCTGTAATGCCCACGTCTTACCGATCCAGCCTTGTGGCAAAGGCCCACCAGTGAGCACCGTGAAGTTGCTCAATCCCTGCGTGTGTTGATGAAGTAATGCCAGAGTTTGATCTTCAGAGTTGTCATCTAGCAATAGATATTCCACATTCAGTAAATGTTTTTGACTTGCAAGATTTTGAATCAATTGCGCGACATTACTGGCTTCATTGCGCATTGGTACTACAACACTAATTTTCTCTTCTACCTGCATCAAATTCCGTGGAGTTCTGATGGTCAGGAAATTAATCAGAGCTATCAGTAAAATTAGCCCTGCGGGAATACCAAGTACATAATCCATAAAAGTTATGGGCGCCCTAACCAACGATTGAAGAAATAGGGAGAAAAAACAATGGTAAATATCGCCCCAGCGAATAACGCAATCCCAGGGCGGTGAAAAAAGAAGAGGTTGCCGACGAAACCTGAAAATAAAACCCACAATATAAATGCATCGGTAGTTCTAAAGCCTGCGCCACCTTTGCGCTTATCGCGTGGAGTAATCAGATGCAGAATCCCAATCAAAAACATTCCACTGAGCAACCAACCGAAAGTATTTGATAGCGGGATCTCTGGTTGAAAAGGCACATGAGCTCCAGAAACTCTCCACGTCCATCGGCCCGAAGTCACCATAAGTGGATCTAGAAAAAGATCCCATGTAGCTAATGCAATTCCGCCATAAAGAAATACCCAGTTACCCGCTATTCGCCTTGCTGCAGTTAATACTGGATGAGCCATCATGATCCACGCAAAAGGTACGACAAGTGGAACTTGGAAAATCTTTAATCCAAGATCAGATGAGTAGGAGTAACTTCCAAATGGCCAAGCAGTTTGGACTCCCACATGCTCAATAATTAATGCAAAGATAAAAGTGAAAAGAAAGTATGTGCTTGCATAGCGTGCACCGTATGCAAGAAGTGCGTGAAGCAACATTGCACCAGCACCCCAATAGACAACGTTAATTGTAAGCAAACGTAAAGTTTCACCGTGAACTAAGGGGTAGATAACTTGAAGGAAAATTGCAATTCCAAAGACAAGGTTTAATAAACCATTAGCTCGAGGTGATAATTGACCATAGCGACGCCGTCTTGGTGTGTAATGACGTATCGACATAGGAGTTAGTCTGCCCTATTCCATTTATATGTAGTAGTTACTCAAGTGAGCCGCGTATTTCACGCGCAGCAAAGCGCGCAAATAGCTCTTCTGAATACCAATTAAAGGCCGAAGTATCAGCAATCGCCTTTTGGTGGGCTGCACCCTTATATGCAAAGTTCTTTATTGCATCCCCCGACTCCCACAAAGAGAAAGTGCCCTGCAAACCAATAGGAGCTTCACCAATTCCGATTGCCGATATCAACCCTGGCGCCGATTTCAATGACATCGTTACAGGCGGCACGGAGCTCCAAAATCGAAAGTTTTGGTGCCATTTAATTCGCGCGCGTGTAATTGCTGCAACTGGTCCAGTCCAATCTTTTGCCGTTGCAATAAATGGTTCCTGCTTTGCCCATTGACCATGAGAAGAGATTGGTTCAAGAAGAGCACGAAATTCACTTGCACTATTTTTACGCCATTGCTTCACAACAAAAGATTGGTCAAAGGAATCTATGTCTTGAACTTCTACGATTAAACCCCAACGAAGAGCATTGGCATCCGAAGGTGTGAAAGTTTCACCTTTACCTGTGCCAAGTGATTTGAAGAATCCAACATTCTTAGAGCGACGTAATACAAAACGATCCATGCCCATTGCAATAAGCGCAAAAGGAATACGGCTAGGCTTAATTGTCCAGAAGTAAGCAACGATCATTTGAACCAGCGAATCATTCTATTTCTGTTCAATTAAATCCCATTTATTTCCATAGTTGTCTTTGAATACCACAACTTGACCATAGGCCTCTTGGCGGGGAGTTTCAATGAACTCAATGCCTTTTGATTTATAACCCTGGTAGGTTTCATTGAAGTTAGTTGTATACATAAAGAAACCCACTCGACCACCAGTTGAATTACCAATAGCGGCCACCTGGGTTTCATTGGCAGCTTTTGCTAGCAAGATTCGAGCCCCTTGTGAACTAGGTGCAACGACTACCCAACGCTTTTCAGGCGATAGGACTGTGTCTTCAATAAGGGTGAAACCAAGATCATTAACGTAATGAGAAATAGCGGAATCGTAGTCATCAATAACTAATGCAATCATTCCTAAAGTGTTCATAATTAATCGCCAACCACCATCGGAGTTGCTCCTGTGACCCGGGAAAGTTCAGTAAATGAAGTTGGGTAAACCGAGTGTGGGTGCCCTGCAGCAGCCCAAGCAACTGCATAGTCATTGAGAGCTTGATCAATCACAGTGATCTCTGGCTTGTTCACCCAACCCACAGGCGATACGCCACCAATAGAAAAACCTGAAGCGTTCTTAACAAAGTCAGCATCAGCGCGGTGGAGTTTTTCGACGCCTAAGTTCTTAGCAACAAGGTCGGTATCTACTCGATGACGTCCACTTGTAATCACTAGAAGTGGATTACCGCTAGGCAATTTAAAGACGATCGACGATGCAACCTGTCCTACTTCAATTCTTAGAGCATTAGCGGCATCGAGTGCGGTGCGCGCTGAGTCAGAGAGAATTGTTACTTCTCCTGGGCAACCCAGTTCTTTTAGTAGAGCAATTACACGAATAACCGAAGGGTTAGTCAGAACTTCTTCCACTTGTTAAGCAACGCGGCTTTCTAATGTGAGTGCTGACATAAATGCATCGACTACTTCTTGTTTGCTCCATGGCTTAGGTGCTTGTGTAATAAAGAAGTCGTTAAGTGCGATATCGGCTAACTCATCGATATCGCCTTCGACAAAGCCCAGGGATGAAAGAACCGGGAATTGAAGTTGAGCCAGAATCTTTCGGACTGCATTTACGCAGCGAGATCCATCTTTAGTGCCATCTTGTGGAACACCCATTGCATCAGCGATTCGCTCCATTTTTTCAGGAACAATTTTTGCTTCACGAGTAAGGGTTTCAACTAGAACTAAGCCAATTGTTAAACCATGTGGAACATGCTTGAGGCCTCCAATAGCTTGACCCAATGAATGCTCGGCTGTGCAGTCAGAGATGTTCATTGTTAAACCGGCCATCATGCTGCCTGATGCCATTCCAGCGCGTGCAACTTTGTTATTACCATCTTTAAAAGCTGCAACTAAAGCTGGAGTCATCATGCGAACGGCTTCATAACCAATTGCATCGCCAATAGGTGTGCTGCATTTAGCAATGATTCCGGCAATTGCTTGAGCCAGTGCATCGATACCTGTATTTGCAGTCATTGAAGGTGGCATTGAATACGTAAGAACTGGATCAACTAGTGCAACTTGCGCGCGAAGATTTCCATTTGCAATACCAGCTTTGCGACCCGCTTCTGGATCGGAGATAACTGAACCACCGGAAACTTCAGAACCGGTTCCAGCCGAAGTTGGAAGAGCAATGAGTGCAAGTGTTGGTGCTGGATATACCGGGGCTTTAGATTGAAATTCACGGAAAGTGCAGTTGAGTTGTGCGCACAAGCGGGCAGCTTTTGCGGTGTCAATAACTGAGCCACCACCAAGAGCAACTACAACATCTGATCCAGCGGCTTTAAGCGCGGCAATTGCATCATCCACCATTTGAATTGTTGGCTCACCGGCAGGCTTTTCAAAAATAGTAGTAGTGATTCCAGCGGCAGTTTTCATTTGCTCAATGAGCTTTGCGGCAGCTGGATTAAATTTTTCAATATCTTTATCAACCATCAAAAAGACTTTACTTGTTCCGAGTTCGGCAACAACTGCGGGCAAAGTCTCTGCCACACCTTCTCCAAAGCGCACTTTAACTGGAAGGTGGTTATTGAATGCAGTGATGTTGTCCACGGATAGCTCCTTGATTAATTGGGATTGATTGAATTCTATATCGATTGGGGCTTTTTAGAGTAGCGGCTCAGAATTAGATGCAGCGCGATGCCAATAGCCATGCCCCAAATTAAGTCAATTGCGACGGTGCTGATTGCCGTTACGACCAGCGTTGTCGCTTCAGATTGAGTGGTCCTTAGCGATTCCATGATCGAAACTGGATTAAGAATCCGATAACTAGTTCCCAGCAATAAACCGGCAATAACTGCCGTTGGTATCTGGCTCACTAGTGGCGCAGCAACGATTGCAATAAATAAAAGTACTAAGGCGTGAAAAACCGATGCGAGTCGAGAAGTGGCATGCGACCTTACGTTCACACTTGTACGAGCGATTGCACCTGTAGCTGGCATCCCGCCAAAAATTGAGGCAACTAAAGTTGCTAAACCCTGACCAAATAATTCTCGGTTTGGTTCGAATCGCTCTGGGCTGTGAGCGAGTCCGTCGGCAACGCGTGCAGAAAGCAGAGATTCAACGGCAGCAAGAAGTGCGATCCAGAGCGCCGGAATAAGCAAGGCACTTAGATTATCAAATATCGGTTTTTGATACGTTCCAAGAGACCGGGGGATAGTTCCAATAGTTGCCACATTAATTGCGAAAATTTTCACGATTATCGTCATAAGTAAAAGTGCAACGAAACTAGCTGGTATGTGAAATTTAAACTTAAAGCGATGAGTTATAGAGGGCCAAGAAAACTTAATACCTAAAGTAATTGCTACGACTAAAAGCGATGTGTAGTTGAGCCCGGCATGCAGAGCATCTGTAACGGTATTCCATGCAACGATGTAGCTTTTTTCTCCAGCTCCCTTAGTAATTCCCAACGCTAGCGGGATTTGCTGCAGCGAGATTATTAATGCGATACCTACTGTGAAACCTTCAACGACTGTCCATGGCACTCTTTTAATTACTGCGCCAAGTTTGAAGATTGCCATTGCAATCACCATGACACCTGCCATCAAACCCAGTGCCGGGATTGCCGAGATTCCGTAAGTATGAACAACTGGAATCAAAATAACTGTCATCGCACCGGTAGGACCACTGACTTGGTATTTAGATCCACCAAATACTGCAGCAATAAAGCCGGCAATAATCGCCGTGGTTAAACCGGCTGCTGCTGACATTCCCGATGTAATTCCAAAGCCGATTGCCAGGGGCAGAGCAACTATGGCCACAGTTAAACCAGCGATCAGATCAGTGAATAAATCTTTACGGTTTCTAGCGAATTCATTTCTGCTGGGCCAGAAGGAGAAGAACATAAGTGAGTGTAAGCAGACTATTGCTCCGTTGTCAGTTACCGTTATCACCTTATGAGTACTGATTTAATCACCATTGCAACGCGTGCGCGTAATGGGCTCTGGGCCACCTTTTTCTTTATGGGTGTTGTCTCTATGGCTTGGGTTGCGCGCATCCCAGAAATTCGTGATGCCAATGGATTAAACAATGGACAGCTTGGCTTAATCTTGTTAGCTAGCACTATTGGTGCACTCATCGGAGCACAACTTGCTGGCCGGTTAGTCCACTCGTATGGAACTAAAGCAGTAATTCGAGTCGCAATCATCATCATGCCGGTTGGTTTGATTTTGATGGGTCTTTCAACTTCGCCATTAACTTTGATTGCCGGGCTATTCATAATGGGCCTTGGATATTCCAGTATGGATATTTCTTCAAATACTCAAGCAGTAGTCATTGAAAAACTTATGGGACGTCGCGTTATGTCCTCGTTTCATGCGCTGTGGTCATCAGGAGCTTTTGCAACAACAGTTCTTGGTGGATCAATTGCAAAGCATGTGACACCTCGCGCAAATTTAGTAGGTGTAGGTATTGCTTGCTTCTTCTTATTCATCCCAGCAGTTCGATTGTTACTTCCCTCAACTTTAGATGAGCATGATGGCGGCGATGAAGAAACGCAGGCCAAGATTCCGCTATTTGGAAAATCAGTTCTTCCGCTATGGGGGATGGGAATTGGTTTACTTGGCGGTCTCATCGCCGAAGGTGCCTCAAGTGATTGGGGCGCAATTTTGTTGCGCGACAACATGGGTTATGGAATTGGCGTGAACGCCTCAGCGTTTGCAGTCTTTTCTTTAGCAATGATTACTGCCCGCTTTTTGGGCGATAGAACTCTGGATTACTTTGGCCCCAGAAAGACGGTGCTGTACGGGGGTTATCTAGGCGGCTTGGGACTCGGGCTGGGAATTGCAATCGGAGTTCCACTTTCGACTTCACACCCACTTGCGGCTTTAGTAATAGTAAATATTGGTTTTGCTTGTGCTGGAATTGGAATTGGTCCGATGTTTCCAGCTTATATTTTGGCAGCATCTGAAGTACCAGGAATGGCCTCCTCGGTGGCAATTGCTCGTGTAGGTGTCATCGGCCTGTTTGGTTATTTCATTGGTCCATCGGTGACTGGTGCCTTAGCTCAATTAATTTCTTTGCCGGTTGCAATGACGTATCCAGTTCTTATGTTGATTCTGGCTGGGTATCAATCACACGTCATTAAAAAATAAAGCCCCCACAGATTTATCCGTAGGGGCTTTATCGGTTACTAATTAGAAGTTAAAGAATGCACCCGTAATATGTGGTCCGAAATTATCTCCAGAACCAACTAGTACAAAGATGATTAATGCTGCGCCTGCAATTGAGAGATTCTTAAAGAAGTTATTCATCTCATTTTGCTTAGCTGTGGCATCACTCTCTTTCCAGAAAGCATGCATTAAGAAAGCTGTTGGGATTAAGAAGAGTGCGATAAGCAATGCGCCTAGATCTGCATAAATTCCTAGAGCGACATAGAGGCCGCCAATAAGAATCATTAAACCTGATACTGCGACGCTGAGCTTTGCTGCCGGGACCTTCTTATACGTGGCATATCCAGCCATGGCATCTAGTTTGATCAGGTGCATGATCCCTGAGTTAATGAAGATCAGAGCAAAGAGGATGCGACCGATAACGAGTACTGCGTTCATAGGACTCCTTAGTGTGGTGAATTCTTTCAAGGCTAATTTTAATTGAAGTTTCAACTATTTTCTCTAGGCGACACGCTCGCGCACTTGCCATTTGTCAGCCCAAGGGGCTATTTTTCGAACATCTGTTCGAATACTCACAGCCTCAGAAAGGCGCCCGCCGCAATGTCAGTCCCACAGGTCAATCCCGCCCACGACGTAACAATCGATGGTGCAACAACACCTATTGAGTTCACTTTTAAGGGTCGACGCTTTCGCATTCATGCAGTTTTATCCAGGTGGTGCGAAGCAGGTGGTTGGTGGAATCGCATTAGCGATGGCAAGTACAGACCTGATGATCAAGCCCGGGCTTTGTGGCGTGTAGAAGCTGCACCTATTGGGGCGTTAACAACTTTTGAATTAGAACGCGATGAACTTAGCGGTCAGTGGATTATCCGTAACGTATGAGCTTTATTCATTTAAATGTTGCTAGTGCCTATTCACTCAAATATGGAACAACACAACCTGCTGATTTAGTAGAACGTGCTGCCAAATTTGAAATGCCCGCACTGGCATTAACTGATCGCGATGGTCTAGCTGGTGCTATTCGTTTTGCCCAAAGTTGCGTTGATTTCGGTATCGCTCCCATTATCGGAGTGAACCTGGCAGTTGATATGGGCGGGGCAAATAATCGCATCACATTGTTGGCACATAGCGATGGGGGATGGCGCTCGCTCTGTCGATTACTGACCAGCCTTGCAATGACTAGTGATAATCGCAACCCAGCACTGACACTTGAATTTTTACAACGTTTTAACCATTACAGCACCAACGTCTATGCCCTACACGGTCCGCAATCTATGGTCGGTTCATTGATTACCGATAATCGAATCGATGCCGCCTTTACGGCCTTTAATCACATGCGCGATTTATTTGCCGGTAATGCCATCGAATGTGTATCGCACTTAGTTGCCGGCAAAGGCCCACGTTCCACTTCTCACGCAGCTAAATCACTTATTTTTGCCCGTGACCACGATATAGATGCAGTCATCACTAATGCCGTACGAATGCGCGATCGCGCCGATGGGCCAGTAGCCGATGTTTTAGATTGTGCTCGCCAATTAGTGCCCCTACATCCGCGCCATGTTGAACGGCGCAATGCTGAAGGTTTTTTAAAATCTAGTGATGAAATGATTTCGCTAGCCGCAGAAATTGCACGGGCTGCGGGGGAGCGAACTCCGCGGCAACTACTTGCAACAACGCGTGTCTGGGCTGAACGTTGTTTGCTATCACCGCAACGCGATATTGGTTTAGGTGGAGCGCATCTACCCGAAGCCCAGGTAGTTGGCGTTGATTCAGCCCATGAAATGCGGGTATTGCTACGCACACGTAGTGAAGCTGCAATTAACTGGCGCTATAGCGATAGCGCAACAATTAAAAAAGTGCGCACACGTTTAGATGATGAACTATCAACAGTTGCAACGTTGGGTTTTGAATCATATTTTTTAACTGTTGCTGATATCTGCGACATGGCACGGAGCGCCGGTATCCGGGTAGCGGCCCGAGGCAGTGGCGCAGGTTCATTAATCTGTCACTTGCTCGGAATATCTGGTGTTGAACCATTACAACACGGTCTATTGATGGAGCGCTTTTGTTCACCGTTGCGCCGAGCATTGCCAGATATCGATATCGATGTTGAATCACATCGCCGTCTTGAAATCTACGACATGGTTTTTAAACGTTATGGAAATAGCCAGTGGGATACACCAGGAAATCAATCACGGTGTGCCACGGTTGCAATGGTTGATACATACCGGGCCCGGCATGCAATTCGTGATGCAGGTGCCGCTCTGGGCTTACCCAGCATGGAGATCGACATGTTAGCTAAATCCATGCCGCATGTGCGTGCCCGCAATATCTCTAAGACGCTGGAGAACCTGCCCGAACTTCGCTCTCTCAATATCTCTGCGCCACTGACTGCAATGACAATTGCATTAGCAGAGCGGCTCGATGGTCTGCCACGTCATTTATCGATGCACCCGTGTGCCATTGTTTTATCTGATGGGGGATTACTCGATCGCACGCCCTTGTTATCAAATGCCAGCGGTTATCCCATGGTGGTCTTTGATAAAGATGATGTCGAAGCCATTGGTTTATTAAAACTCGATGTCTTGGGTGTGCGCATGCAGTCGGCGATTTCATATGCCATAGCCGAAATAGCGCGCACCGAAGAAAAGAGCGTTGATATTGATTCAGTACCTTTAGATGACCCCGATACATATTCATTGATTCAATCCACTAATACCTTGGGTTTATTTCAAATTGAATCTCCTGGGCAGCGCGAATTAATTGGAAAGTTAGAGCCAAGAACATTTACTGATTTAATTATTGATATCTCACTCTTTCGCCCCGGCCCAGTTAAATCTGACATGATCACCCCTTTTCTTAAAGCCCGCCACGGTTGGGCAAAGGCGCAAATCATTCACCCTGATCTCTATGAAATTCTGCGCGATACCGAAGGCGTTGTTGTTTTCCATGAACAGGTTATTGAAATCATTGCAACGATGACTGGATCTTCCTTAGCTAGCGCTGACGAAAAACGGCGAGCGTTGGGGGATAAAGCTGGTCAACAAGAAGTCTGTGACTGGTTTTTTCCTGCAGCAACGGCGCGCGGTTATGAGCTAGCAATCATTAACCAAATCTGGGAAGTCTTGCGGGCCTTTGCATCCTTTGGTTTTTGCAAAGCACATGCTGCAGCTTTTGCGTTGCCTACATACCAATCAGCTTGGTTAAAAACGCATTACCCAGCAGCATTTTTAGCGGGTGTACTGACTCATGACCCTGGCATGTACCCCAAACGTTTAATCGTCGATGAAGTGCGGCAAATGGGATTAACCGTTGCACCCCTTGATATCAATGAATCTGATGCGGTGTATCGGGTTGAAGATAAGGGTCAATCAATTCGTATTGCACTTTCTACTCTTGCCAAGATTAGTGATGCTGAAATCGCATCGATTATCGCGGGCCGTCCATATATAGATCTCACTGATTTCGTACGCCGGGCCGGTTGCAGTGCACCAGTTACCGAAAGTGCAATTCTTACTGGCGCTTTCGATCGTTTGCACCCCGAAGTTAATCGCCGTGACTTGCTGTTGCATTTTTCTGATCTGCAAAAGTCTCCTAGCGCTGGCATCACTGGCGCCCAAATGAATTTAGCTTTTCCCGCCCCCGTATTAATCAGCAGTGGTTTGCCAGATATGACGCCGGCCGAAAGTGTTAAACATGAAATCGAGCGGTTGGGAATGGATATGTCGGCCCACATGATTGAGTTTTATAGCGATTTCCTTAACGCAATAGGTGCGGTGCGTTCGGCAGATTTATTATCTCAACGTTCACGCTCATCAGTTTTAGTTGCTGGAATAAAAGTTGCCATGCAAACACCGCCAGTGCGCAGCGGTAAGCGGGTTATCTTCGTAACTCTTGATGATGGATACGGTTGTAGTGATTCAACATTTTTTACCGATACCCAAGCCGACTATGCCAACACGCTTTATTCCTCATCTCTGCTACTGATTCGTGGCATTACTCGGCGCACGGGCGCACGGGGTATTTCATTGCGAGCAACAGGTGCGTGGGATCTGCGCGCGGCCTATGAAAGTTGGCGCACAAAAGAAAGTACGCTGGCAATATGAGTGAAGAGGTCAGTGCCCAAGCAACGATCCTTCATGTTGATATGGATGCATTTTTTGCATCAGTTGCCGAGCGTGATAATCCAGAGTTAAAAGGTAAGGCCGTTGTTATAGGTATGGGCGCACGCGGAGTTGTATCGGCGGCAAACTACGAAGCCCGCAAATTTGGTATTCACTCGGCAATGCCGGTGGGCCGCGCACGTCGCTTAGCACCACATGCAATTTTCTTGCCAGTTGATATGCCGCGCTATCAAGAAGTCTCAGAACATGTCATGGAAATCTTCCAAAGCTTTACGCCATGGGTAGAACCGATTTCATTAGATGAGGCTTTTTTAGATGTAACTGGTTCGCAAAAATTATTGGGAACTGGCCGCGAAATTGCTGCAGCGATTCGCAAGAAAGTAGAGGATCAAGAGGGCATCACGTGTTCAGTAGGAATTGCACCTTCTAAGTTCATTGCAAAGTTAGCTTCGGCGCACTGCAAACCAAATGGAATGTTAGAGATAACTGCCGATCGCATTCTTACTTTTTTACATCCATTACCGATTCAAGCAATGTGGGGAGTGGGGCCCAAAACCGCTGAGGTACTTGAACGGCTTGGTCTTCGCACAATTGAAGATATCGCAAAGCTACCTCGGACAACATTAATTCGCGCTTTAGGTGAAGCTAATGGCGCCTCGTTGTATGAACTGGCATGGGGGCGCGATTACCGCGATGTAACACCGGAAGAGCCCGATCGCAGTATCAGCGCCGCTGAAACTTTTGCGCAAGATTTAGATAACCCAGAAGAGATCCTTACCGAATTTTTGCGACTGACAGAACGCGCTACCGCCAGATTGCGCGACCGTGAATTATTTGCAAAGACAATAAGCATCAAAGTTCGCTTTGCTGACTTCTCAACAATTAATCGCAGCAAAACTTTGCCGCTACCAATTGACAGTACGCACGATGTATATGAGGTAGTACGCCAGCTCTACCAAGCACTTCGCATCGAAAAAGCCAGACTTCGTTTAGTGGGAGTATCACTGGAGAATTTGAGTGAAGGCGCACCTGTGCAGTTAGTGCTTGGCGAGCGCGAAATAGGGTGGCGACAAGCTGAAGGAGCTATGGATAAGGCCCGTGCGCGCTTTGGACGCGGAAGCGTGCGCCCAGCCCGCCTGATAAAGAGCAGTGAAGATGATGAGGATTAGTTTTTAAGTAGCCAGAGCGCACGTCTGTGTTCTATTGTTGGCCCATGCCTTTGTCAGATCACGAAAAGCGAATGCTTCAAGAGATGGAAGCTGCCCTCATGACTGAGGATCCACGCTTAGTTTCTGCCCTTTCCGGGGATGCTAAGCCTTTAGGTCGTAACCGCATTCTCCTTGGCCTGGCTCTTATTGTTCTCGGCATCGTTGTTCTCTTTGGCGGCCTCATTGCAAAGCTGACACCGGTTGGAGTTCTCGGATTCATCATCGCGCTAGCCGGGGTAATCACAGCTATCTCTTCCATGGGGCGGCCGTCATTGCCCAAAGGCAAGGGCAGATCAAAGCTCGGCGCTCGCATGGAACAACGCTGGGATAAGCGCAATAACCAGTAAATAGTTCGTAGCTTTCACATCCAGGGCTCCCGAAAGGGGGCCCTTTTTCATGCTCGGAAGCGGTGGGGGCCGGTGGGGGCAAAAGGGAAAATAGTGGCGAAAGGTGGTTGAAAAAGGAGGAAAGTGGAGTAAAGTGGGGAATTAAGCGCGGAAAGTAAGCGCAGCGAACCTGGGGAAGGGGGCGCTAAAAATGTTTCTTGGCACCCACGAGCCACGTCTAGATGACAAAGGTCGCCTGATTTTGCCCGCGAAGTTTCGCGAAGAGTTAGCTGCAGGTTTAGTTATTACTAAAGGCCAAGAACGTTGTCTTTATGTTTTTCCATCACATGAGTTTTCAGTAATTACCGAAACGCTAAAACAAGCGCCAGTCACTGCGAAATCAGCACGCGATTACATGCGTGTGATGTTTGCAGGTGCACACGATGAAATTCCAGATCGCCAAGGTCGCGTAACTATTCCACAAGGACTTCGCACATATGCAGGTCTAGAAAAAGATTGCATTGTTATTGGTGCAAATACTCGCGTTGAAATTTGGGATGCAACTTCTTGGAATGAATATCTAGCAGATCGCGAAAAGGGTTTTGCTGATGTTTCGGAGGAGGTATTCCCGGGCTTGTTCTAACTCTCTCGTTTGTGGCCACCGCCGACCTTTCGAAAATATCGGCGCCCCTTCCCCGGCGCCGCTATCAAACAGATCCGTCGGCCGGCGGTGACCAGAGATGAGAGCACTGCAGTAAAGAAGAAAGTACGAATCGCTTAATTGAAAGGGGGAAGATTTGACTAGCAATACTGCACATGTATCAGTGATGCGCGATCGCTGTATTGATTTATTGACCCCTGCAATTACCGCAGCTACAAATCCAGTTGTCGTTGATGCAACCCTTGGTTTTGGCGGACACACTGAAGCCTTACTTACTAAATTTCCACATTTAACCGTCATTGGAATCGATCGCGATACTGATGCACTTGCGGCAGCAACTGCGCGCTTAGCGCCATTTTCTGATCGGCTACTCACATCACATGCAACTTTTGATGCTATTGCAGATGTAGTCGCCTCACATGGTTTTACTAAAATCGATGGCGCTTTATTTGATCTCGGTGTCTCATCTATGCAGTTAGATCAAAGCGAACGTGGTTTCTCTTATTCTCAGGATGCTCCACTTGATATGCGCATGGATCGCACCCAATCTTTGACTGCGGCAGAGATTGTCAATACATATGCACCAGGGCAATTAGTAAAAATTCTGCGCACTTATGGTGAAGAAAAGTTTGCAACTCGAGTAGTTGAATCAATCGTGAAAGCTCGCGCTATTGCGCCGTTGAATTCAACCTCGCATTTAGCTGCACTGGTAAAAGATGCGATTCCTGCGGCTACGCGTCGTACAGGTGGAAATCCAGCAAAGCGTACTTTCCAAGCACTTCGTATCGAAACTAATGATGAATTAGGTGCAATTACGCGCGCGCTTCCCGCAGCTCTGAGTTTGCTCAACGTCGGCGCACGTCTAGTGGTGATGTCTTTTCAGTCTCTGGAAGATCGAATTGTTAAAGAGCTTTTCATTGCATCAACTACTTCAGGAACTCCACGCAATCTTCCTTTTGAACTTCCAGAATTTGCTGCCAAATTTTCACTTGTAGTTCGCGGAAGTGAAACACCAACTGAACAAGAACTCAACGAGAATCCACGCTCGGCATCAGTTCGTTTGCGTGCAATCGAAAGGATAGCTGCATAATGGCAATGACCGCTTTCGCTCCAGCGATTACACGTTCTCGCGAAAAGATTGTTACAAAGACGGCTGAAGTCGCACTCAAACTTGTTCCAGATGCTTCGGCTGATACACAAGAGAGTCGTAAGTATTTTGCTAAATTTGTTTCAGTAATTGGTGTTTTCACTCTTCTGTTTCTTCTTTTCATTAATACTTTATTAGCCCAAGATGCTTTTACTTTAAGCCATCTCAAAGTTGAAGCCAAGATGGTCAGTGATCAGCGCGAAGCCATTGCCCGCCAAATGGATAATCTTTCTTCACCTGAAAATCTTGCAAAAGCTGCTACTGCGCTAGGCATGAAAGCATCCGATAGCCCAACATATTTAAATCTCGATCAAGTTGTAGATACCCAGAAAGTTACAACGCATGGGTAATTTCTCTCTCACACATAATCGAATTCGAAGCCTGATATTTGTCATGGCTTTGGTTATGTTTCTATTTGGGCTGCGCTTAGTTCAAGTTCAAGCGGTGCAAGCAGGAGAGTATCGAGCACGTGCAGTAAATGAAATGGAAAATACAAAATCCTTGCCAGCACCTCGAGGAGTAATTACCGATATAAATGGCGTTGCTTTCGCACGCAGCGTTGCGGCAATCAGCATTGTTGTGGATCAAACTCAAATAACTGATCCAGCGCGAGTAGCCAATTTTGTCGCTCCAATAGTGGGATTAACTGCTGCCGAAGTTCAAGCAAGTATTTCGGGTACTCGCAAATGGAATATGGTTTTACAAAATGGGCAACCAGCCGTGTGGCGCAAACTTTCGGCAGCCCTTGCTGATTACAACGCGCCACTACCGGCAATGAGTCCACAAAGAATTATTGGGTTTTATCCAGAGCGCGGATATATTCGTGACTATCCATCAGGTTCCTTAATTGCTTCCTTAATTGGTTTCGTCAACCGCGCGGGTGTTGGCGCAACGGGACTTGAATCAAGCATGAACTCTGTAATTTCCGGGGTGGATGGTAAGTATTCATTTGCTAATGGTTACGGCGCTGAAATTCCGGGATCGCAATCTGAAATTATTCCTGCACAAAGCGGAACTTCAGTTCGTTTAACTATAGATCGCGATGTGCAGTGGGTAGCAGAGGCTGCAATTGCCCAAGCAGTTAAAGCTTCTGGGGCAATCAGCGGCACAGTGATTGTGATGAACCCTAAAACGGGTGAGATTTTGGCGCATGCAACTGCACCTACATTTGATCCTAATAACACGTCAAAAGTTTCTTTAGCTGCTATGCGAAATCCTTCGGTACAAGATGTTTATGAACCAGGTTCAACGGGCAAAGTAATGACTATGTCGGCAGCGATCGAAGAAAAGAAAGTTACTCCAGATACTGTCTTTACGGTTCCTTACGCGCTTTCACGCGCAGGTTCTACATTCCGCGATCACCAAAAACATGCAACGCTGCGATTAACGACTTCAGGAATTTTGGCAGAATCAAGTAACACTGGCTCAATTCAAGTAGGTGAATTACTTTCACATGATGTTCTGTATTCATATTTAACTAAATTCGGTGTTGGAACAAAAACTGGATCTGGATTGCCTGGCGAGTCAGCTGGAATTTTGCCTAAAGTTGCGAGTTGGTCGGGCACTACAGCACCAACGGTGGCCTTTGGTCAGGGCTATTCCTTAACTGCCATGCAAGCCACAAGTATTTTTGCAACCATTGCAAATGATGGTGTGCGAGTTTCCCCAACTGTAATTGCTGGAACTAGTGATGCAAGCGGAAATTTCACTCCGGCCGCGGGACGGACAAGTCAACGCGCGATAAGTGCCGAGACTGCACAAACTATGCGATTAATGATGGAGAGTGTTGTTTCAGCAAATGGAACCGCTCCGACGGCAGCAATTCCCGGTTACCGCGTGGCCGGAAAGACTGGAACTGCAATGCGCGTAGATGATTCTTGTGGTTGCTATCGCGGATATACCGCCTCATTTATTGGTTTTGCTCCGGCAGATAAGCCAGCTTATGTAATCAGCGTGACGATTCAGGATCCAAAAGGTTTGCACTGGGGTGGAGCTCTTGGCGGGCCAGTGTTTAAGAAAGTTATGACTTTTGTTTTACAAAGCCGACACATCGCTCCAACAGGAACCACAATTGTGCCCGTTGCATTAAATGAGAAAGAACTTCTAGCTAAGAAGGTTGCCAATGCAACGGCCACTAAATAGCAACAATAAAAAACTTAATGCTTTGGCCGCCATTGTTGGCGCTGATTGTAAAGCAAGTGACATTAGTTCTATTGAAATTTCTGGGATAACGCAATCAAGTAGTGCAGTCACAACAGGAGATCTTTTCATCGCTCTGCCCGGACAAAATCACCACGGTGCTCGGTTTGCAGCCGATGCGATTTCTCGGGGAGCAGTTGCAGTTTTAACCGATGCCGAAGGCGCAGCGCAGATCAAAGGAATTCCAGTATTGATTTCCAGTAATCCGCGCCGTGCTGCAGGCATCGCAAGTGCTTGGTTTTATTCCGAACCAATGCGCGATCTGTATAGCGTGGGTGTGACTGGGACAAATGGCAAGACGACAGTTACAACGCTCTTACATCAGATCATGACAAGTGCCGGACGCGACAGCGGATTGATTGGAACTGTTGAAGTGCGAATCGGATCTGAGTCAATAGCAAGTAAGCGAACGACCCCAGAGAGTAGTGATTTACAAGCACTCTCTGCCGTTATGCGCGAGCGTCATATGCGAAATTTAGTAATGGAAGTTTCAAGCCATGCAATAACTTTAGAACGAATTCGGGGTAGCCACTTCGCTGTTGTCGGATTTACTAATCTTTCCCAGGACCATTTGGATTTTCATAAGGACATGGAAGATTATTTCCAAGCAAAAGCTAAATTATTCACTTTTGAATACGGAGATTTAGCGGTTATTAATATTGACGATACATATGGCAAGCGCTTAGCGGCACAAACTGAATTACCGGTTCTGACTGTGTCCCGGTTAGATACCAAGGCTAACTGGCACTTCAGTGCAATTACCTCAGATTATGTTGGAGCCTCAGTATCCATACGAGGCAGTGGCGGGATTTTAATTGAAGGTAAAACACAGTTACATGGCGGATTTAATTACGACAATTTATTAATGGCAGTTGCGATAGCGGTGGAAAGTGGAATTGATCCCATTGATATCGCCGCAATCCTTCCTTCGCTCACTGGGGCCGCAGGTCGGCTTGAAGCGGTTAATCTTGGGCAGAATTTCACCGCCCTTGTCGATTATGCGCATTCACCAGATGCAGTTAAAAGAGTGTTAGAAACCGCGCATGAAATTAGCGATGGAAAAGTCATTGCAGTTTTAGGCTGCGGGGGAGATCGAGACAAAACTAAGCGGACTTTAATGGGACAGGTTCTGCATGAAGGTGCCGATATCGCTATTTATACAAGTGATAATCCACGCTCGGAAAAACCTGAAGAGATTTTGGTACAGATGGTGCTCGATATTCAAGTAACGCCGCCAAATGAAGTAATTGTCGATCGAGTACAAGCAATTCAAAGTGCAGTGAATTTAGCGCAAGCTGGCGACGTGGTAATAATTTTGGGAAAGGGCCACGAAAAAGGCCAAGAAGTCGCGGGAATAGTGCATGAATTTGATGATCGAATTGAATTAGCTAAAGCAATTGAGGATAAAAAATGATCACCTTAACTGCAGGCGAAATCGCCTTATTAGTAGGTGGGCAAATTTATTGCGATAAAGATTTACTTGTATCGAAAGCGCCAGTCTTTGATTCGCGACTTGCAACACCAGGATCTTTCTTTCTAGCCCTTAAAGGCGAGAATGCCGACGGACACGAGTTTGCCGCTGATGCTTACCGTAATGGCTCGATGTTTGCTTTAACCTCACATCGCATTGATGGTCCATGCATTGTTGTAGGCGACGTCGTAGAAGCACTATCAATTATCGCAACTTTTGTTCGAAAGCGTTTAGATAAGTTAACGGTCATCGGAATCACTGGATCGCAAGGCAAGACAAGTACGAAAGATTTATTAGCTCATATGTTGGGTGCGGTTGGACCAACAGTTGCTCCGGGGGGCTCTTTTAATAATGATCTTGGCCTTCCAGTAACTTTATTGGAATGCGATGACCGAACTCGTTTTTGTATTTTAGAAATGGGCGCACGACATCAGGGTGACATTGCACGTCTGTGCTCGATTGCTGCGCCAAATATTGGTGTTGTACTTACGGTTGGAACAGCTCACATTGGAGAATTTGGTTCGCAAGCCGCAATTGCCCAAACAAAAGGGGAGTTGATCCAGTCACTTGCACCAGATGGAATCGCAATTTTAGGTTCGTATGATGAATTCACGCCAGCAATGATTAACTTGCATAAAGGAAAAACAATTATTTTCGGTGAAAAAAGCGATGTCGAAGTCCGTGCTACCGATGTTGAAATGCGCGAAGGACGCCCACATTTTGATTTAGTCACACCGGCTGGAAGAGACGCGGTTGGCATGAGACTTATTGGCGCACATCAAATTTCTAATGCACTTGCTGTTGCCGCAGTTGGTACTGCACTTTCTTTGCCACTGGAATTAATCGCCAGCTCATTATCTACCGCTGAAATTTCAAGTAAGTGGCGTATGGAAATGCATGAGTGTGAAGATTTACTCATCATTAACGATTCCTATAACGCCAACCCAGCTTCGATGGCGGCAGCCCTTCGCACACTCGTTTTATTTGCTCAAGAACGGGGAGGAGCTGCGTGGGCATTTGTAGGAAAGATGCACGAACTCGGCGAGTCACAAGCCGAACAGAGCGCAAAAATTGGCACCCTTGCCCTTGAACTTGGTATCGATCACTTAGTTGTAGTCAATGCCCCAGAGTATGGATCTCCCGAAGGATCTATGAGCGTTCATCATCGTCCCACAATCGATTCAGCCTTGGATTTATTGGAACATTTCGCCCCTGGCGATGTAGTTTTAGTAAAAGCTTCACGTTCAGAACAATTTCAAGTTTTAGCAAGTGAACTAGAAAGATTATGGTTAGAAAAGGTGGGGGCTACAGAATGACAAGAATTTTGATTGCAGGTGCAATCGCACTGGCATTTGCCCTCTTTGGAACTAAAGGTTTAATCCACATTCTTGCTGGACGTGGTTATGGCCAAATAATCCGTGATGATGGTCCATCGACGCATAAAACTAAACATGGCACTCCTACTATGGGCGGCATTATTTTTATCTCAGCAGCCATCATTGGTTACTTAGTTGCACATCTTTTAACGAGTACGCCGATGACTACTTCCGCCCTGCTTGTGATTGGATTAGTAATTGGTTTAGGTTTTGTAGGTTTCTTAGATGATTGGCTAAAAGTTTCTAAACAAAATTCACGTGGCTTAAAAGGTCGATATAAATTATTGGCTCAGGCTGGTCTTGCTGGGGCTTTTGGTTTCTTTGGTTTACGTTTTCCCGATGAGTTTCATTTGACTCCGATTTCACAGTATCTTTCAGGAGTAAGCGAAACCACAATATTTCTTGGAACTGGGCTTGTAATCATTTTCATTATTTTGATGGTGATGTCGGCAAGTAATGGAGTAAATCTCACGGATGGTTTAGATGGTTTAGCAACCGGTGCCACCATCATGACTTTCTTAGCTTTTGTTCTAATTGGAGTTTGGGAGTTTGGTCAGAGCTGTGCGATTGGTGCTATTGCAACCACGAGCTGTTATCAAGTTCGAGACCCACTTGATTTAGCCGTTCTTGCTGCAGCATTTGCTGGCGGATGTACCGGTTTCTTGTGGTGGAATACGGCCCCAGCAAAAATAATTATGGGAGATACCGGTTCACTTGCACTGGGTGCTGCGATTGCTGGATTTGCGGCGACTTTACGCGTAGAACTTCTTCTGATTCCACTAGGTGGACTGTTTGTAATAATCACCATGTCGGTAGTTATTCAAACGCTTTATTTCAAAATCAGTGGGGGCAAGCGCGTATTTAAAATGGCGCCGCTGCATCATCACTTTGAACTTAAAGGCTGGGCCGAAATTACTGTTGTAATTCGTTTTTGGATCATCGCTGGCTTGAGTGTTGCTGGGGGAATTGGTCTCTTCTATGCCCAGTGGGTAGTTAAGTAACTCCTATGCCACTGACTCGTGCTGGCGAAAAAATCCTGATTCTTGGTGCAGGTGTGACTGGCAATTCGGTTGCTCGCGCACTTCACAAGCGAGGTGCAATAGTCACGCTAGTAGATGAAAACCCAGCTGCGGTAAGTGAATTTGAAATTGTAAAAGTTTCTGAAGTTAAACTTTCAGAATTTAATAGCGTCGTGGTTTCCCCTGGCTGGCGCCAGAATCATCCTTTGATCCAGCAAGCACTCGCCCAAGGCATCCTATTGATGAACGAGATTGATTTAGCGTGGCACATTAAAAATGAAATTGCACCAAATCAGCGATGGATTGCCTTGACGGGTACTAATGGAAAAACTACAACGGTGGAAATGGCCGCAGCAATGTTACGGGCAGGCGGTTTACATGCAACCGCATGTGGCAACGTTGGAGATACTGTTATCGATGCTCTTGAGCAAAGCCACACCTTTGATGTCCTAGTTCTTGAACTCTCATCTTTCCAACTGCATTGGTGCAAAGAAGCACAGTTTGTAGCAAGTGCCATTCTCAATATTGCCGATGATCATATTGATTGGCATGGAAGTTTTGATGAATACGCTCAAAGTAAGATTTCATTACTCGATCGTTCTACTACCGCAATTCTCAATGGAGATGATTCGCAGGTGGTGCAACGAACTGCACATTGGCAGGGGCGGAAAGTGTTTTATTCCCTTGATACTCCAGCTCCTGGTGAAATAGGTTTAGTTGAGGAGTTACTTGTTGATCGTGCATTTGTGGCCGATCCTCAAGAAGCCGCCATGTTTGCCGAACTGTTAGAAGTAAAACCAACGGTTCCGCACAATGTTTCTAACGCTTTAGCAGCTGCGGCTCTAGCCCGCACCGTTGGTGTAAGTCATGAAGATATTCGAAAGGCGATACAGGGTTTTCGAACTGGCCGACACCGCCTTGAAACCATTTTAGAATCAGATTCAATTACTTGGGTTGATGATTCGAAAGCAACTAATCCCCATGCTGCAGCTGCAGCACTGATGTCCCACGAATCAGTTATCTGGATTGCTGGAGGCTTAGCTAAAGGTGCGCAGATGGGGGAGTTAATAGCTAAAACCTCGCAGCGAATTAAGGCGGCAATTCTGATTGGGGCCGATCGGGATTTGATTGAAGCGGCTTTTGTTGAATTTTCCCCGCAGACTAAGCGAGTAATGATCGATCCTGGAAGCGAGTATGTAAAAGGCGGCGATTCAAATTCGTTGATGGAAAATATTGTTACGTGCGCGATCCAACTTGCAGACAAAGGTGACAGCGTCTTACTAGCACCAGCGTGCGCATCAATGGATCAATTTCTTTCATATGCCGATCGTGGTGACCGTTTTGTACTAGCTGTTAAGAAGTTGGTTACGCATGCAAACTGAGCGCCGTGAAACGATTTTTACTAAGCCCGTCAATCTCTATTACATGCTAGTAGGCAGCACGCTAACCTTGAGTATGTTGGGTTTGATTATGGTCTTCTCTGCGTCTTCAATCTATTCCCTTGAAAATAAGGGCTCCACTTATGCAATTGTTTTACGACAATTTATTTTCTTGACCATGTCAATCCCGATGGCATGGGTGCTTTCAAGGTTTTCACTTGCTCGCTGGAAACTAATTGCCCGTTTTGGCGTTTTAGCTTCTTTGGCTCTTCTTGTAATAGTTCAAGTGCCAGGTGTTGGCAAGAGTGTTAACGGTAATCACAACTGGATTAGCTTGGGTTTTGTGGATGTGCAGCCCAGCGAAGTAGCAAAGTTTTTGATGGTTCTTTGGGCAGGTTTTATTTTAGCTAAACGTGAACGCACTGGTGAGGTACAAGCCAATGTAATTAAGTTAATTGCGCCGGCATATTTATTATGTATTTTGCTCGTTCTCTATGGCAGTGATTTAGGAACGGCTTCGGTTTTCGCCTTTGTTTTAGCTGGATTGTTATGGGTATCGGGTGTGCGCTTAGGCGCATTTGCGGTCATATCAGGCATCGGCTTCTTAGGAATTGCTGGATTAATTTTGGCTGCACCATATCGAGTACAAAGATTTGCAGTTTTTCTGCATCCATTTGCCGCAGGTCAGTATAAAAGTTATGGATGGCAACCCGCGCATAGCCTTTTAGGTCTAGCTAGTGGTGGATTATTCGGTGTGGGTCTGGGTGCAAGTCGTCAAAAATGGGGAAATCTACCTGAAGCACATACAGATTTTATTTTTTCAGTCATTGGTGAAGAGTTAGGTTTGTTTGGAACTATTGCAACACTCTTACTTCTTTCAATTCTCATTTTCGCTATCTTTAAAATTGCGTTGCGCGCAAATGATCCTATGGTGCGTTATGTCAGTTGTGGAATTGGATGTTGGATTGGCATACAAACAATTCTCAATGTTGGCTCGGCAATAAGCGTGCTACCTGTAGTTGGAGTAACTTTGCCATTACTCTCATACGGAGGTTCGGCACTGATTGCTACGTATATGGGCATAGCTTTTGTCATCGGTGCTGCCCGTAGAGACCCGATTATTTATAGCGAACTCAAGAAAATTGGTATCCCATGGCTACGATAATTTTTGCCGGCGGCGGTACTGCTGGACACATTGAACCAGCCTTAGCGGTTGCTCGTGAATGGAAAAGCGCACACGCCAAAGATGACATTGTTTTTCTAGGAACAACACATGGATTAGAAAATGCAATCGTCCCTGCAGCCGGGTTTACGTTGGCACATATTCCACGTGTCAGCATTTCACGCAAGCCCTCATTAAGTTGGCTACAGATTCCATTCGATTTATTTCGATCAGTTGCAGCTGCAGGTTCAATTATTAAAAAAGCCGACTTACTCATCGGTTTCGGTGGTTATGTAAGTGCGCCGGCGTATATTGCCGCGGGTTTGCGCCGAATCCCTATCGTGATACATGAAGCAAATGCCAAACCCGGTTGGGCAAATCGCTTAGGCGCAGTATTCACAAAAAATTTAGCTGTGGCTTATGGAGTTTCTGCAGGTGCTTTCTCCAATGCCCTACTTACTGGACTTCCACTACGAAGCGATGTGGCAACCGCTCTCATTGTTGCCGAGAAAAATTGGTCCCAAGCCCGTCATGATGCAAAAGTACGGTTAGGTTTTGATAATTCTAAGCCGCTGGTTTTTGTTATGGGTGGATCTCAAGGATCAGTTGCCATTAACTCAATCATCGCCACAGCATTACCTGAGATGATGTCGCACGATATTTCGCTCTTGCACTCAGTGGGTCGACGCAATGTATTACCTCAGAGCTCTGATTCTTATCGCCCGGTCGCCTATGTAGATGCGATGGCCGATGCTTACCTAGCTAGTGATCTGATTATCGCTAGAAGTGGGGCGGTAACGTGCAGCGAATTTCGGGCTTTGGGTCGTTATGCCTTATTTGTACCGCTACCAATTGGAAATGGCGAACAGTTCTATAACGCAAGCCAACTAGTTCAGGATGGTCGTGCCACTGTAATCGCACAGAAAGATTTCACGGCTGAGTTTTTAGTTTCTCAAATTCAGAACATTTTACTTGATGCCGAAAAATCTCAATTGGAAGGCTCTACCCTTGATGCATTAGCTGCACAAAAAATTGCTGCGCTTGGAGAATTTGCGATGGGTGGCAAATAATGAAGCCAACACTTTCTTCACTTATAGGAAAGCGCGTACATTTTATTGGAATTGGCGGCGCAGGGATGAGCGGCCTTGCCAGAATTTCGCTCTCGCATGGTATTCACGTGACTGGATCAGATGCTAAAGACTCGTCGGTTGTAAAAGCTTTGCAAGCACTCGGTGCACGTATTTCAACTTCACATAATGCCGAGAATGTAGAAGGCGCAGACTTAGTTGTTTACTCAACCGCGATTTCCCAGAGTAATCCGGAATTACAACGTGCTAACGAGTTAGGTTTGATAATTCTGAATCGCGCCTCCGCACTTTCTATTTTGATGTCCGAGTCGAAAAGTATTGCGGTAGCAGGAACGCATGGAAAAACAACTACGTCATCAATGATGGCTGTGGCCCTTCAAGCCTGCGGGGCTGATCCATCTTTTGCAATCGGTGGAACTATCACCGCCTCTGGCTCCAATGCACATCGCGGTACTGGTGAAATCTTTGTTGCAGAGGCTGATGAATCTGATGGATCTTTCATTGAATATCGGCCTTTTGCGGCAATTGTTACAAACGTGGAACATGACCATGTCGATTATTTTGCTACGCCAAAAGCAGTAGAAGATGCCTTTAAAGATTTTGTTGAAACAATTAACCCTCAAGGTTTCCTCACATTTTGTGGGGATGATGCGGGTGCTCGAAAATTGGCAGCGCACGTTTCTTCATGCGAGCTGATTTCATATGGCACCGCCGACGATTGCGATTTGAAATTAGATTCCATCGAACTAGCCGCAATGGGCTCAAAAGCGCGCGCAATTTGGCGTGGGAAAACCGTTGGTTTTATTGAATTACAGGTACCTGGTCACCATAACTTGCTCAACGCTGCAGCGGTTTTGGCAACGGGACTAAATCTTGGATTTAGCGCCCCCGATTTATTAACTGGGCTTGCTACTTTCCATGGAACTGGTCGACGTTTTGAAGTGAAGGGAACTGTCCATGGAATTCGAGTGGTTGATGATTATGGCCATCACCCAACTGAGATCGATGTAACGCTGGAGGCTGCACGTCGCTTTGCCGGAGATGGACGACTTTTAGTTATTTTTCAGCCACATCGCTATTCACGCACGCAAGCTTTTTATAAGGAGTTCGCGGTTGCGCTCTCAAAAGCCGATGCGGCGTACGTGTTAGAAATATATGCAGCCAGTGAAAAAAGTATTCCAGGTGTTACCTCACGCTTAATCACTGACCTCATGACTAATGGGCAATACATTCCCAATTTTGTCGAAGTCATTGATGCCGTTATTAACTCTGCACAACCGTTGGATGTCATTATGACTTTAGGCGCCGGTGATGTCAGTTCGCTTGCACCCATCATTGTCGATGGTCTGAAACGACGTTTTGATTAAATGAAAAACAAGCGCCTCATTGCTTTAATGTCAATCCTTCTACTTGCCGTAGCTTCCTATGTTCTGGGCTGGTCCACATTGCTCACAGTGAGAAGTATTGAAGTGACTGGGACTTTGGCAAATCTGACTTCCCAAGTTTTCAAAGGGGAAAAATTAGCCCGAGTAGAACCGCGGACAGTTGTAGCTTCCTACCAAAAATATGATTTCATCGAATCAGCACAAGTCTCACGTAACTGGCTTACTGGCAAAGTCACAATTGCGATTACCGAACGCACACCAATTGCAATCTATAACGGGGCAGCTATAGATAAGCAAGGCAAAGCTTTTGTACCTCATTCGGGGGCTGAAAAAAATCTCCCACTAATTTCGGCAGCCACAACTGCCGATGCCATAACGGCCGTAAATTTCTTTAAAACTCTGCCTCCAGAAATCTCATCTCACCTGACGCTGTTAAAAATGCTCAGTGGTCAGGCTTACCAGTTGAGCATCGATCTGGGGGATAGGAAACTTCAACTTCGATGGGGCACTGCTACTGAAAACGCTCTGAAAGTAAAGGTTTATAAGGCTTTAATGGCACAACCTGAAAATGCAAAAATAAAACGTATGGATCTTTCTGCTCCCCATGCACCAATCGTTAAATAAATATTTTTTACGACACAATAAATAATTCATGTCGGTATTTGATTAAGCGCCTCGCGCACTTTACGTTCGCCTTATCGAAAAACGTTGAATTATAAGGCTCAAGTAGAGGTTTATGGTTCCCAAGGAGGATACACGTGGCTTCACCGCAGAATTATTTAGCAGTCATCAAAGTTGTTGGAATTGGTGGCGGTGGAGTTAATGCAATTAATCGAATGATTGATGTGGGACTCAAAGGTGTTGAGTTCATTGCAATTAATACTGATGCACAACATTTGTTAATGAGTGATGCGGATGTGAAATTAGATATTGGTCGAAAGACAACTCGTGGTCTGGGTGCCGGAATGGATCCTGAAAAAGGTCGCGAAGCTGCACTTGATCACGCCGATGATATTGAAGAAATTTTGCGCGGAGCGGATATGGTTTTTGTAACTGCCGGTGAAGGTGGAGGCACTGGAACTGGTGCAGCTCCAATCGTTGCAAAAATTGCAAAAGATATAGGTGCATTAACAATTGGTGTTGTAACTCGTCCATTTTCCTTTGAAGCGAAATTGCGTTCGACTCAAGCCGATATTGGAATTGAAGCTTTGCGTGAAGAAGTCGACACTCTCATTGTGATTCCAAATGATCGCTTACTTGCTATTTCAGATCGCACAATTACTTTAGCGGACGCGTTTAAGAGTGCAGATCAAGTTCTCTTATCTGGCGTGCAGGGAATTACTGAAATCATTACTCAGCCAGGTTTAATCAACTTAGACTTTGCCGATGTTAAAGCCGTTATGTCCGGCGCTGGTTCTGCACTGATGGGTATCGGATCTGCTCGTGGCGAAAATCGCGCACTTCGTGCCGCTGAACTTGCAATCTCGTCACCACTTCTTGAAGCTTCAATAGATGGCGCAATGGGCGTCCTGCTTTCAATCTCTGGCGGTTCTGATTTAGGTCTCTTTGAAGTTAACGAAGCATGCGAGCTCGTGCAATCAGCAGTGCATCCAAATGCTAAATTCATTTTTGGAACAACTATCGATGATGCGCTCGGAGATGAAGTTCGTATTACGGTAGTTGCCGCTGGTTTTGAAGGTGGCGAACCCCGCAAGGTATCAACGCCAGTTATCAATGCTGCGACGCTTGGTGGAGTAGCAGATCCCTTGCCCGCCAATGATCCAATCTCTGTAGCGCTAGAGCTCGGTGATGAGCCAACTCCGCGACGTCGAGTGACTTTCGAAGAACTCGTAGCTGAGGATGAGATCGATGTTCCAGACTTTATGAAGTAAAGGAAGTTGCCTTCTCTTTTTACCGATCGGCGCAATGGTGTAAGCCTTGCGCCTTTTGATTCATTTAATCTAGCTCTACACGTTGGTGATAGCGCCGAATTAGTTGCACAGAACCGTAAAGCTCTGGCCGCAACCACTGCGCCATTGCAGTTTATGAATCAAGTCCATGGTGATGTGATCACACAAATTTCACATATCCAAAGTGAACCAACGAGTGATGCCCTTATTACAACCCAAACGGGGATCGCCTTAGCTGTAATGGTGGCCGATTGCATTCCGCTGTTGCTCTCTTCAACCACGGTGGTAGCGGCAGTACATGTTGGGCGTCGCGGATTAATGAATAACATTGCACTAAAGACAATTGCTGCAATGAAAGCTCTAGGTGCGACAAATATTCATGGACAGCTAGGACCTTCAATTTGTGGTCGCTGCTATGAAGTGGGGCAAGAATTAGCTGATGAAGTAATTGCGCAACATCCGGCGGCAGCAGCTCTCACGCATGGAGGAACACCTGCACTAGATCTGCCCGCGGCGTTGGTTGCACAATTGAAAACCAACGATGTTACGTATGAGGCAAGCTCTATATGCACGTTAGAGGACCCGAACTATTTTTCTTATCGCCGGCACAACATCACGGGCCGCACGGCTGGGGTCATTTGGTTATGAGCCGTCACAATGAAATCGCAACTAACTTAAATCTAGTCAAAGACCGAATTGCCGCGACAGCCTTTAAATCTGGACGTAGCGTTGAAGAGATAACTTTGATTGCAGTGACCAAAACTTTTCCAGCAAGTGATGTAGAAATCTTAAAGACTTTGGGAGTTACAGATTTTGGTGAGAATAGGGATTCTGATGGCGCTGGCAAAGCCATTAACGTGAGCGGAACATGGCATTTTCAAGGCCAGATCCAAAGCAATAAATTAAAGTCAATTACTTCATGGGCCCATGTCATTCACTCACTCGATGACATGAAACATTTTGAAATCATTGAACGCGTCGCTGCGCACCCACTTGATATTTTCTGCCAAGTTTCACTCGATGGCGCCGAAGGACGTGGGGGAGTCCAGCAGGAAAAACTCTATGAATTGGCACAGGCAATTCATACCTCCAGCCACCATCATTTGGTGGGCCTTATGGCCGTTGCCCCTTTAGGGATGTCGAGCACTATCGCCTTTGAAATGCTGGCGAAAATTCATCAGTCATTTATTCGCGATTTCCCAGAAGCTAATAAATTATCGGCTGGAATGAGTGGAGATTTTGAGGAAGCAATCGCTTATGGAGCGACACATATTCGGGTCGGCAGTTCAATCCTCGGTTCGCGATAGCTGAGCAGGTACCGTTTACACATGGCTAATCCACTCAAGCGCGTCGCAAACTACTTAGGTTTGATGGACGACCCAGAATTCGATACACCAGTTTCAACTTCAGTTCCTGCCGTGCCTTCATCCAATGAAGTGCGCATTAAGCCGCGCGCAGCACGTCCAGTTTCCTCAGTTGTCACTTCAACTATTCATGAAGTAGCTCCACAACTTGATCTTCCAGTTCTAGATCGAATCGTGACACTTCATCCACGTTTTTATAATGAGGCCCGCACAATCGGTGAGCACTTCCGTTTAGGAAATCCAGTAATTATTAACTTAACTGACATGGATGAATCTGAACACAAGCGCCTAGTTGATTTTGCAAGTGGTCTTGCATTTGGTTTGCATGGAACTATTGAGCGAGTGACAAAAAAGGTTTTCCTTCTCTCACCAGCAAATGTTTCAATCGGCACTGAAGATAAATCAGCTGCTGCGCAAGCAAGTTTCTTTAACCAGAGCTGATCTTCATGCGCATAGGTACGTTGCTTGCTGACGTTCTGCAATTATTTCTTTTCGCTTTACTTGCGCGTTTAATTCTGGATTATGTGCGTATGTTTGCGCGAAACTGGCGCCCCAAGGGATTAGTTCTCATTCTTGTAGAGCTGGTGTATTCAATTACGGATAAACCCATGCGATTTGTTGGTCGCTACATTCCGCCGCTTCGTTTAGGCACAGTAAGTCTTGACCTAAGTTTTATTGTGCTCTTTTTCGGAGTCCAACTCTTAATTGGATTTGTCAGCCAGCTTTAGAAATTTTAATTTCTAGACCAAATTCTCCATCAAGAATTTCAATTGTTGAATCTTGAACCATGCTCAGCGCAAGAACTTCATCCTTGATATGGGCATCATCGGAAGCGATGGCTTGTGTGATTTCTGCTGAGGCATTCCAGGACACATTGATGCGATCTGAAATTTCGAAGCCATCACTCTTTCGTCGTTCCTGAATGAATCGAATTACCTCACGGACAAGGCCCGCAGTTAGTAACGCCGGGGTGAGCTCTAGATCCAGGGCAACGCTTTCACCCTCATGGGATGCAACCATCCATCCTGACTTAGGCACTTCAGTGACAACTAGATCTTCAAGTGAAATTTCCCAGGTACCCACAGTTGTCGTACCACTGCCACGCAACGTTTTTACTAATGCAGTTGCATCACTTGTGGCAATTGCTTTAGCAATCTCTTGAACTGCGCCACCAAATTTTGCGCCTAGCGATTTGAAGTTAGCTTTAATGGAGATATCAACTAAATCACCATCGGCATCGGCAATGTCTTGCAAGTTAATTACATTGAGTTCATCGGCAATTTGTTCACGCATTTCTACGGGCAATGCCGACCAACCGCTAGCTGCAATAAGCGCGCGTCCTAAAGGTTGGCGAATTTTGATTCCAGATTCTGCACGTGATGCACGACCGAGTTCAACGATTCGACGAGTAAGCGCAACTTGTTCGCCCAGTGTGCGCTTCATTGCCGCAGAATTAGCAACTGGGAAATCAGATAAATGTACAGATGCAACTGCCGTTGCATCGGCTGGAATAACTAACTCTTGCCACACTTGTTCGGTGATAAATGGAACCATAGGCGAAAGTAATTGAGTGAGCGTTACTAAGCATTCATGCAAAGTTGCTAAAGCGCTTACATCGCCATCCCAGAATCTGCGGCGAGAACGACGCACGTACCAGTTAGAAAGATCATCAATGAAGCGAGCTAGCGCACGACCAGCTACTTGTGAATCAAAATCAGTGAGCGCTGCGTCGACTTCTTCAATCAGTAGGTTTAATTCAGAGATGATCCAGCGGTCCATGAGTGGGCGATCGGCAAGTTGTGGACTCTGACTTAATTCGAAATTTGACGCATGTGCATAGAGAGCGTGGAATGAGACGGTATTCCAATACGTCAATAAAGTTTTGCGTACAACTTCATTAATTGCTTCGTGACCTACGCGGCGTGCAGCCCATGGAGAACCCGCAGCCAACATGTACCAACGCACAGCATCAGCCCCGTGCTGATCCATCAGCGCCATTGGCTCTAACACATTGCCCAAGTGCTTACTCATTTTGCGGCCATCTTTATCCAAAATATGTCCAAGGCAGAGGACGGTTTTGTACGAGGATTTATCAAAAACCAAAGTTCCGATAGTCATTAATGTGTAGAACCAACCACGAGTCTGGTCGATAGCTTCGCAGATGAAGTCGGCTGGGTAAGACTCTTTAAATTTTTCTACCGAACCCTCTTTATGCGGATAGCCCCATTGAGCAAAAGGCATTGCGCCAGAGTCATACCAACAGTCAATTACTTCTGGAACACGGACCATTGTTGAGTCACACTCCTTGCACGGAAAAGTGATGTCATCAACGAAGGGACGATGGGGATCAAGGTTTGAAAGTTCCTTGCCGGCTAATTGACCTAATTCAGCTAATGAATCTATGCAGATTTCATGTTTGTTGTCGCAATGCCAAATTGGAAGCGGGGTTCCCCAAAAGCGATTTCGAGATAAAGCCCAATCGATATTGTTATTGAGCCAATCACCGTAGCGGCCTTCTTTAATAGTTTCTGGATGCCAATCCGTTGCCGCATTTTCACGTAGCAATGCATCTTTAATGGAAGTAGTGCGGATGTACCACGATGGTTGTGCGTAATACATCAAAGGGGTGTGGCATCGCCAGCAATGAGGATAGGTGTGTTCGTACGGTTGATGCTTGTATAAAACTCCACGAGCTTTTAACTCTTTTACCAGAGTTTTATCGGCTTCTTTAAAAAACATTCCGCCTACAACTGGAACATCGGCTAAGAAATGACCATCAGGTGCAATTGGATTCACTACCGGCAATCCATATGCACGGCACACTTGTAAGTCATCGGCACCAAATGCGGGGGATTGGTGAACTAATCCAGTTCCATCTTCAGTTGTGACATAGGTGGCTAAAACTACGAAATGTGAATCAGGGATTTCTACAAAATCGAAGGGAGGCTTATAAGTGATTCGCTCTAAATCCTTGCCCAACATTTTCTTAAGGATTTTCTTTTCGCCCTTCACGCTTTCAATAAGGGCTTTGGCTACAACCAATA
>Ga0194057_10000159_pt1 | contig 33361 bp, 25 predicted proteins | sample SepL4415m_MetaG_FD_155474 | JGI IMG/M metagenome (GOLD analysis project Ga0194057, IMG submission 155474) | Anoxic zone freshwater microbial communities from boreal shield lake in IISD Experimental Lakes Area, Ontario, Canada - Sep2016-L442-15m | ecosystem: Environmental > Aquatic > Freshwater... | reverse complement strand
AACATTTCGGCACCCAGTTTTTCCTCGATCCACACAAAAAAGCCCTGATTCCGGGCAGTTGCGCGAGGTTCAGGGTTAAAAACAGGGCGGGAACTTCAGTATAGAAGCCGGCCCTCGCCTTCATTCCGAGCTGTTCCGCCTTCACAAGCCTCACCAAAAGCTCACTTCCACGAGACCGCTCACCGAAAATCTCGGCTAGCACGATACCACTCTGAAGAGCGGTATCCAGGCCGATCTCGTCAAGAAGTTCCAGCGGTCCAAGGGGCATCCCGAACTCGATCATGGCGGCGTCAATTTGCTGAATCGGCACTCCCGCAGTGACCAATATCAGGGCCTCATTGAGATAGGTCAGTAGCAGGCGATTTACGACAAAGCCGGGACCATCGGCAACAACTAGGGGCAGTTTTCCAAGTGCGATGGCGGATGCCACGACCGTTGCCACGGTTTCTGGGCTTGTCGCCGGACCAGGAATCACCTCGACCAACGGACGCAGCCGGACCGGATGGCAAAAATGCAATCCGCAGAATCGGCCAGGATCGGCCAAGCCCGCTGCCAAACGCGCGATGGGAATCGTGCTGGTGTTCGTGGCCAGGATCGCACGGTCAGCCAGATGTGGTTTGATACAGGAGTAGAGAGCCTGTTTAGCTGGCCGCTTCTCGACGATCGATTCCAGCACGAGGTCACAGTTGCCGAGACCGGCGGCGTCCCGTGTATAAGTAATTGGCTTCCGCGGCGAGACGCGTCCCCCACACGGTTGGGCCGCCTCCAACGCACTCGCTGCGGTCCCCGCAGCGCGATCCAGGGCTTCTTGGCTCTTGTCCACCAGAACGACGGGGATCGAATGCGCGGCATGTTCGATCGCAATCGCCGTGCCCATAATCCCTGCGCCCACCACTCCCACCGAACGAATCGGCCTCGCGGCGGTCTCCATAATTCGCCGGCAACTCTCTTGGCACAGTGCCACCATGCCACGGACGTTCTCCAGAGCCGAGGAGACTGCGCACCGATCTTTTCGCTCGGAATCCGGCATGGTTCTCCTCACTCATGCTCGACCGGAAATGGATTATAGCGTAGGCTTTGAGCCTACTGTTATTTCTCTGCATCGACCGACGGCTTTGATGCATCGAACCGCCATGTCATGCCCAGCCCGAGGTAGTAGATAGCCAGCGATGCGCTGTTGTGATCGCCGAAGGTGTCGCTCGCCCGGAGCAGCCCGCCGGCAAATAGATCGAGATCAAGCCCGCGGAACAGCACATCCTGCCGCCCGACGCCGGCGGTGATGCGGTTCTGATTGACGAAGGGAAGAATGGATGCCTGATAGAACTGAATCTGGTCGGTCGTGAGGCCCCCAATGCCGCCGAAGCTGGTTCCCACATTGTGGTTCGTGGGATTGCTGTTCCAGGAATATCCCAGCCGGTACTTCATCTTATCGCGGGTGAGCTGCGTTCCAATGGCGAAGGCCCATTGATTCACAAATACGTCCTGGTAGAGAGCGGCGTCTTCCCATAACTTGTAATAGACGTCCGCGCCAATGAGTAGGTTGCCGTCCATCAGGCTGCGGTTGGCGATGCCAAGTCCGAAAGTCGTTGGCTGAGTAACGCGGAGATCCTGGTAGTTCGATCCCACGCGAATGGCATTGGGAAAATTGAACGCCAACGGCGACTGGTAGTAAAAGCCCAGCGTGTTGCACTCGTTTAGCTCGTAATTGACGCCAAAGGTTCCCCGCAGGGCGTAAGCGTTGACCATGGCGGAACTGACGACCGGGCCGATGAATCCCAGTTGCTCGAACCCACTCCCGAGCGTCATGGTCGCCCCAAAGGCAAGTCGATCAGTCACCTGAAAGCCAGCCCCCATATTGATGCCTAATACGAGTAAGGAACTGCTCTCGTCGTTGAGGTTGTTGAAGAAGCGGGGGTCGGAGCTTTCCGGCACCCTGCCGCGATATTCGGCCCCGACACCGCTCAGACCGGCGATCCCCATGCCCATCGTGCCGGCCAGCCCAATCGACCGCAGATCCTGGGCCAAGCCGATCTCGGTGGCCGCGGATCCCTGTGTCCGCGATGTGGCACTGAACGGCGTGCCCGGCGATTGCTGGTTGAGACTGCCGTCATTGGTGACGGTTGGATAGCCTTCAATCCAACCGCCGCCCATGGTGAACTGGGTTCCTTCAAATTGGGCCAGCGTCGCCGGGTTGCCGAAGATGGCCGAAGGCACGTCCTGCGGCCGAGCAATGCTCACGCCGGCCATGCCGCCCGAGGCTGGTCCCATGATGTTCTGAAGATCCGTGCCGTACCCCTGACCACTCGCGGAATGGGTGTATGCCATTACAGAGATTACAACGATTAGACCAACAGCACGAAGGATAGTTCGCATGGTATAAAAACTCTCTCGAGTGATGTTTGCGATTCGGATGGAATTCCCTTTCAGTGGTATCGGTTCTCTGGGAAATAGAGATTCACCCGACTATACCGCAAAGTCCGTGTTTGCCGCCGCTCAGCCCCGAGATGCGTTAAAATCGGCAAGCTTTGACACCGGTTTGCCGATCCGCCACCTATTAACAACCGCTGCGCGGAAAGGCCGCTGAAGTGGCCTCATCTTGAGTCAAGTGGATAACCATTTCCCCAATTGGCTTGCCTTTTTCACTTCTGGCGCAATAATTATGGCAATTACGTCATTTCGCTCCTTGGCGTGTCCGTGAGGAGGGCGGACCCAGGTAGGTGTTGTTTAGTTTCCTAAGTGCATTAAGTTACTTAAGTATTCGACTCCAACATTAGGAAGATCTCATGCTAAGACTCAAAAGCACTATAGCTGCATGCCTCGCCGTATCGGCGATCGGCGGCATCCTTGCCTGTTCGTCGCATTTGGCCAAATCAGGTGGCGGCGACGCCAAGAGCAGTTCAAACCCCAGCGGGGCACAAACGACCGCCAACCCAGCGGCGACCAAAACCAGTTCCAGCCCCAGCGAAGCTCAAAAGGCTGCCAGTCTGGCGGCAACCGCCCCGGCTCCGTCCACCAAGGAGCTTGCCAAAGCTGACGCGGCACCGCCGACGGCTGAGTCTTCCGCACCGGCTCAAATCCAAACGACCGGCGAGTTGGGTTCGCCCGGTGCCACGACCACGATCGGGGGCAAGCAGTTGCCCGCACCCGACCCGAAATTTGGCGGCGTGATTAAGGACAACGCGCTTCAGTCGAAAGCCTGGTGGGCACCTCGCATTGTGCCGCCGAAACAAGCACCGAACATCCTGCTCATCATGACGGACGATGTCGGCTTCGGCGCGCCAAGCACTTTCGGCGGGGTCGTCCCGACCCCCGCGCTCGACCGTGTCGCCAAGGGCGGCCTGCGGTACACATGCATGCACTCGACCGCGCTCTGCTCGCCAACCCGTGCGGCATTGATTACCGGCCGCAACCATCACTCCGCCGGCTTCGGCGTAGTCTCCGAGCAGGCGACCGGATTTCCGGGCTACAATAGCCTGATCGCCAAGGACAAGGCCACCGTCGGCCGCATCCTCAAGGATAACGGCTACGCCACCAGTTGGTTTGGCAAGAACCACAATACCCCCACCTTCCAGTGCAGCCAGGCCGGTCCGTTCGACCAGTGGCCCGTCGGCATGGGCTTCGACTACTTCTACGGGTTCATGGGCGGCGACACCAACCAATGGCAGCCGAACCTCTTCAGGAACACAACGCAGATCTATCCCTTTGAAGGGAAACAAGGCTGGAACCTGATCACTGCGATGGGAGACGATGCCATCGGCAGGCTCAACGAACTCAACCAGATCGACCCGAGCAAGCCTTTCTTCTGCTACTATGTCCCTGGTGCCACCCATGCACCGCATCATCCGACCAAGGAGTGGGTCGACAAGATCCACGAGATGCACTTGTTCGATGATGGCTGGAACAAACTCCGCGACACGATCTACGCCAACCAGAAAAAACTGGGCGTGATTCCACAGGACGCCCAAATGACGCCCTGGCCCAAGGACTTGCTTCCGGAATGGGACGCGCTGTCCGCGGAAGAGAAGAAACTCTATATCCGCGAGGTTGAGGTTTATGCCGCCTACTTGGCCTATGCAGACCATGAGATCGGCCGCGTGATCCAAGCCATTGAGGACATGGGCAAGCTCGACGACACGCTCATTATCTACATCAGCGGCGACAACGGTTCTAGCGCGGAAGGCACGCTCCACGGCACCCCTAATGAAATCGCCTCGCTCAACGGTGTCAATCTGCCGATCGAGGCGGCGATGAAATTCTACGACGTCTGGGGCACCGACCGCACCTACAACCACATGGCCATACCGTGGACCTGGGCGTTCGATACGCCGTTCAGTTGGACCAAGCAGATCGCATCACACTTCGGCGGCACGCGGCAGGGCATGTGCGTTTCGTGGCCCGGCCACATTAAAGATGCCGGCGGCATCCGGAACCAGTTCCACCACGTGATCGATGTGGTGCCGACCATCCTCGAAGCCACCGGTATTGCTCAGCCCGAGATGGTGGACGGCATCAAACAGTCGCCCATCGAGGGCACCAGCTTCGCCTACACCTTCGACGCCGCGAACGCCAAAGCACCCTCGCGCCACAAGACGCAATACTTCGAGATGTTTGGCGACCATGCGATTTACCACGAGGGTTGGATCGCCTCCACGAAGGTTACCCGCGTTCCATGGAACCTCGCCGGGGCCAGCAACCCGGACCCGCTCAACAACTGTACTTGGGAACTCTTTGATCTGGCTAAGGACTGGACGCAGTCGCACGATGTGGCGGCCCAATATCCCGAAAAGGTCAAGGAGATGAAAGGTCTCTTCCTGCAAGAGGCCATGAAGTACCAGGTGTTGCCGCTGGACGGTTCCGTGGCCACCCGCGTCGTGCAACCGCGGCCCAACCTCACTGCGGGGAGGAGCGAGTTCGTGTACACGAAGCCGATGACCGGCCTGCCGCTGGGCGATTCGCCTTCGCTGCTGAACACATCGTACACGATCACGGCCGACATCACCGTCCCGAAAGGCGGGGCCGAGGGCATGATCGTGACTTGCGGTGGCCGTTTCGCCGGCTACGGCTTCTACCTGCTCAAGGGCAAGCCGGTGTTCACGTGGAACTTATTCGACCTCAATCGCGTGCGGTGGGAAGGCCACGAAGCACTCGCGCCGGGCAAACACACGCTGGTGTTCGATTTCAAGTACGACGGACTGGGCTTCGGCACCTTGGCCTTTAACAGCGTCAGCGGCATCGGTCGCGGCGGTACCGGCGTTCTTAAGGTGGATGGTAATGAAGTCGCCACCCAGAAGATGGAGCACACCATCCCAATCATCCTCCAGTTCGACGAATCATTCGATATCGGCTCGGACACGCTCACCGGAGTGGACGACCACGACTACCAGATGCCCTTCAAACTGACCGCTGAGCTCAATAAGCTCGTGATCAAGGTCGATCGGCCCAAGCTCTCCCCCGAGGACATTAAGAAACTCGAGGAAGGACGTGCCCAGGCGGCTGACAACAAGTAGTTCGATTTGTGATGTTTTCGGCAGTGCATTAAGTACTTAAGTATTCAACTCCAACATTAGGAAGATCTCATGCTAAGACTCAAGACTACATTGGCCGCGTGCCTCGCCCTGTCGGCGATCGGCGGCATCCTTGCCTGTTCGTCGCAGATGGCCAAATCGGGCGGTGGCGACGCCAAGAGCAGTTCAAACCCCAGCGGTGCGCAAACGACCGCCAGCCCAGCGGCGACTACGGCAGCGACTACCTCGCTTCCTCCCGCCAACCAGATTGCCAAGGCCGACGACGCGGACCCGGTGGTCGGGTCAGCCGTCGCCAGCGGTAAGAAGCCCAACATCGTCTTTATCATGGGCGACGATATTGGCATGTGGAACATCGGTGCCTACCATCGCGGCCTTATGGCCGGACGGACGCCGAACCTCGACAAGCTCGCCAAAGGCGGCATGATGTTCACCGATTACTACGCAGAGGCAAGTTGTACGGCCGGTCGCGCGAACTTCATCACCGGTCAACTCCCCATCCGCACGGGCATGACCACGGTCGGCCAGGCGGGTGCCAAGACCGGCCTCCCAGCAGAGGCTTGCACGATTGCCACCGCGCTCAAAGTGCAAGGCTACGCCACCGGTCAGTTCGGCAAGAACCACCTCGGCGATCGCAATGAGTTCCTGCCCACCGTTCACGGTTTCGACGAGTTCTTCGGCTACCTCTATCACCTCGATGCCATGGAAGACCCGGCGCATCCAAACTACCCGCAGAACCTGCTCGACAAGGTCGGCCCGCGGAACATGGTCCATAGCTGGGCCACGGATAAGGAAGACGCGACTGAAATGCCGCGTTGGGGCAAGATCGGCAAGCAGAAGATCGAGGACGCCGGTACGCTCTATCCCAAGCGGATGGAAACCGTGGACGATGAAATCCGCGACTTGGCGATCAATTTCATGGACAAGGCCAAGAAGGACGGCAAGCCGTTCTTTGTCTGGCTCAACCCGACACGCATGCACATCGTCACGCACCTCTCGCCGAAATATCAGGCGATGCGCAACTCGGAGAATGGCTGGTCGGAACAGGAAGCCGGCATGGCTCAACTCGATGACGACGTCGGCATCGTGCTACAGAAGATCAAGGACATGGGCGAGGAGGACAACACTATCGTCGTCTTCACTACCGACAACGGCACCGAAAGCTTCACCTGGCCCGATGGCGGAACGACGCCCTTCGCACAGTGCAAGGGGACGGTCATGGAAGGCGGTTTCCGCGTTCCATGCATCTTGCGTTGGCCCGGCAAAGTCCCGACCGACACCGTGCAGAATGGTCTCATGTCCGGTTTAGACTGGTTCCCCACCTTCCTAGCCGCCGCCGGTAATACCACGATCACCGACGATCTGCTCAAGGGCGTGAAACTGGGCGACCGGACTTACAAGAATCACCTGGACGGCTATAACCAGATGGCCTTGATCACCGGCAAGGGGAAGTCTAATCGCCACGAAATCTTCTACCTCGGCGAAAGCACCGTCGGCGCAGTCCGCATTGACGATTTCAAGTTTCGCTTCATCGACCAGCCCAATGGCTGGCTTGGTGACAAGACCCATCCCGACGTGCCCTACATCACCAACTTGCGTCTGGATCCGTTTGAACGCATGGGCTGGCCGAACAACGGTACGAAAGATGGAGCACAGCAATACTTCGATTGGTTCAAGTTCCAATTCTGGCGATTTGTGTTCGTTCAGGAGGTGGTAGGCAAGGAACTCCAGACCTTCCTCGAATACCCGCCGATGCAGCGGGGCGCGAGCTTCAACCTGGACGCCGTGAAAGCCGAGATGGGCAAACGGATGCAACAGGCGGAGGCAGCCAGCCACGGCCCCAGTAACTAACCGGAATAACCTCCACAGCGGGCGGTTCGCAAGGGCCGCCCGCCTTCTTCAATTTCTATTCAAAAGGAAGATCATTCATGTTCAGACTGAAAAGTACCTTGGCCGCCGGCATCGCTCTAGCGATAATTGGCGGCATCCTTGCCTGTTCGTCGCAGTTGGCCAAATCGGGCAACGGCGACGCCAAGAGCAGTTCAAACCCCAGCGGTGCGCAAACGACCGCCAGCCCAGCGGCGACGACGGCAGCGACTACCTCGCTCCCTCCCGCCAACCAGATTGCCAAGGCCGACGACACGGCTCCGGCGGTCGGAGTAGCCGTCGCAAGCGGTAAGAAGCCCAACATTGTCGTCATCTGGGGCGATGACATCGGCATCTGGAACATCAGCCACAACAGCCGGGGCATGATGGGCTACAAGACGCCGAGCATTGATCGCCTTGCCACGGAAGGCGTAGCCTTCACCGATTACTACGCGCAGCAGAGCTGCACGGCGGGTCGCGCGGCCTTTATCGGCGGCGTCGTGCCCGTCCGCACCGGCATGACCAAGGTCGGCCTGCCCGGGGCCAAGGAAGGTTGGCAGAAGACCGACGTGACCATGGCCACGGTCCTCAAGAGTCAGGGTTACACCACCGGGCAGTTTGGCAAGAACCACCAGGGTGACCGTGATGAGCACCTGCCCACGATGCACGGATTCGACGAGTTCCTCGGCAACCTCTACCACCTCAACGCCGAGGAGGAGCCGGAGAACATGGATTACCCGAAAGACCCCGCGTTCAGAAAGCAGTTCGGCCCGCGTGGCGTGCTCAAGTGCCAGGCCGACGGCAAGGGCGGGCAGACCATCGAGGACACCGGCCCGCTCACCAAGAAGCGCATGGAGACGATCGACGACGAGACCATCGCCGCCGCCAAGGAGTTCATCGCGCGGCAGGCCAAGGCCGGGAAGCCGTTCTTCTGCTGGTGGAACGGCACCCGCATGCACTTCCGCACGCATGTGAAGGCCGAGCATCGCGGCATCTCCGGGCAGGACGAGTACAGCGACGGCATGGTGGAACATGACATGCACGTCGGTGAACTTCTCAAACTGATTGACGAGCTTGGCCTCGCCAACAACACCATTGTGCAGTACTCCACGGATAACGGCCCGCACTACAACACCTGGCCCGACGGCGGCACCAACCAGTTCCGTAGCGAGAAGAACTCGAACTGGGAGGGTGCCTATCGCGTCCCCTGCTTCGTGCGCTGGCCCGGCCATTTCCCGGCTGGCACGACGCTCAACGGAATCGTCTCGCACGAGGACTGGCTCCCGACCTTCGCCGCCGCCGCGGGCGCGCCCGATGTGACGGAGAATCTCCTCAAAGGCGTCAAGCTCAACGGTCGTACCTACAAGAACCACCTCGACGGCTACAACCTGCTCGACTATCTCAGCGGCAAGGCCAAGGAGTCGCCCCGCAAGGAGTTCATCTATGTGAACGACGATGGACAGATCGTGGCCATGCGCGCTGGTGACTGGAAGGGCATATTCCTTGAAAACCGTGCCCAGGCATTCGAGGTGTGGCGCGAACCGTTCACCGAGCTGCGCATTCCGCTGCTCTTTAATCTGCGCCGCGATCCATTTGAAAAGGCGCAGCACAACTCGAACACCTACAACGACTGGTTCCTTGAGCACGCGTTCGTGTGCGTGCCCTTGCAGAAGATGGCTGGGAAGTTTCTCATGACCATGAAGGAGTACCCGCCCAGCCAAACGGCCGGCTCGTTCAATCTGGAAAAGATCCAGAAACAGCTCGAAGCCGGAGTGGGTAGCAAATAGCCCGACCTTCGGAGCGGGCGGCTCGAAAGAGCCGCCCACCTTTTTCAATTTCGACGATCAATAAGAAGTGGTTTTAGGCCGATTGGCTTCCTATGAGCAAACGTAAGAACAATATCCAGAAGGATGCGACGATGCTGCCGACTCGCAATCGGGGTGTTCCGCCCGCCGTCGTCAGTGTCCTGACGGTGGTGATCGTGGTTTCTCTCGGTTTCTGGTGGTGGAAGGCAAAACACACCAGCGAGCCACCGTCGCCCCAGCCGCCCACCGAAGTTATAGCAACAGCAGCCCTACCAGCGGCCGCAGGCCCATCCAAGGCTGATTTTCAGAAGCTGAAAGGCAAATGGCTCCGGCCGGACGGCGGATATGTTCTCGAAATTCGAGCCATCCGGGAAACTGGAAAGCTCGACGCATCGTACCTCAATCCCCGGTCAATCAAGGTATCCAAGGCAGAGGCGTCACAAGATGGCGAGACCGTGAAAGTCTTCATCGAACTGCGAGACGTGAACTATCCCGGTTCCAACTATGATCTGACCTACGATCCGCAGAGCGATTCTCTCAAGGGGATCTACTATCAAGCCACCTTGCGTCAGCGATTCGAGGTGGTTTTTGTGAGGATGAACTAACCTATAACATGAAAAACGATTATTTAGGAAGGATTGACATCATGCGAATGAGAGTTTTGTGCCTTGCCGCCATGTGCGGCGTTTTCCTCGTAGCCGTCAGCGGTCTACAAGGCCAAGATGCTCGGGCATCCAAGGACTCGTCCCGTGGCACTGACCGTCAGGCCATTCTCCAATCGGCTCGTGATTTTTCCGCGGCTTTTGAGAAAGGTGACGCCAAGGCGGTTGCTGCCCTCTGGACCGCAGAGGGGGAATACGAAAGCGACGACGGCACGATTCTCCGTGGCCGGACTGCCATCGAAGGGGCATTCGCGGCCCACTTCAAGGGCCGGCCTACCGGAAAGATGGAGATCCAGGTCGAAAGCATCCGATTCCCGTCGCGCGATACCGCAATCGAGGAGGGATTGACTTGCACGACGGCCAGCGGCGGTTTGCCCGATTCGGCTCGTTATCGCGCGGTGCATGTCCGCGAGGATGGCAAGTGGCAGATCGCACTCTGCCGCGAATGGAGTGCCGCCGAGAACCGCCCGGCTGACTTGGATTGGCTAATCGGAACGTGGCGCAGCCAGGCCAAGGACCATGAAATGGTCATATCTTTCGCTCGTGAAAAAAACGGGCCGTTTATTATCGGCGAGTTCACGGCGACAAGTGGTGGCAAGAGCGTCTCGCTGGGGAACATGAAAATCGGCCTAGATCCTGCTTCGGGGCAATTCATGTCTTGGCATTTTGATCAGGACGGCGGCTATGGCCATGGCGTCTGGTTGCGTGAGCGGAACCACTGGGCAGTCGATACGCACGGAGTTCAAGGCGATGGCGCCGAGACCGCCTCGGTGAACGTCCTGTCACGCTTCGGCAGCGACGAGCTTGGCTGGCGATCGATCGACCGAATGGTCGCCGGCAAGCCGCAGCCTGAGTCGCCACCAATCCGATTGAAACGCGTCACCATTACCAAATGAACCGTCAACGACTTGGACCCGTTCAACACCGAAAGGAACAAACCATGAAGATCAGATTCTCAATTGTGATTCTAAGCGTTACCCTAGGTCTGGCATGCGGCGGCGCAGCCGAAGGCCGAGGCTTCGGCGGCGGCGGATACCACGGCGGCGGCTATTCCGGGTCGCACTCTTACAGCGGTGGGAGCAGTGGCCGCTACGGCGGCGGAAGCAGTTCGTACAACCGGTCCTACGAAGGTTCGCATGGCGGTTCCTATGATGCCAGCGGCTCGCGCGGCGGGGCGTATGGTCCGAACGGCGCCGCTGCTGGAAGTACACGCGATGTATCTGCCACGGGCCCGGAAGGCCGAAGCTACAACAGCAACGAGTCAAGGGGAGCAGCGGCCGGGCCCTATGGTGCCGCCGCCGGCGGAAGCCGCAACACGACCGCCACCGGGGCCAATGGCCAATCCTATTCCCACGAGGGGCAGGGCGCGGCGGTAGCCACCCCTTATGGTTCAGCAGCGGAAGGAAGTCGCAACACGAGTGCCACGGGTGCTTACGGTCAATCCTATTCCCATGAGGGCCAAGGCGCGGCGGCCACCACCCCTTATGGTTCAGCAGCGGAAGGCAGCCGCAACACGAGTGCCACGGGTGCTTATGGTCAATCCTATTCCACTCAGCGCTACGGAGCCGCAGCAACCGCGCCGACTGCTTACGGCGGCTACCCTGCGTACGGCGCGGCCGCCGTTCGGCCTTACGGATATCCAGCGCCCGCCTACCCTTCTCAACCTTATGCTGCGGCGGCTTATGGCTCGCCGCCCGCTCCGCAGCCGTACAATTACTCGCAACAGGCGCCGCCACCTGCCTACGGGGCGCAGCCGTATTCCTCGCCTGCTGATGGCCCACAGCCGAATGCACCGCTTGCCGCTGGTCTGCCTCCACTGCTTCTCGAACGGGCAGCGTACTTGCGGGCTCGCCTGAACGGCTATTGATTGGGGAAGAAAAGGTGGCATCGACCAAAATTGGTGCGGATGCACAATATGGGAAGCTTGTGGTGCTGGATGAACCTAAAATTTGCCTGTTTCTCTCTGTGACCTCCGTGGCTAAATAAAGGAAGGAGAGGGCGGGGGGAAGGGAGATAACGGTCGGTCATTCGTAGCGTGTCCACATACGGATGACCTTGACCACTCTGGCATCGTTCAAGACCTGGTACACGAGACGATGCTGAATGTTGATTCGTCGGAATTCCGGGGACACGAACCGGTTTTGACATTCTGGGAAGGATTCCACAAATTGGCGGCATGGCCAGGTTGGCGAGATGGGTTCTATCGGGTTTGCCGCACCACGCGACTCGTAGAGGTCTTCCAGATGTTCATCGTCTTCAGCCACGATGGACCGGCCCTGGCGATCCTTCCCCATTTCAAGATGACAGCCGGATTGCACTGGTTCGGACTGTTCAAACCGCTCCAATCGGGTAAGGGCGACTGGATACGTTTGAACCTTGCACAATTATATAAACATCGAGTCCGTGAGTGTAGTTCCTGGCGACAGCAATTTCAAGCGTAACCCCGAAGAACACTTCTTGGCTTGAGCGGGGCGTCGAGGCGTGGGAAGATGCCGAAAGTGCCCGCTCCGTAAGCTTCATCCAGGCTTCGGAATCGGCATTCTCGGCGGTGCCGTCTCCCACATCAGCGCGATTTCTTCGGGCGTCAGGCCATACGATTCGTTGACGAGGCAACTGATCTCGTTCTCCAACCGGCGTGCTTCGACCGCCAAGGCCCGCGCGGGTTCGATGGAGCGGCTGTATTCCTCGCGGAGACTTTTTAACGCGGGAGCCGACAGGGGCTTCTTCTTGCCACGAACCTTCTTGATTTCTGCAATGAATGAATCTGAGTCGAGTTCTGTAGGGGCTTGGAGCTTCATGGTGGGCTTTGCGATCTCGTATTCCACCCGAAGCCAATCAAGAAGGTCGTGCCGAGTGGCCTGTTGCGTCCGCGCGATTTCGACAAGCCGGGCAACCAGTTCTTCCGTCCTCTTGCGGATGGGATCGGTCGGCTTGGCAATGGGCAAGGATTCCACCATGTAGCCCATCGGTGACAGGGCTTCATCTTTAAGGTGCGTGAGGGTGCGCCAGTTGTGCCACCACATTAGCGGTGAGTTCAAGACCGCAAGCAAATATAGGTCGTCTGTTGGCAGGAAAAAAATTTTGTCGTTGCCCAACATGCCGTCACGGTCTATCGCGTAGCACGGATAGAACTGGATTACTTGGTAGATAATCTTGGGTTTCCAAAAAGCCTGCCAATATGCCACCGGGTCTTGTGTCTCATACCATTTGTAAGGTCCACCTTTTCGACCCGTCCAGTTCTCGCCCGCCCAGCCCTTCGGTTTTGGCTCAAGTTCATTTCGGAATTGGGATAAGTGCCGCTTGACGGCGGGGTACGCATCAATCTCGATTCCCCGGCGAGCGAAGATCATCCACAGCCCCGCCCACTCGGAGTGCCAACGGTCAATATCCTGCCCCCGAAGGTACGGCTTGATGATTTCGGCAGATTTCGGGTCGGCGGCTACAAGGGCATCCCTGGTAGCTGTGTCAATTAGGAAGGCATCGTTGCACCCCGTCTTGACTCCATACATGGGCTTCACGCGCGCATATTCGGAAAGTGGAATACCGTTCGCCCGAATCTTTGTGAGGATCGCGTTGACGCCAGCCGGTTCAAGGTTCCACGCCTCTGCGCCAAGCTGCGACAGCGGCAATTCAACGCCTTCCCGTTCAATCTGTTGGCTCAAATCGTCAATCCGAAGCTGTTCGCGGGGAATGGCACAAAGGCGAGTCGTCGTCGGCTTCGGTCGCTCGTCGGGACGACGAGCGACGATGATGCAGGGGAAAACATCGGCATCCTCGAAGATCTGCTTGGCGTGGCCGAAATCGACCACCGATTCGACCCACGCCTGTTCCGCGAAATGACGACGCAATGGCTCGCCGTAGCTGGCCTTCATCCACTTGTTCGTGACGACGAAGCACATCAGACCACCCGGTTTCAACAGCCGCATGCCAAGCTCGTAGAAATAGACATACAGATCCGCCATGCCGTGATACGTCTTGTAATTGGCTTCCAAGTAGGGCTTGATCGGACTGAGCAATTCCTGTCGAACATAAGGGGGATTCGCGACGACGACATCAAAACCGCCCGTCGCAAAAACTTCGGGAAACGCGGATTGCCAATCGAAAGCTGCCGGATCAATCGCCGGGTCGCTGACGATGCTGTTGCCCACGCGAATCGTGTGGTCGAGACTGGTCAGGATTTTCCCCCGCTGAGCCGTCTTGATCCACAGACTCAGCTTGCAGATTTCGATGGCCTCTTCATTCAGGTCCACGCCGTACAGGTTGTTTTGCAGGATCTGACGGTCGAGATCGAACAAGGTCCGGTGGCCTCGCAGTTCATACAGACGGTCATTCGATGCCTCGTAGGCCGCGTAAAGCTGATCGAAGGATTGGATGAGAAATGCCCCGGAGCCGCACGAAGGGTCCAAGATGCGAATCGTCGCCAATTCATCCTGCCACGCCTCCCAGAACCGCACCAAGGCCGCGCGCTGGGGCGCGTTCAACGTGTCCAGGTCATAGACGTTGGGATCGGCCAGTACCGAGCGTGCCGTGCCCTTGGTTGCTTCTGCGTGCCTTTGGCGAAGTCGTTCAAAGCGATCTTTGAGAACGCCGCCAAGTGCCTGCTGCACGTTGTACTGCGTGATGAAAGACGGCGTGTAAAAGGCCCCCTCCTTCTTCCGCCGCGACTTGTGTTCTTCCACGCTGACGAGTTCGGCAACGTGGTTCAGTTCGTTGCGGATCTTTTCCAGATCGGTAATCGACTGCTCGAAGATGTGGCCCAGGATGTACACGTCAATCAGCGTTCGTGTCGATCCCGCTTCGGCATCCGCAGCCGCTTCATGTGCTGGGCGATAATCGTATTCCCCCAGGTCGCGGAAATAGCCGCATACTTCGTCGGGGACTTGCAGGGAATCCAGAACCGCATCGGCAGCAAACAACCCACCGTTGTAGGCCGGGATGTTGAGCGTGGCATTCCCTTCGTTGATCGCGTGGAACAGTCCTTGAAAGTTGTCCCAGATCGGACGGGGACGATAGGGATCGCGGTGTTGGTAAGCCGCAGCGATGGAGTCGGTAGGCAGAAGGCCACGCTTCTCACAAAAGGCACAGAAGAGAATGCGGTCCAATAACTTCTGGGCACAGCGTAGAACTTCGTGGGGCGGGGTATTCGGGTTCTTATTGCAGAGCCGGGCGAAGGCATCCTGACGCATGTTGGCGTACTGGAGGTAGAACTGCTTGGTCAGTTCGCGGCCCGCTTTGTCGGATGCCGCCTGCAAGCCGAAGAGATGGCATCGCCCAACGAGGGGCACCACCCGTTCTGCCGCAAGCAGGAAAATGAACTTTTTGAGCAGATTGTCGTCTGTGGTGAGCTTCTCGGTGTCGAAGCGTTCGTAGGTGTACTGGTCGGCCCCTTTGAAATAGAGCCGGGTTTGGCGAATCGAGGTGACGATGATCCAGTCGCACGGTAGGTTGATGGCGTAGTGGTAGCCTTGATCGACCGCTGACACGCGCCTTCCGGCATAAGGACGATCCAGCGGGTCTTTCGGCCCCTTGCCCTCCAAAGCAACCACGAATTGCGCCTTGCTGTCGCGGAAATCACCGAGGACGGCATCGGCAAACTTCCCGTTGACTTCAACCAGCCGTTCACGGGAAATGGTGTACCGCTCGCCGCCATCTGCCGGGCGTGCGTAGCCGAGCAGCGTGCAGAAGAAATCGGTCAAGAAGTCAGGAAGGATTTCCTGTTCCTTGAACAAATCCGCACGACCGGACGCGATCAATTCCGCCCAATGCGCCAGCCTTGGGCGAAACCCCGGCAGATGGGCGGGCAACTGGAATGCCATCAAATACGGACGGAGAACGTCGGGACGAAACAGCGGTTTGGCTTCAATAGGCACAGCAACCCCTCTTCGGGTGGTGGGCAATGGCATCCATTTTAGAGGAAACCAGCGAATCAGTTGACTGCGCAATCGTAGAAACGCCGGGTCCACGCAGCGCGGCAAACTTAGCGAGCCGCTGGCAAAAAAAAATTACATGTGTTTCTCGGTCTGGTGCGGCTTCCGCTTTCTTTTCCTTGTGGTTTCCGCTGCCCGGATTGACTTGATGTGAGCGACGGCTGCCTGAAGCTGCTCAACAACCCAGGCATTGAGGCTCTTGCTGGAAATGCTCGCCGCCAGATTGACCTGACGGTGCAACTCAGGTGGAACGCGCGTTACGAACTGACCCGAGAAGGGCCTGTTCGGCTCTTCCCCTCGCTGCTCGCAGAATGCGAGATAATCGTCAATCGATTCATGGAAGGCGGTCTTCAATTCGGCGACGCTTTGACCTTGAAAGGTGATTACGTCCCGCGTGTCGAGAACTTCGCCGTGGAATATTCCCGCCTCGTCATCAAATTCGACTTTGCCGACATACCCTTTGTATTCCATCATGGCGTCACCCCTGCCTCTGTTAAAAACCGTCGCATGGAACGAACCGCTCCCCGGTCGGTTTCCATTTGCGGGTGTGGCCGGTGAAAAACCGCACGCACCCCACTCAGGGCGACTCGGACCCGCGATCCATCGCCCTCGGTGATTTCCGCGCCGGCCGCTTTGAGCATTCCTTCGATGTCCCGCCAGGGGATGTTGGACCTGACAGGATCGTCGAAAATCGCTTCCAGCGTATGTCGGTGCTTTTGATTCATTCCATTCTCAATAGTATCATCGGATGATACTGCCGTCAAGGCGAGAGATTTGCCGGTAAGCCTACCCGGAGGCTTCCTACTCAACAACCTTCAAAAACCGCGGGTAAGCATCATCCCAAGCTGCCGTGTTTCGCGGTTCGTACTGCTCCACGTCGAAGCTGCGCCGCACGACTTCACGGGCTTCAGCAATCGAGCTGACCGCGCCGTCGGCTACGGCCTGCATCATGATATTGCCGATGGCGGTGGCTTCGATCGGGCCGGCTACGACGTGGCGGCCGGAAGCATCGGCGGCAGCTTGGCAGAGCAGGCGGTTCTGGGTTCCGCCGCCGACAATGTGAATCGTCTCGATCCGTCCGCCCGCCAATTCTTCGCACATGCCTAGCACATGGCGGAACTTCATGGCGAGGCTGTCCAGTGCGCAGCGCAGCACGGCCCCTTCGTCCTGCGGAACACTCTGGCCGGTCTTTGCGCAGAAATCCCTGATTGCCCGTGGCATATTCTCCGGCGACGTGAAATCGGCGGCATCGGGATTGATGAAGGAAACCAGCGGCTTGGCAGCAGCCGCGAGCCGATTGAGATCCTCCCAACTCCAGGTCCGTGTCCCTTGGCTCCAAGCACGGCGACATTCCTGCACGAGCCATAGACCGGTGATGTTCTTTAGCAGCCGGATCGTATTGCCGACGCCGCCTTCGTTGGTGAAGTTCCGTTGCAGAACCTGGTCGTTAATTACCGGAACGGGCGATTCGATGCCCATCAAGGCCCAGGTACCCAGGCTGATATAGCACCAATCGGGCCGCTTTCCCGGCTGACTGCTGGCGGGGACAGCCATCACGGCACTGGCCGTATCGTGGGTGCCCGGCAGCACAACCTGGACTTGTAGACCGGTCTCGGCTGCCAGTGTACTGCGGAGCGGCCCGATCTTCGTGCCCGGCTGCACAATCTGGCCGAGGATGTGGGTCGGCAGGCCGAACTTTTCCAACAACTCCGTAGCCCAACCGCCTGTCACGGGATTGTAAAATTGCGAGGTGCTGGCCTCGGTCATTTCATTGCACTTCACGCCGGTTAACAGCCAGTGCATGAGGTCGGGTATCAGCAAGAGCGTCTCGGCAACGTCCAGCAGGGGCGACTTACCAAGTTTCATTGCCAGGAGTTGATAGAGGGTGTTCAACTGCATGAACTGCAAACCCGTGTGACGGAAAATCTCTTCGCGCGGGACGATCGAGAAGGCCCTTTCAAGCAAGCCGTTGGTACGGCTGTCGCGATAGTGATAGGGGTTGCCCAGCAGTTCGTCGTTGCGGCCCAACAATCCGAAATCGACACCCCAGGTGTCGACGCCCACGCTCACGATCGCGTCGCCCCCCTCGGCGGCGCGCGCGGCCATCAAACCTTGCCGCACGCGGCTCCACAGCCCTGGCAGGTCCCAGTACATTCGACCGCCCAGGTCGACGGGACCATTTTCAAAGCGGTGAACTTCCACCAGTCGCAATTTCTGGCCATCGAAGCGGCCAATCAAATGGCGACCGCTCGATGCCCCCATGTCGATTGCCAAGTAAGCTTTTTCTGCCATCGGTCAAGCCTTTCAGTATTCAAGTCGGTGTCGGTAACGAAAATTGGTGTTTTCTCGGTATTTGTAGAACACGTCTATACTGCTCGCGGTTGAGACTGACACTAACCCGAAGCGCGAGCGAGGTTGCTAAGTCGTTGCCTCGCTTGCGCTTCGGGCTGGTATGGATTGGGACAATCTCAACCGCGGACAGTATATATCGTCTCGACCACCTCGTGTATCGTCAAGACCCCTTAGAATCTATCTCTTAGAATCTATCTCAGAACTCAAAGAGAACCACGAAAAACACAAAACACACGAAAAAAGGCACAGTTGTATTTCGTTCTCTTTCGTGTCATTTGTGTGGTTCGTGGTTCACCCAGGTTCGGCGCGGGTCTCCTGACCCCGCCGAAACGTCCGACCGAAGGTCTCCCGGTAAATTGGAGACCTTCGGTCGGCGGCGTGGCTCGGTCGGAGACCGGCCGCAACAAAGTTTTTCGACTAAATCGACAGACCGCAAGCCGGATGGGGTCCAAAAGATGTTTGTAACAACCTGTCTCAGCCGGTCTTTTTGGATTTCCGGCCGATCGAGGGGGTATACTTGACTGAGTTAGGTAACATTGTTAGAATGGATGGAGATATCCTTCGAGAAGGTTCCCTTTCTAAACGAACGTGAGATTATGATGAGAGTTTCCGCAAAAACCGAGTATGCCTGTGTTGCGATGTTGGAGTTAGCCGCTCAATACGGATCGAATGAACCGGTGCGAATTCGCAGAATCGCCGAACGGCATGATGTGCCGCCGCGGTTTCTGGTGCAAATTCTGCTCCAGCTAAAAGGTGCCGGATTGGTGGCCAGCGTGCGCGGAGCAGCCGGCGGCTACCATCTGGTCAAAACGCCCCAGGAGATTTCCTTGGGCCAAGTCATGGAAGTGATCGACGGCTCGCCCGAGGAGAATGGCCAAGCCAGCAGTGCCTCGCCCGACTCTCCCGCCGTTAAAGTGCTGCTGCACGTGTGGAAGGAGGTCAGCAATGTCCAGCGGAAAATGCTGGAAAGTATTACCCTGGCCGATTTGCTGGAGCGAGCCAAGGCCCAAGACGAGCAAATGTATCACATTTAACGGCTCTCCGCCAAGTTTGTGGTGCGGGCGTCTCGCCTGCCTGGTTCAACCACAACATCTTGGGCAGGCGGGACGCCCGCACCACAATTATCCGCAAACCCGGCGGAGATCCCATTTAGCCACTTCGCCAAACTGCCCTTTCCCCCGATGCCTATTTTTGGTAGTTACACGCGCATCATTATGTAGTCAAGATCCCTCTTCTGGGGGCATTTGCAATGAAGCGCGTTGTTTTCCGAACTTCCGTACTTGGAATGATTGTCGCCCTGGGGCTGTTGGCGATCGCTCACGCCCAGCGGACCGCATCCGTTGCGCCGCCGGACGATGGGTCGAATCCACTCCGTCGCGGGCAGCCCGATGCTGCTGGGCGTGAAGGACTTGCGAACCAGGTGGGGCCCGTCGATACGGACGTGCCGCCGCGCGAGAATCCGCTCCGCAGCCGCCGTGCAACGAGCAACGGCAGTGTGCGGCCGGTGTTCAGCGAAGAGCCGCAAGGCCAAGCCCCGACCCGGATTCGTCTCGTAGCCGGTGACGAGCCGGAGGGTGGAAATGCCGGAAACCCGGGTAGCACGATGCGTATTCCGGCAGGTGAACCCAAACTCATGCCGACAACGGCCGACCGCTATGCCGTGCCAACGCGGCCAGCCGAAAGCCAAAATTCGACGCGATTGCCGCTCCAGCCGATTCCCTCGGGAGAAATGTCGTTAGGTTCTCACTTGGTTCCGCCCGATCCCAGGAACACGTATCTTCCAGGCTCGATCCGTAACGCCGTGCCGGACGATGCGGCAGCAGGAACTTCTTCGGTCGCTGGCGGCACGGGCCAACCGGGCAACAAGCAGCTTGAAGGCCCCCAAAGCCCGCAGATTGTTCTCCAGAAGATTGCCCCACCGGAGATCCAGGTCGGCCGACCGGCCGTGCTGCGAGTCGTTGTGCGGAACACCGGCACGGTGGCTGCGAGCGAAGTCGAGATTCACGATCAGGTTCCGCGCGGCACACGTCTGCTAGGCACGGCACCGCCAGCGTCCCTGGGTGCTCGGGGAGAGCTTGTCTGGTCGTTGGGCACACTCAAGCCGAGCGGTGAAACATCGGTCGAAATGCAGGTTATGCCGACGGAAGAGGGCGAAGTCGGCAGTGTGGCGACCGTCCGCTTCCAGGCCGAGGTTACGGCCCGCTCAATCGTCACGCGGCCGAAGCTGGTCGTCGAGACGACCGGCGCCAACCGTGTGCTGGTGGGCGACGAAACAATACTTACTTTCACCGTATCGAATCCAGGCAGCGGCGCGGCCACCGGCGTGGTACTGGCCGAGCGCATTCCCGCCGGATTGAAACATTCCGGCGGTGCCGAATTGGAATACACCGTCGGCGACCTGAAGCCGGGCGAAAGCCGCCAATTGCAGCTTCGCCTGAAGGCCGTTCAGCCGGGCACGATCGCCAACGTGATTACCGCCCGGGCCGATGCGAATCTCCGTGCCGAACATCGATTTAACCTAGAGGTCACCTCGCCGCAGTTGGACATTGTCTTAGCCGGTCCAAAACGCCGTTACCTCGAACGCGAGGCAACCTATCAATTATCGGTATCCAATCCAGGCACGGCGTCGGCACAGCAAGTCGAACTGGTGGCCTATCTGCCGGCGGGCCTGAAATTCGTCAACGCGAACAACGCGGGACGTTACGACGAAGGCTCTCGGGCCGTCTACTGGCGGCTCGAAGAACTACCGGTCAAACAGCGTGGCACCGTTGAGTTGGTTACCCTGCCGGTCGAGCCGGGGCAATTTAGCATCAAAGTTCGCGGATCGGCTCAGCGGGGACTGGTCGTTGAGAAAGAACAGCCCGTGGTGGTCGAAGGTATGGCGTCAGTGACCTTCCAATTGTCGCATACCAAGGATCCCGTGGAGATTGGCGGCGAAACGACCTACGAGATCACGGTGGTCAACCAGGGATCGAAGGCCTCCAGCAACCTGCAAATGTCGATCTTTTTTCCGGCCGAGCTGAAGCCCCTGGCGGCCGAAGGACCAACACGGTATACCCTAGAGGATAATAAGGTTCTTTTCGAGAGACTTCCACAGCTTGCGCCCAAGACAGTGGCCGCCTTCCGCGTGCGTGCCCAAGGAGTTCGGGCGGGTGACTTACGGGTTCGTTGTCAATTGATGACCGACGAAATGCAGCGCCCCGTCGTTAAAGAGGAAAGTACGCGAGTCTACGCCGACGAATAAATGATCCTTCGCCTCCTCTGCCCTTCCGGACACGTACTCGATGTTAACTCGCAACTTGCGGGCCGGAAGATTCGTTGCGGGGCATGTGGAAAGATCATGGTCGTGCCGACACCCGCCAAGGGGCCGGTGACGAATCCGGCGGCGAAACCGGTAGCAAAGCCAACTCTGAAACCGCCGACAGCATCTGCGGCAAGACCGCCGGTAAAGCCAATTACGAAGCCGCCAGCGACTGCGGCGAGACTGTCGGTAAAGCCAATTGCGAAACCGCCAGCGAGGGAGCCCCGCTCCCCGCTTCCAACTCCCTCCTCTCCGCTTCCCGCTCCCCGCTCTTTGCCGCCGAACCTGCTACGGGAACCGGGAATGGTGGCCGTGCCGCTGCCGCCGGTCGAGCAGTCGAAACGCGCAGCGATGCCGAGCGACCAAGCCGCAGTTGTTCGACGTAGAATCGCGGGCTTCGCATTTTCCTCTTGGCTCCGCAAGCTATGGCCGTCAGCCCAAAGGCATCTCCCGGCCGATACGACGATACCGGGCAAGGCCGAGCGGCGAATCGCTCTTCAACTGGCCGCTGTGCTGGCCGCCGCTGCGCTCGTGAGCCTGCTGCCGGTGATCGTGGGTCATGCCAATCTTTTTGTCGCACCTCCCTGGGCATTGGCGGCCGTGCTCATGGCGGTTCTCCAGTTGGTCTATGCCGTCTGGATGATCAACGCGCCGGACTGGGCCGCAGCCTGGGTGCAGATGGTCGTTTGTGCCATCATCACGACCATCTACGGTATGCTGATGACCCTGACGATGATCGCTTCGGTCAATCAACCGCTCATTCTTGATCTCGGCGAAGTCCGCCGCGCCGCGCCAGCCTGGTGCGGGTTGATGTTCGTCCTCATGGGCGCGGCCACATGGTTCTCTGGCCGGACTAGCGTGAGGTGGCGAAGAAGCTTGATGCCGCAGAGCGAAAAATGAGAGAGATCATCCTATCAGGGAATGCGCTCGCCTCCAACTATGGTTATCACGGGCCAGCGGCCTTTGGCTAGCATCGCAATTTTTCGCTCATCTGGATCGAGAATGCAAATCTGATTCCTGCCGAGTTGGAAAATCACTTGGCCGCTCGGAAGCTGCGTCGGGCAGTATACCGGCCAGCGGACAAAAGGCGTGTCCAGCGATACGAGCACATTCCGACCATTTATCGTGTTCTCGCCGGTCAGACGACCAGCCATCCAGCCAAAGTAGAACAGCCAACCGCTCTTGTCAGCACGAAAGCGTGGGACTTCACCACCGGGCCAAAGGCTGGCTAGCGGTGCTTCGGCAACAGAGCACATCAAGTCCGCGGATACAGTTCTATTGGATGGATTAGGGTCTGGTTGTTCCACCAACGGGTTCAGCCCAACGATGAGATCCCAGTGACCGGCAGTCACGCGAGACTCGTTCAAGAAGAGCCGATCGCTATTCTCTGATGATGTCAAAGCACAAATCTTTCTCGTTTCGTCGTGGCCCATATCCCGAACGTAGACATCGTCATTATTCTCGGCCATGTAATAAAGTATTGCGTCTTTTGGGAGCGACATCGCGGACGGTTGAACAATGACCAAGTCTGTATAGAGCGTTTTTCCGCTCGCGGTCCAATACCAGCCGAAAAGAACCAAGTAGCTGGCCGACTGCACAACCAGGGAACCCCAGATGCTCTTGCGGAACCAGCCGTTGGTGTTGCGTAGGCAGATGGCAATGAACGGCCACTCCAGCACAAGCGTGATGCCGTAGCTAACGACGACCATACACCAAAGCCACCGCCAAGCGTTGTAAAGATCAAGGCTCAGAGAGTCTGTGATTGTCGAGATCAGAAACACACCTCCAACCCAAGCCGAGAAGTAGTTGGAGGCGATCATGATTGCGACGCAGGAGGCACCCTTCAGCCGAAAGAGAAAGGCAAGAATCAACCCCTCAGCAACACCAATGACGGCGTTGCCAAACAGAAGGTGAAGGGTACTTGCCCACATAAGCGGTGTACCCGCATCGGCGTACGCTACGGCCGGAGAGAACGCCAGCAAGATCGCTGGCAGCCAGAACCTCATCGTCCGCTTTGTCATGGTGTTCCTGTGTATTCAGGTGGTACTGGGTGGCGATGGCGGATTATTGTTCTTTTCCAATTCGGTAAGGAACGCCTCAAGTTCCTTCTGTCGGTCAAAGGATGATTTCCCTTTCGACTGAGTTCGCAAATGGTGTTCTGCCCTGCGCCGCGAGCGTCTACTCGCGGCTTGCTCGGGCCAGAGTAGGATTTCAGAGAATCCCAGTACGATTTCGAGCAGCAGTTCGAGTAGCCACATTCGCTTTTTCCTGATTTAGCCAACGAAGCCCCGTGCTTTATTACCCCGGCACGAAAGAAAATCACGTAGGTCAGGCTTTCTAGCCTGACTTGTCTGTTCTGTCAGGCTGGAAAGCCTGACCTACTTCCATGCCGCGGTAATAACGAAAAACTTCCAGCTATTCTACCAGCGGCACCGAGGCCGAGCCAGCGGGCGGCGGATTGATCTACGGATGCGTCGTGTCCAGCGGCGTTTTGATGATCGGCTTGACTCGCCTTGGCAAGCACAGCCCGCAGATGCCCCTTGTAACAAACAGGGCAGCCACGAAAACGATGCCATCCAAGACCAAAATGTCGTAAACGCCAAGCTCACTGGGATAAAACTTCCAGCCGCTAATCGGACATACCATGCATGGGCAAAACGGCCAACCGCGGAAAAACATGGATTCTGCCATGGGATCTAACATGGATTTAGCCACGGGATCTAACTGATTGGGCGTCAAAGAACCCCAATGTCTTTCCGTCCGCAAGTTGGCCCACAAGAGTATTCCGGCAACGAGCGTTAGAAGGATGCCGGTAAGCAGATGAACTCGACGCGGGTATTCCATGATGCCGACGAGAACCACGATCGCGGCCAAAGCAACCACCGCATCGACGTAGCCAAGCATCCGAGCCAGGGCGAAAAACGCCGCGGTACCGGTTGTGAGACCGAACATTGCCCGCAGGCTGTATTGGAACCGGCGGCGTTCAGGCTTCGGCTCGTCGGGTGACATTTCTTGCATGGTCATGGCATCAATCAACGATAAGCAAAGAGACACATCGGCCATGTCACGGCCTGGTTATCAGTTTCTACTTCCGCTTCCGCCAGGCGTAGCCTTGCAGACACGCCACACCCAGCTCAACAACCCACTCAACCCATTATGAATCATATTTACAGACTCCGATACGGGCGAAGTCGAGTGGCCCGCCAAGAAGCCCTCGCCGAAAGTTGAAAAGATTGACGAGCCTGCCGAGAGTTATTAATGACCACCGCAACGGCTTCGGCAAGCAGCCAGCTTCTGTTCAATCATTTTCGACGTCGGCGTGATCGAAAGCCCGCCCAACGCGGTACATCGCAATTCGCGTGGCAGTTGATTGCCGACGCGCCGGGCGGTCTCGATGACTTCGTCGAGCGGAACGACGGGATCATAGCCGGCCAGTGCCATATTTGCGCAGGAGATCGCATTGCTTGCGGCCAAGATGTTCTTGCCGAGACACGGCACCTCGACTCGGTTTGCAACCGGATCACAAATCAACCCGATCATGCTCTGCAAAGCCATCGAAGCCGCCGCCACCGATTGTGTCAGCGTCCCATCAGCCAACGTCACGAGTGCGGCAGCGGCCATGCTGGCGGCGGAACCCCCCTCCGCCTGGCAACCGCCCACCTCCGCTGCAAACGTCCAGCGTGTGGCGATCAACACTCCGATCAGGCCGCTGGCCAGCAACGCTTTCGCCATCATCTCTTCCGATACCCCCATCTCTTCCGCGACCGCCATGCACGATCCCGGCAACGCAGCGCAAGCACCCGCCGTCGGCGCGGCAACGATGATGCCCATGGAACTCTTTACCTCCATCAGTGCGGTGACGTAGAGTACGGTCCGGTTCAACACTCCGGCCGCCAGCAATTGCCCGGCGTCCATCCTCGCCTTGAACGCTCCGGACTGGTGGCCAAGGATGCGGTCGTCGTAGTGCGTACCGGCAATCCCCTCCTGGATCGAGCGGCGCAGGATACGGACGATCCGCACCATTTTGGCGAGCACCTCTGCCGCGGTCAGATTGCCGCGGACCATTTCATAATCTACCGCCAACTTCCAAAGCGGGGTGTTCCGGCCGGCATCGTGGCGCAACATCTCTTCGCAGGTCGTGAATGGCACGCTCATGCCCTTGCGCGACAGCACGGGCAACACCGGCGCCAAGCACTTCACGGCGAGTATGTCTGCAGTCTCGCATAAACCGGCAAGGATGTGATTGCTCACAAATGCCCCGGCCTTGACTTCCACAAGTTGGCCACCTTCGGATTCGTGCAAGAGGATTTCGTCGGCCTGCATCAAAGCGGCCAACGTCTCGACAAGCTCACGTCCATTTTGCTTCACCCACAGCAAAGTCTCAAAGCAATCCCCGCACATGGACACCTTGAAGCCGTCCACGGCGATAACTTCCATCATGCCGCCACCCGTGGAGATTGCAATGAGCGAATGTCGCTCGCGCGCGTTATGAAGCGCAAGCCGGTAGGTGTTGGGGTGAGGGTCGCCTGCATCGACGGTTTCTATCCGGATGCGCACCCCCGCGTCGCGCAGCATCCGTGCCGCGTCGGGCAGTCTCTCATCCGCCGCATCCCAGCCCAGCAGGCCCCCAAACAGGCCCATGTCCGAGCCTTGCGTTTCGTGCGTGGTTGGCAACGAGCCGTTGCGATCGAACTCAACCAGCACGTCGTCGAAATCGCCGCCGATAAGGTCGCGGGCCAACCGCCCAACGCGAAGCGCGGCGGCGCAATGGGAACTCGATGGCCCACGCATGACGGGGCCAATCACGTCATTAAAGATGCTGACAATCATGGATGCCCCTTGGGGGTTCTTCCGGCAAGGAGGGTGAATTTCATGTTTTGATTGTGAGGTGATTGAACCAAGTACTGCTAAGGACCGGCGCATCAATAAGTGTCGTGTTTTGCGCACTCGCCGAGCTGGGGCAGACGGCACACGGAGTGTGCCTGCTACTTTTTGCTAAGGAAACGTGATGGCCTGCTTTTCGCCCGCAGGGCGTTGCCAACATCGACATTATCGCACTTGTCACAATTCGCCGCAAGGTGCTGCCCTGGACCATGCTATTGTGAACTCTTGAGGGGCTTGCCCCAGCAAGACCTACGTCGGATTGACACTCCGACGTCGTAGCTGCCTCACTTCCTGGCCGTACCGGGGATGTCCAACCGGTGAACGCCATGTCCCAGCGGAAAGACGGACGCTGCCGAACTGCTCTGCCAGACGATCCGCTTGGCCCGCGTGATCTCAATAAAGGCGACCTTGCCTCCAGCATTGCAGAGGAAAAGGTTGCCGCTGGGCAAGATCTGGATGCCGGCAAACCAGCGCACGCCGATCCGGGGCAATTCCTTGCCTTCCAGGGACCAGACGACTTCATCCTTACTGCCAATCTCGATGACGGACTGTTGGCCGCAAATGACCGTTTGCCCGTCATCCAGCCGGACTGCGGAATACGGAGCAAACCTGACCTTGATTTCCCGGACGAGCTTCCCCGCCGGATCATATTCCCGCACGGCTCGCGCGGACTCCTCGGCGACCAGGAAGTTGCCATTGGCAAGCTGGCGGGCATTTCGCATGCAACTGTGCCCCGGGCGGTTCATCACCCTGATCTGTCGGACAATTTCGCCCCGTGGGCTGACGATGAGGAGTTTGCCCTGGCTGGACGCGCCCACCAAGGTGTTGCCATCCGCCAAGCGTTGGCAAGACCAGACCTGCCCGGTCGTCGCAAAGTGGAAGACAACTCTCTTGTCCGGCGTGACCTCCATGACGCCGCTGGGGTTGTCGTGCTTGCCGGAATCGTAGTTCCGGTTGTAGCAGAACAAGACGTTGCCACCGGGAAGCTGCCACACGTCCCGCGACATCTCGGCCGGATACTCCCAAACCACCGCCCCATCGCGGCCGTACCGCAAAATCTTCTTGGCCCCTTCCGCGGCAAACAGCAGTAGCGGAAAGGATTCGCCGGAACCAGGTGCAAGGAGCCGGGTGCTGGAAACCGAACCGTCCCGAGGTGGCGTGGCGATGGGATCCGCGGCATTTCCCGCGTTCTGCATCATCCCGATGACACAGAGGATTCCGATCGCAAGCTCAAGGCTCTTCGAGTTTCTCGTTTCCGGCATGGGCGGCACCTGTACATGGGGGGGGTCAGAAGAAACTAACCACCTTCAGCGTCCCTTCTGGTACGAGGTTGCTCAAGCGACGCCTAACGCCCACGCAGGCGAGAAGGAGCGTCGCTGCCAGGCATGTACCGGCGAACCAGTCACCGTGACGCAGATACCAGCTCTCGCGGCGGTCGAGGCGAACGTCGGCGAGGATCAATTTCGTTTCGCGTCGCGGTCCCTCGTCGGCAAGAATGTGGCCGCTCGCGTCGATCGAGGCCGAAATGCCCGTGTTCGCGGCAATCACCATCGGCCGCCGACATTCGACCGTGCGAAACACCCCGCAGGCCAAATGCTGTTCCAGTTCATTGGATCCCCAGAACCAGCCGTCGTTCGTCACATTCACCAGAATCTGCGGTTCAATGCCTTCCTGCCGCAACGCGACCAACTGGTTCCGAATGACGTGGGGCAAGACCGTCTCGTAGCAGATGTTCGGCACCAGGCAGATGTTCTTTAGCATCAGGCCCTTAGGCTTCTCGCCGGGACTGGAACTCGTGCCGAGCGGCGACAAACTCTGGAGCCAGGGCACACTCTTGACGAAAGGCATGTACTCGCCGAACATGACGAGGTGCATCTTATCGTAATAAGATTGCTCAAGGCGGCCGGGTTCGCACCAACTTCCATCCGGCGTGATCAGCACGGCCGAATTGAACGTCTCGCGGCTTTGGGCCCCGAAGTGCAGACGACCGATGCCAACGATCATCGGTAAGCCGAACCCGCGGGCAGTCTTAGTCATGACACCCTGGGTTTCTCGGTTGATATAGGCGAGCCAAGCTTGAAACTGCTGCGGCGAATCGTAAAAGTCGTCGGGGATCCTTGCATTTTTATCGCCCGTCATCCAAGGCAGATACTCAATGCGGCCGCCTAACTCAATGGCACAGCTAAAGACCGTCTCCGGCCAGACAATCAGATCAATCTGTTGGAACTGGTCGAGTGCCTGGGCGAGTGCCTGGCCGGTGAGCTTGCGATATTGCGCATCGGTGTTTTGCGTGGTCTCGCGGAAGCTGTCGGGGCTGTCGTCCAACTGGATGTCGATATTCCCTTGGATCAAGGCAATCTTCAAGCCCGGATCGGTTTCGACATTGGCGGTGCGGAAGTGGCCGTAGACGAGTACCGCAGCCACAAGACCCGCAGCCGGGACCAGCGGCCAGAATGCCCATGGACGCGAGTCGCACGGCAACATTCGGGCTAGGCAAGCGGCGACGAACATCATCAGGAACGTCACACCATAACAACCGGTCAAATCGCTGATCTGAATCAGCATGGTCCAGCGATACTGCGTATGCTCAAGACATCCCATCGTCATGCCGGTCAGCAGGTATGCCTGGGCAAGTTCCAGCCCGGTATAGACAACCGGGGCCACCAGAATCAAGGGCAGACGCAAGAAGTGAACACCGACTCGCGACAGGCCAACAAAGACTGGCAAGTAGCAGCCGAAATAGATTCCCAGGGCCAGCCAGCCGAAGCCGGTGGCCCAGAACGGCAACCGCAGCCATTGTAAGACGGCCATCCAGAAGAACATGCCCGCCAGCCACAAGCAGCGATAGGGGTGCGACGCCCAAAGCCGTGCGGCGGCGAGACAAATTGCCAGCAGGCCAAGCCAAAAGACCGTATCAGCGATCCAGTACTGGCGGTACTGCCTCGAATGGAACCACGCATTGACGGCCAATCCGGCCAAAAAATAGAGCACGGCCGCCGTCAGTAGTATCCATGGCCGAAGTCGCACGGGCCGATCCGTTGCTCGCGGCAAAGGCAGCTTCTCGCTACGAATGAGCATCACCCACCATACCGGCGCAATCCATGCCAGCGGCCAGATTCCCAGCGGCGGCAGTGCCGCCCAAAGCAGCACGACCCCGATCATGGCCTGAACAAAGGTTGAACGATACCCGTCGCGAAGTGTTGCTGACATCCGTGTCCGTGGGTTAATTCGCCGCGCAGGCCGTCGCCAGGAAATGCTCAAGGATCTTCGTCCCACAGCCCGTCAAAAAACTCTCGGGATGATACTGCACGCCAAACAACGGATAATGCTTGTGCTGAATGCCCATGATCTCCAGAGTACCGTCGGGAGCATTGCTCCATGCCGTGATCGTAAACTCATCGCTGAGCGTGTCGGGCTGAATGACTAGGCTGTGGTATCGGGTGGCCTCAAACGGATTGGGGATGCCCTCGTAGATTCCTAGATTGTTATGCTGGATCATGTCGGTCTTGCCGTGCATCAACCGTACCGCCCGGACGATCTTGCCGCCATAGGCTTGGCCAATCGATTGGTGCCCAAGGCACACACCCAAAAGAGGGATCTTACCGGCAAAGCGTTTCACGCAGGAAATGGAGATCCCCGCTTCGTCGGGTGTGCAGGGACCTGGCGAAATGATCAGGTGCGTGGGTTGCCTGGACTCGATCTCTTCGAGCGTAATCTGGTCGTTGCGATGAACTTCCAAATCGAGCGAGGGATCGATTTCGCCCAATCGCTGGACTAGATTGTACGTGAACGAGTCGTAGTTATCGATCAGCAAAATCATGGGAGCGGATGGTAAAGGTAAGATAATTGACTTCTTTAGTGTACCCAAATCGCCGAGTTGCGACCAGAGGAATCCGACGCATCCACTACTTTTCCGCAACAGAGGCTACTTTACAAACCAGGCCTCGTAAGCGATCATAATACTATGCCGCACAGCGATTTCGATCTTCAAGAACTGGCCCGCTACCTCCACTTTGCACCCCAGCAGGTTTCCAAGCTGGCCGACCGCGGTCAATTGCCAGGCCGCAAAGTGGGTGGGGAGTGGAAATTTTCCAAGGCGGACATCCACCATTGGCTTGAACGCCGTATTGGTCTGTCCGATGAAGAAGAGTTGCTACAGGTCGAAGGTGTGCTGAGCCGGTCGACGGCGGTTCAGCAGGAACAGGACGTATCTATTGTCGATTTGCTGCCGCTGGAGGCAATCGCCATCCCTTTGCTCGCCCGCACGCGGAGTTCGGTCATTGGCTCGATGGTCGATCTCGCCTCGCAGACCGGCTGGCTGTGGGATCCCCAGACGATGGCCGAGGCAGTCCGATTCCGCGAGGATATGCACAGTACCGCGCTGACCAACGGCGTAGCCTTGCTCCACCCGCGGCGGCCGCTGCCCAAGATTCTCGCCCAAGAGTTCGTGGCCCTGGGGGTTACGTCAAGCGGCATCCCCTTCGGAGCCGACGTGCCGATGACCGACGTTTTCTTCCTGATCGCTTCGACGGAAGATCGCGGCCACCTTCGCACGCTGGCCCGTCTGAGCCGCATCCTCACCGCGCCCGGGTTTGTCGAGGCCCTTCGCGAGGCCACCGATGCCAAGGCAGCGAGGCAGCTTTTCATGGATACGGAAGAGAAGATGTAACTTCGTTGCGTTTTCATCCATTATGTCCTACCCTACCCTCCACATTTTTCTCATCGGCGATACCTCACGGCCCGAATTCCGCGAGGCCGGTATCGCATTGGAGGAACTGGCCCACGTGACCCGCTTCGCCGACGTCGAGGCTGCAATCACCTCGCTAGAAGAGGGCTTGCTCACGGCGCATGGCATCGTGCTGGCCCAGGCCTATCCCGATCAATTTTCCGCCGTGGCGATCGACCGCCTTCGCAACTTGGCACCCTTGGCCCGGTGGATCGCGATCCTGGGAAGCTGGTGCGAAGGAGAGCCTCGCAGCGGCCATCCTTTGCCGGGGGTCGTTCGCATGTATTGGCATCAGGCGGTCGTCCGTATCCGCCGGGAGTTTCCCTACTGGTTTGAAGCCCAGGGTTCTGCGTGGCTGCCAGCCACCGCGACCGACGAAGAACGGTTACTGGCCTCGATTGAGTCGCCGCTACCCCAGGGCAAGGGACTGGTAGCCATCTGGACAGGGCGGCCTGAAATGGAAGGTTTGCTCTCGGACGTCTGCCGAAGAGGCGGCTACGCAACGGCCTGGTTGCACCCGCGCCAGCCAGCCCATGTGCGAGGTGCCGTGGCTGCGATTTTCGACGGTGCTTCCTTGGATGCTGTCGGTTTCGAGGAACTCAAGCAGCTCGCTACCGATATGGCACCCGCGCCCGTGCTGGCCTTGCTCGATGCACCCCGGATCCAGGACGTTCGTCTTGCCCGAACCCTCGGCGTCACCGTGTTGGCCAAGCCATTTCGCGTCGATGAGTTGCTATGGCTGTTGCCGCGGCAACCTAGACAACCCGCATCATCGCAGAATCCCAGCCCAATGCCATCCGTCTGAGTTCGGCGCAAATATCCTGACCCCTGAGACTAAACCACTCTTCCTTCCTTCAACTCCACCCCACTCGATGTCACCGCCTCCCAAAATGCTCGATCATGTGAGACGACGATCATTGCCTGCGGCAGACGAGCAAGCACGCCGATCAGCCGCTCCGTGGAAGCATCGTCCAGTCCGCCACTAGGCTCGTCAAAAAGCAAAACCTCGGGCTGCATGGCCAAGACGGTAGCTAACGCCACCAGACGCTTCTCACCGCCGGATAGCCGATAGGTCACACGATGCTCGTAACCGGCCAGCCCGAGCGAATCGAGTGTACTGGCAACGATGCATCGCACTTCGTCGCGGGACTTGCCGAGATTCAGCGGGCCGAAGGCAACATCCTCGGCCACGGTAGGACAGAACAACTGGTCGTCGGCATCCTGGAACAACAGGCCGACACGGCGGCGGACTTCATGAAAATCAGCCTCCGTCACACGCGGCTGGCCAAAAACTTCGATCTGCCCAGCAGTGGGTCGCAACAGGCCCACAATCAGATGCAAGAGCGTCGTCTTGCCGCAACCGTTGGGGCCTAATAGAGCCACTCGCTGGCCAGGCCGCAGGCAGAAGTTGCACCCACTGAGCACCTGTCCAACATGAACTCCGCGTTTTTGTGGTGCGGCCGTCTCGGCTGCATGCGCAGGCAAGACGCCTGCATCACAAATTGTTTTTGAACAGGTACTCGGCACCGATCGCGGATGCCCGTAGGCGAAATCAACATCGCGAAACTCAATCAGAGGCTCAATCATATCCACTCCAGGCCCAAGAGGACTGCCGCCAGCAAGAAAATCGCCGCGTAGAACGGCCCATCACGTCGGGGCACAAAGGCAAAGTGGTCGAGCAGGTAGTAGTGCCCGCGAAAACCACGGCACTTCATCGCAGCCAGAACCCGTTCGCTGCGGTCGAAGCTGCGCACCAAGAGCATGCCGACAAGGTAACCGAACATGCGATAGCTATGGCGGTTCATGGCGGGGCGAAAGCAGCGAACCCGCATCGCGGCCCGTAACCGGACATATTCCCGCCCCAGTACGTCGAAGTAGCGGACCATGAATAACAACAATTGCGTCAGCTTTTGCGGTACGTGGAAATGGGCCAAGGCATGACCGAGCGTCACGGCGTCCATTGTGCCGATCAGTGCGGTCATCGCCAGCACTGCCGCGTTGGCCTTCAGGACAATGACGATTGCCAGCATCATCCCTTCATGGCGGTACGCAGGCCAGGGAAGGACGATCATCAACACCACCAAGAGAATTTCCAGCGGCAGCAGGCGGCGGAACAGATCGCTCAGTGAAATCCGCGCCACGACAACCAAGCCGACTGCGGCGACCATGGCGAGTGCCATCGCCGGCACACTTCTCGCAACCCCCACGACCAACGCAAAACTCACTGCGGCCGCGATCCTTGCCCGCGGATCGATTGGGCTTAGGTAGGATTGGCCGCTGGGTAGGGGGTGTAGGGCGTGGAGCATGGGGCTGGGA
>Ga0194057_10000158_pt1 | contig 33373 bp, 25 predicted proteins | sample SepL4415m_MetaG_FD_155474 | JGI IMG/M metagenome (GOLD analysis project Ga0194057, IMG submission 155474) | Anoxic zone freshwater microbial communities from boreal shield lake in IISD Experimental Lakes Area, Ontario, Canada - Sep2016-L442-15m | ecosystem: Environmental > Aquatic > Freshwater... | reverse complement strand
GAATAACCCACGGCTAACCGCTTCCGCAGAACCACCCACGCCTTTCTTCTCTCCCTGCTCCCCGCTCCCCGTTCCTCGCTCCCCGCTCCCTGCTTCCACCGGTGGTTCCGGGTCAAGCCGCACATAACCGGCCTTGTGCAGCACCAAGAGCATCCGTTCCAAATCTCGCTGGGCTGCTTCGAGATGCACTGAATCCATCAGCCGTTTGCCGACCAGACGGCGGATGATGTCGATTTCCGGTGAGGCATCGAGCATGTAGCCCAACAATCGCCACGGCAGCGGTCCGCGGCTATAGAGTTTGCCCGGCGGGGCGGTAATCAGCTTCTGAAACTGGGCTTCGTTCCAATACGGCTCGTTGTCGCGGCGATGGGGCATCTTCTTCTTCATCCTCTTTTTCGCCTTCATCAGCCCCGGATCCTTGGTATCCTCGGGAATCTTGTCGTACTGCTCATGCCAGCGGGCGATCTTCACGTCATCCTCATGGGCCAGCACGTAAACGTGGCCATGCGTGTCGAACTGTGGCCGACCGGCACGTCCAAAGATTTGATGGGCCGCACTCGCCTCAATCACCCGTTTCTTATCCGGCGGGCCTTTCAGCATGGTCGGTAAGACAACCGAGCGAGCCGGCAGATTGATCCCTGCCGCCAGGGTTTCCGTGCAGATGGCCACGCTCAGCAGCTTGCGTTGAAAGAGCATTTCCACAATACGGCGATACTTGGGCAGCAGACCCGCGTGGTGTACGCCGACGCCGCGCAACAGCAGTTGCCGCAGCTTGGTGCCGGCCCCTTGCGACCAATCGTGCAGGTTCAATTCCTCGACTAGCCGGGTTTGCTGGCCATCACTGAGGACTTTTTTGCCCTTGATCTGCTCGGCCACAGTCCAACATTCGTCTCGATTGAAGCAGAAGACCAAGGCCGGCGTCATCCGCGTTTCGGCATCACCCTGGGCCATTTCTTCAATCTGCTCGGTCAGCAGCATGTCACCGATCCAGTGGTAGCTCAACGGCACGCGGCGTTCTTCCCCGCGAACCAATTCGAGGGTTCGCTGATGTCCCAGTCGCAGCCAGTGGATGAAGTCCATGGCATTGCCCACCGTGGCCGAGAGCAAGAGCAGCCGCACCTGCGGCGGCAGCAATCCCAGGGTCATTTCCCAGACGATGCCGCGTTCGGGATCGTTGAAGCTATGGAACTCGTCCATCACCACGGCCGAGGTGTGGTCAAAATCGAACTCGGCGTGCAGCAGGCGATTGAGCAGGATTTCGGCCACGACCACGAGCACGGGGGCCGCGGGGTTCTCGCGGCGATTGCCCGTCACCAGTCCGACATCCGTCGCCCGAAATCCCCACTGCACGGCGCGATCTTGCATCTCGTGGAATTTTTGTTCCGTCAGGGCGATCAGCGGCGTGGTGTAATAGGCCTGCTGGCCGGTATGCAAGGCTTCAAAGAGGGCCGCCTCGGCAATCAGTGTCTTCCCCATGCCCGTCGGGGCGCAGACCAACACGCCCTGGTCTGAGGTGAACCAGGCGAGGAGGGCGTCTTCCTGGACTTTATAAGGCTCGTAGGGGAGCTGGTCGAGATAGCGGCTGGCTAATTCGTCGCGAGAAACGGTGGACATGGTGGGATCTGGTACTCTTGGTTAAATTTGGTGCTCGCGGGTGAAAACGCTCGCGGACCGTCATCGGTTCCATTCTTGAGCAGGATTATTATACGCTTCGAGTGGCAACGAACGATAGGCTCCAGCGGCAGTCGGCGGTTCTGTGGGTGGTGTATTGTCCTTCATTCCCAACGCCAACGGCGTTGTTCATTTCCTTACGCCAACGGCGTTATGTCCCCTAGCCCAGGGTTGCCGCGCAGCGGCTGCCCTGGGAAACGATACCCATGCCCCCCTACGCCAACGGCGTTGTGTCCCATTTCTGGAGTCGGTCCATGCCTTCACGATCCAATCGGACACAACCCCGTTGGGGTAGGGCCTCGTTTATTAGCAGAGTGCCTAAATAAACCCATTGCCAAACTGTATCCTATGGGATACAATTAAACAATGATCGAAATTCGCCAAACGGAACAGTTCGCCACTGGATAAACATGAAGATCAAAACTTATGATGCCGCGGAATATCTGGAAACCGAAGCGGATATGGCGGCCTATCTACAGGCCGCATTTGAAGATGGCGACCCTGCACTGGTAATCCATGCCCTCGGTAATATCGCCCGTGCCCGCGGCATGTCTCAAATTGCCCGCGAGACGGGACTTCGACGCGAGAGTCTCTATAAAGCACTTTCTCATGAAGGGAATCCGGAGTTCGCAACGGTTCTCAAGGTGGTTCAGGCACTAGGTATTACTCTCCATGCCGAGCCGACCCATGCTCAATAGCCAATGAAGGAGAATAGGAGAATAGATCGGCGAATCAATTACGGTCGGGTTCTCCCGCGTAGTTTCCATTCCGAGCTGGTCAAGCGTCTTCATGGCCATTTATGGTCATTCCCGGCGCAGCCGGTATTAGGCCCGTGCTTTAGCACGGGTTTTGGGACGACCGTGATCGATCGCCCCCGCGTCCCGACCGCCTACGGCGGTCGGGACGCGGGGGGAATGGGAGGTTTCGTTCGTGTGACCCGTGCTAAAGCACGGGCCTAGTACCGCTTCGCGGAAAAGGGGCATAAATGCCCCTCCCTCGGTTCCACCGATCACTGTCGTATTCTCCACGAGACCCCGTTTGGGTCCTCTACCAACGCTGCGGGGCAACAGGAAATCCTGTTGCCCCGCGAGGCGTCCACTTCTTTCAGTCAGGCGTTGTTTAGAACGTCGCGCTCATCCCGCCCAGGATCATGTGGGCTTGGCCACTGGTCAAGCCGGAGGTCATATCCTGATAATCGTAGTAATTGTAGCGAGCATACGTCGTGATGCGAGGCCGCAGGCGGTAATCAAGCCCCGCGCCAAAACGGAACGACTGCATCTTGACCAGTGAGTACTGGCCGAGCGTATAAGGATCCGCTGGGGCACCGTTTGGATACGGTGGTACTACTGTTGGCGGCGCACCCGGCACGATCGGCGTCGACAACGACGGATCGACCGGGCCAAAGGTGGAGTTCAGTCCATGCACATACTCGAAATCGCCGCTCAGGCTGGCCTTCTCGGTGATCATGTAGCGGGATCCGAGGTTGAAGACGTCCGAGCTACTGTTATACTTCCAGGGCGCAGTGACTCCGCTGACGTCGGTTGAGGGAATCGGACGAAGTTGCCCCAGCGAGACATCCTGGTTGATATAACCGTCCATCACGGCAGCCCCAGCCGATAGTGACCAGCACTCCGTTGGCGCCCACCAAGTGCTCACGACGAACGGCAGAGAGTTACTCGTGTATTTCACATAGGGCGCATCATTCAGTGCGTTCTCGATGTAGACCGTGGCATTGATCATGAGTGTGTCGGTCGGGGTCCAAGTCCCACCGATCTCGATCCGGTTTTCCTGCGTGGGCAGGTTGCTATTCAGCGCGAAATCGACCGATGTTCCCGCTTCAGGCGTTATGCCGTAAAGCGGATATTTCGTTTGAATATACTTGTAGCGGATGTACGTGTTCCAGCAAGCAGACCACTTCTCTTCCACGCCGACCACGAAGGTATTCTTGTTCGAGTTGGGCTGGGTAAACACGCTGCCGTTCGCCGTGCCGCCATTGACCACGAATGCGCCGTTATTGGCAGCCGTGAGTTCGGCACCTGCATTCTCGCGCATGAGCGTGCTGTATTCGTAGCCGCCGACGATTGCCATCCGGCTGCGGAGTGTGCCGCACTCATCCTGGAACGGACGCCACCGGGCATCGAGGCCGAAGGTATGTACTTCACGATTGATCTGGTCACTCTCGCTCATGTCTTTGAAGTTGGCATTGTCTTCGGCGTAGAAGTTGCCCGGCAACTGCGTGGTCGGCAAGGTGCTGTCCTCGCGGTAGTACTTGCCGCGGCCGGTTAAGGTCACCTTCTCCAGCGAACTGTTGGTGATCCGCAGGTCGGCACCGTTGAAGTTCCGGCTGGTGTCGCGAAGTTCGTCCTTGTTGTAGCCGGCATAGCCGAGCATGTAGACGTCCGTGTCGCAGCCGATCTTGGTCGAGAACTTCAGGCGATCGATCTGCGTTTGGTTGTTGGGCACGATGGCCAACCCGGCCATGTTGGTCGGGTCGCCCGTGTAGAGGGCATCACTGCCTTTATAGTTATAGGTCACCGCCTGGTCGTTCTGGCTGAACTCGCGGATGGTGTGCGAGTACTCGACCGCCGTGTCACATCCCAATCGCCATTCAAGCGAGGGAGTCACTTCGGTCGTCTGCCAGTCAATGTGCTGGCTCTGACTGACCGAGTGGCACTGGCTCGTCAACTGAGAGTTCGTCACTGCGCTGTGGACTCCGGTCGTCGGATTGACCATCTGCGAGCCGTTCGACGCGCCAGCCGAGCAGTGCGTGAAGGAGTTGACCTGCCGGTCACCTTCCTTGTCGATACCAAAGACATTCACTCGCCACTTCAGATTCTCCGTCAAGTTGCCTTTGAAGTTGGCCTTGAATTCCTGCACGCGGATGGCATAATCCGCCCCCGGATTGGGGTTGTCCCTGCTGAAGACAACAATGCTTTTACGGTCCTGAGACGAAGTTGTCGTATTCGACGGGCCGACCGTATTGTTGCCTCGGTAGTTCCAGCCCGCGTAATCATGGGCATCGAGTTGGTGCTCGAATCGCAGATAATCGACGTCGGCCTGCATGTGCGAGCCGAAGTAATGGACTCGCGCATCGCTGGTTTCGTTGTCGGTGCCGGTAAGGGTGACATCGACGGTGCGCTCACCGTTGCTCCAGATGCCGTCAACGTCCCAGAAGGGCGAGGACATCAGACTCTGGTATTCGCCGACTTTGTTCGGCGAGCCTGTCGCATGTATTCCCCAAGCCCCGGCACGTAAAATAAAATCTTGCACCGGATCGCATTCGTCGCAATAGGCGACGGTGTCGCTTCGGTACGCCGCGACTTGCGCGGTGGTTGCCGTTTGCGCCTTGGCTGCCGGAGCCGTATTGGCGTCCGTTGCCAGGGCAGATGCGGCCGATTCCTCGGCTTGCGTTGTCGCCGCGAAGAGCAGCATCATCGTTGCTCCCGCGAGTAGTGTTAAATAGTTGACCTTCACGACCAGGTCTCCCCTTGGTATCTAGTTTGGTTGGTTTTCTAAGGTTAGTTGGAAGTATCAGAAACTTAGCGAGACATGATTCCAGGGTTCGGCTGGTTCGGTGCTGGCACATCGGAGCCGTGAATCTGGGTATGACAGTTCGTGCAGTTGGTGAACATCGCAGCGCGAGTATTCGCGTTGATGTCAATGTTCACGCGGCTGCCCTGATTGGCCGGAGTCCAGGTCACTGGGTTTGTGCGGCTTGGCGAACCGTGGTTCGCGTCGCGGTGGCCCACATGGCATCGCATGCAGAGGAACGTGACTGGCTGCTTGAGCAGGTTATTGGCCACCGTGCCGTGCGGCTCGTGGCAAATATCGCAGTTCTCGTTCACCGGCGGGTGCGGGTAGGCGAACGGCCCGGTCTTCTCCGCATGGCACTTGTAGCAAAGCTGGTTGACATTCTCTGCCTTGAGGTTCTTCTCAAGCTGCCCGTGCGGGTCGTGGCAGTCGGAGCAGACCATCTTCCCTTCCATGATCGGATGATGCGAAGGAAGGTGGTTCTGACCAAAAACCTTTTGGTGGCACTTGTAACATGCCTCCGGTTCCTGGACCGCCATCGCAAGCCGCTTGGGTCGCTCGACGTTGGTGTGGCTGATATTGACGATCTGCCGCACTTTGGAATGTGGGTGCGGGTTGTGGCAATCGGTACAGGCCACGCCAAAGCGTTCGTGGGTCGAAGAGTGCCAGGCCATCGTCGGAGCGCCCTTGTGGCAGCTCAGACAGAGATCCTTGCGGGTCGACTCCTTGATCTGGCCGTGCGCGTCGTGACAGGTTGTGCAGTTGAAGCCGTTGGTTCCACCAATCTGGTGCGGCCCGGCGATGCGGACCAAGTCCCGCATGTCGCTGTGGCATTTCAAGCACAGGTCCGGTGCCATGGCACCGAGGTTGTGCGAAGTGCCGCGGAGCGAAGGCAGATTCTTCTTGGCCGCGTCGGCCTCGGCGTTGTAGGAAACAAGCGTCGCCTTCACGCCCGGCGTGAAGGAAGCATCCTTTGGCGCGGTGGTGGCGGGTGTTCCAAACGGCACATTGTAGTGGCCGCGGTGGCAATCGACGCAGGTCACGCCGCGATGGGCGTGCTTGGAGGTCCGCCACTGGGTTCCGGCGGCACACTGGTTCTGCTCATGGCACTTCAAGCAGGCCTCGGCCCGAGCGACCGGATCGACCCCCTTCTTGAAGCTGAAGATCAGCCCCGGCTCCTTGCCGCGGCCTTCCACGTGCTTGCTACCCGGACCGTGACACGACTCGCAGTTCTGCCCGCGGTGGACGTTGTCGTGGAACGACTTGACGTAGGTCTCGTGGCAGGTCATGCAGATTTCGTCGTCGTTGACCATTTCCGCGCCGGCAAGCTGGGGCACAGCACCCCGGACCTCTTGGTAGGAGACTTGGCGGAAGGCGTTATTGCCTCGCGGGAATCCCGGATCGATGTTGGTTTCTGCCCGGCGAGGCGGTGGGGTCTCGCTCCGACAGGTCGGGTTGTGAGAGGATTTGCACGAGGCAAACCCCAGGCTCATCAACCCCAAGAAGATGAATGCCATGCCCCGTTGCCGGGATCGATTGGTCTTGTGCGTCACAGTTCGCACGATCCTACCTCCATGTTAAAACTGGTCGGGAATCAGATTCCGTTGTCCGTAATGCCGCAAGAAACACCTAGCACAATTATGAGCAACTGCCGTTCTTTGCGGTCCGTGCTTGGCATAAGTTCTTTGTGGCCTGTGCGGTCTTATCTGCATTGTCGCCATATACCGGATACTACGTTGAAAATTTCGTTGCGCGTCGGTATAGGTTAACACGCTTTTGAATTCTTTTTAGCAGCTATGCATGCGCTAACGCGCGACTTTGCCGATTGAATCGATTGAAGGGTCGAGCCTGATGCCGGCTGCGCCGGGAATGACCATGGATGGCCATGAAGACGCTCGTCCAGCCGAAAGATGTGGGTAAGAACAAGCTCTCTTCCGTGAAGCCGCCTCACCCAGAGTCAACTGAAAACCTACCACTCCAGATCAGTGGCCGATGCAAACGTAGGGTGCGTGGAGCACGGATGCCCGCGAAATGGTGCGTTACGCGAACCGGTCTATTCCAGGGTAGACGTTCTCGAAGTATTGAGTCCGTGCGCAACGCACCATTTCCCGGGTGTTGTTTCGCTCCACGCACCCTACGGCATGCCGTCACTGCCAGCAGTTGGCAAGGTTAGGATCAAGGCCTCAAAAGTGGACCTAAAGCTCTGGCCGGCGGAGGATCTCGGCCATGATCACGGCCTGAACGATGTTCTCGGGCGAGCCTAATAGCTCGGCTAGCCCGGAGCCGGCGATGGGCAAGGCATCCAAGGTAGGTCGCGATAGATATTCTGGCCCGGAGGATTCGGCTTCGACGACTTCCACCGGTTGGGCTGCTTCGCCGGGGCGCGAGGCCAACCGGCCGACTTGGCCGCGGAATGCCTGCCCAACTTGCTGGGTGAACTGCTGGTCGGATTGCGCGACTACACCGCCAAGAGCCTCGCTGCGGCGACGGAAGTCACTCGTGTCCATATACTTCTGGACCTGCTGACCAACCCGGCCGCCAACCGGAGCATCTTCCTCCGCAAGGACTTCAACCGGCTGTGGCTTCTCGGCCACCGGCTGCCCACCCCGACGCGCAGCGCGGCGGAGGAATTCGTCGATCTGCTCCTGGATTTGTCCGCCGCCGTTTCGACCGGGTGGGAGGGGGTTCGCTGGCAACACCATCTCGCGCATCTTTGAAACCACCACCCGGATCAGCGGGACGATGATAAAGACGATCACGATGGCGATCGAAATCAAATCGACCTTTGCCAACAGAACGGCGCCGTTCATGCCGTCGCGCCCTTCTTATTGTTTGCAGAAGCCGGGGCACTGATTCGAGCGATGGCCGCTCGCATGTCCGTGTCGGCCTGCACGTTGCGCAACTTGTAGTAATCCATGATGCCCAGCACGCCTTCCCGGAAGGCCTGGGCAATCGCCTTGGGAATCTCGGCCTCGGCCTCCACGACCTTGGCGCGGCTCTCCTCGATCTGTGCAATGAATTCCTGCTCGGCCGCCACGGCCATCGTGCGCAGACCTTCCGCATTGGCACGGGCGACACGCATATCGGCCTCGGCACGGTCGGCCTGCAACCGGGCACCAATGTTCTCGCCCACGGTTACTTCGCCGATATCGATGGAAACGATCTCGAAGGCGGTTTGAGAGTCCAACCGTCTGGAAAGCACCATCTTGGAAATACGATCGGGATTCTCCAGCACCACATGATGCGACTCGGCCGAGCCGATTGCGCTGACAATACCCTCGCCAACGCGGGCAATAATTGTCTCCTCGGTTGCGCCACCGATCAATTGCTTCAAGTTGGCTCGCACGGTTACTCGGGCTTTGACCTTCAACTGGACGCCGTTCTGCGCTACGCCGTCGAGCGTTTCCCGTCCTAGATCGCGCGAGGGACAGTCGATGACCTTGGGATTGACGCTCGTTTGCACGGCTTCCAGGATGTTGCGTCCGGCGAGGTCAATGGCGGTGGCCAACTTGAAGTCGAGTTCGAGTTTTGCCTTTCGCGCGGCGATCAGCGAACGGACTACCAGTGGCACATTGCCGCCCGCCAGATAGTGCGCCTCAAGGCCCTTGGAAGTTACTCCATCGCGATCACTGATGCCGGCCTGCACCGCCATGATCTTGCAGCGAACGATCACGCTCGGGCTGACTTTACGAAAGGTCATGCCCACCAAATCCCAAATACCAATCTCCGCCCTCGTGAACTTCGACTGGATCCAGTAACGGAAATAATTGAGGAAGACCCCCAGAACAATCAAGACGAAAAGGAGGAACAGGACCGCAACGACGATGAATGCCGTGGGAAGTGCCCCGGCAAAATTTGGCCCTTGGGGCTGCTGTGCAAAGAGATTCATGACACGCTCCTGAGTAAAGATCGATGGCGCAAAAGACCGAACGATCATTCTCCCCCCGCGAGATACCCTTTGTCAAGAGCCTGGGGCGTAGCCTCGTAGAACGGAATTTATTCCGTTTTATCTAAAAAAACAAATCAACGGAATGAATTCCGTCCTACGAAGATACCAAAGCTCAAACCAACGGCTCACCGAAGGGGTCTGCGGCGATGCTGTCGATCGGCCGCTCGAGAGGATTTTCCTCCGTTGAAGTGGGGGGAGCCATCTCCACTGCCCGGACTACCAGCCGATTGGCTCCAATCTTGATAATACGCACGGTTTGCCCCGCTTCAATGACCATTCCTTCGCTTGTAGCGTCGAGCGTTTGGCCATCCACGCTGACAACCCCACTGGGCAGCATCCGACATTTCGCCCGGCCCAGACGACCAACCAAGGTCTTGAGGTGCCGGCGTTGGTCTTCGTCGGGCAGAACATCCTCCGCACGGGGGGCACTGAGCAATACCTGTCGGCCGATATAGGTATGCGGCCACCAGCGAAAACCAAACGCGATCAAAGTTGGAACACCAAGGACCACAGCGGTGGTCACGCTCAAGCCGACGGTTGGGCTTGACTTGAAACCAAGCAGAATAGCACCGAGCAACGCGGAACCCGAAAAAAATGCGAGAATTCCGGCCGAGGGGAGAAATATCTCCAAAAATGCAAGGCACAACCCTACCGCCAGTAACAAGATGGGCCAAATCCAAATATCCATTGTGCGTTCTAAACCTTCTATTTTACCAACAGACTCGTGCTGAAACCACTCAGAGGCTACCGAAAAGCCCTCACCCCCTGCCCCTCTCCCAAAGTTGAGAGAGGGGAGTTTCTGGATAACCACTCATTCCCGGTTCGGATATTTGAGCTTGAGTACGTAAGACTCCCACTGCTTTTGGAATTCATTCATGTCGTCGCTTTTCAGGATCGCCTTCAGGGTTTTATAGCCCGAGGGATCGTCCTTGCGGTCTGCTAGGAAGCTGCGATAGTAGGTCTTCAAGAGGTCCTTCTGCTGCAAGTAGTAGCAGAGGTATCGGGCTTGCGCGTAGTTTGTGCCTCGGTCCTTCTCGTAGAAATCGGTGTCGGTCGTCTGGCAGAGCGTTTTGAATGAGGTGAGTTTCCCTTTGCGAATGGCATCCTGTAGCCGCGGCAAACGCCAGTTGGTGTAGCCGTGAATTTCGCCGTCAAGCTCGCCGCTTTGCTCGTAAAGCGAGCCTAATCCCTCATTGAACCAGGCCGGGCAGTTAGGGAAATTGGCCGCGACGAAGGGGTGAACAATCTCATGCACCAAGGTACCACCGCCCGTCGAGATATTCATCACCAAAGCCCCGTCCTCCTGCGAGAAATAGCCAAAGGGCGTATCAGGGGTCTTGCCGAAAAGTTTTTTGCAGTTCGCCTCGTAGCTTTTCTTGTCCTTGAAGAGCCAAATATCGAGGATCTGTCGCGGATCCTGCTTGAAATAAGCCTTTTTCAGCTTTTCCACGGCCCAATTCACGGTCTCTTTCGAGCGGCGGCGCACCTCCTCCGGCGATTCGTCGCCAATCACCACGAAGGGAGGCGTGAGGACAACCGTAAAATCTTTCGAGGGAATCTTTTTTTGCAACTGTTCGATATGCTTTTCAAAGTCCGCCTTGGTAAAAGAGCCGCTTTGACCTTGAGCCGTTCGACCCTGATCCGCGGCACTTGCCTCTCGGCCGGCCACTGCGAGGAAACCGAGAATGCAGAAGAGAAACCGCACCAGATGTTGGGTTGCCTGCAACCACAGTAGGTCGGCATGGAATCGTTGGCTTAGGAACGTCATTGGTAGGGAACTCCTTCCACAACAGAAACTACCTTAGTATTTGAAACTATCTCAAAAGGTCTTTTTCACCGCGGAGGACGCGGAGGTACGCAGAGGATGAATCCTAATTGAGGGCCTCTGCGATTCTCTGCGTCCTCCGCGGTGAGTTCTGAGATAGATTCTTAGTATAGCGACTAAATTTCCGTTGCGGAAACACCGGCAATGGGTTAAATTGTTTCTGCTGCGGATAGGGTCAGGCTAGAAAGCCTGGCGTACCTGGAATCCACCCCAAACCTTATATTTCGATGGCTATGACAGAAGAGACCCAAGCAGAACCCAAATCCGTGGAACAGCGCGACCTGGAGTGGCTGGCCAACGTCTATCGCGGTGACAAAGAAAAAGACCTCACCGTCCGCGCGGTGCTGGCCGGCATGGTCTTTGGCGGGCTGATGTCGCTCTCGAATCTTTATGTCGGCCTCAAGTCTGGCTGGGGGTTGGGCGTGGACATCGCCGCGGTGGTGGTTATCTTTGCCGTCTTCAAGGCCCTCCGCGAAATTGGCATCGTGCGTCGGGAATTTGGCCTGATGGAAAATACCATGACGATGACGGTGGCCGTGGCGGCAAGCTGGATTTCTTCGGCCGGCCTCGTCTCGGCGGTCCCCGCGCTGACCTTGCTCACCGGCTACCAGTTCGTCTGGTGGCAGCTCACTCTGTTCATCGCGGTCATTTTGTACCTGGGCCTGTTCATGGCCATTCCGCTGAAGCGGCAGATGATCCAGATCGATTCGCTCCGCTTTCCCGCCAACATCCCCACCGGCGAAACCCTCCTCGTCATGTACTCGCATGGCGGCCAGGCGATGAAGAAAGCGATGTCGCTGGGCATTGCAAGCCTCTTGGGAATGCTCGTGGCCGGACTGCGCGACGGCCTGGGTTGGATTCCCGCTCAACTTTATCTTCCTTGGCGTCTGCACCGCATCGCCCTGGGCAAGCTCACCCTGAGCCTTGAACCGAGCCTGATCTTCATCAGCATTGGCGCGTTGTTCGGCATGAAAGTCGGGCTGAGCATGTTGTTTGGGCTAGTTCTCAATTATGGAATTCTTGCGCCGCGATTGATCGAAGAGAAGATTGTTCATCACCTTCCGCCAAAACTCATTGCCGCAGCTTTGCCAAAGCTGCCGCTGGCGGTCAAAGCAGGGCAGACGTTTACCGTGAAGCTTGACGAAGCCGTTGGCGGTCCCGAACTTTCCACGCCGGAAGAGTTGAAAGCCGATCCCGAGCTTGCCTCCACTGTCCGCACCAGCGTCCTCCGTTATACCTGGACGGATCCCACGAAATATACGGACCTCGCTGGCCTGGAGCGCGACCTCAACGCAAAGACCTTGCAGGACGGTTCACCCAATCCGCTGCACGGTGTCATCACCGCGAGCAGGAAGTTAAACAAGAGCAAGGGTGTTGAGATGCTCTGCCTCGAAGCACCGGCCGCCATCGATTGGGAAGCCAAGCTCTCCCTGCCGGACGACCAGCCTTCCGATATGCTCCACGCCCTCGGATTCAAGACCTCGGCAGACGTAACGGAGGCCACCGCCAAAGTAGCCCAGGCCAAAAGCGAGATAGCCAAGGATGGCGAAATGGGCTTGGCCGAAGCCGCGAAGGCCTTGGCCGATTCGGAGAAAGCCTTGGCCGAGCAAAGTAAAGATGCCATGCCGAAAATCGGCGGTTTCCGCAACATCAGTGCCTGGTCGCTCTGGCCGGGGGCCACGGTGCTGGTGGTGGGCGGGCTGCTTGCGCTAGCCTTTCAATGGCGGACGCTGGGGCGGACCTTCGCCGGCATCTTCAGCGGCCTTGGCGGCAATCGCAATGCCCCGAAAGGCCCTCTGGATCACATCGAGATTCCCATGACCTGGTTCGTCTTTGGCTTTCTTGTTACAGGCAGCCTCGCCGTCGTGATGCTGACCTGGATTTTCCATATCCAGTGGTGGATGGGCGTAATCGCCGTGATGCTGACGTTCTTTCTCTCCGCCGTGGCCTCGCGGGCAGGGGCGGAAATCGGCATCAACCCCATCGGCGCGCTCGGTAAAGTAACCCAACTCACCTATGGTGCTCTCGCACCGGGCAATATCACGGCGAATCTCATGACCGCGGGCGTGACTGCGGGTGCGGCTTGCAGTTGTAGCGACACGATCGGAAATCTCAAAGTCGGCCACATGGTCGGCGCAAACCCACGGAGGCAGTTCATTGCCCAACTCTTCGGCGTGCTGGCCGGTTCCCTGTTGGCGGTGCCGGCCTATTTCATCCTGGTGCCCGACGCCAGTGCTCTGGGCGGCGACAAGTTTCCAGCGCCCTCCGCACTGGTATGGATGGGGGTGGCCAAAGTGCTCTCGCTAGGTCTCCACACGCTGCCGCCCAGCGCAGTCTGGGCGATGGGCGTGGCCCTCGTGGTGGGCGTGATCATTGTCGTCGTCGATTACTTCTTCCCCAAGGCCAGGCCCTACACACCCTCGCCGGCCGCGCTAGGTATCGCCATGACCATTCCCGCGTACACCAGTTTCGCCATGTTTCTTGGCGCGCTGATTGCCTGGATCCTGGAAAAGAAGGCCGCCAAGTGGAACGACATGTACACGATCCCCATCGCCTCCGGTTGTATCGCCGGTGAGAGCATCATGGGGGTGATTCTCGCGGCCCTGATGGCGATGGGGCTGATGCAATAATTTAGCGAAAGGCAAACTATGTCACAAATGTTGCGGTTTTTTTCCGCAGAAGATGTCGGACGGGCCGTTTCCGTGAAAGAGGCCATCCCGCTGGTACGCGAGGCATTTATCCAACTCTCGTCCCATCAAGTATGCGTTCCGCTGCGCACGAAGATCGACGTGACCTCTCGCGAGGGAACGGTGCTGTACATGCCGGTCTACTTTCCTGCTCGCGAGGTGCTTGTGGTCAAAGTCGTGTCGCTGTTCAAGAACAATTTGGCCGGCGGGTTGCCCCTGATCCATGCAACGGTGATGGTCAACGATGCTCGCACCGGATGCACGATCGCGGTCATGGATGGGGAACGTCTGACCGCAATCCGTACTGCGGCCGCCTCGGCTCTGGCAACCGATCTGCTGGCCCGCCCCGAAGCGAAGGTGGCGGCCATCTTTGGAGCCGGTGTTCAAGGCCGCGTGCAACTGGAAGCGTTGTGTGCCGTTCGGCCGATTGGCAAGGTCTATGTCTTCGATCGAGACCTCGACCGCGCGGTGGCTTTCTGCCGTGAAATGGGAGAGAAACTGTCGATTACCCTGATCGCTGCCGACTCGCCGTCTCAGTTGCTTCATGCTGACGTCGTCTGCACGGTGACCACATGGCCATCGCCGGTCTTCGCACATAAGAACGTGAAACCTGGGACGCACATCAATGCCCTGGGTGCCTATAAACCGGATGAACGTGAAATCCCCGAGGACACCGTGTGCGCTGCCAGGGTCGTGGTGGATCAACGCGAAGCTTGTCTGTCGGAAGCCGGCGATATTGTCATCCCGCTGAAACAGGGGCTGATCACGCCGGACCACATTTACGCCGAAATCGGTGAGATTGCCGCCGGTGAAAAGCCGGGACGATGCAGCGACACGGAAATCACGCTCTTCAAGTCGGTGGGAAACGCCATCCAGGACGCAGCGATCGCAGCACAAGTCCTCGAGTGCGCCGACACGCTGGGTTTGGGTACGGAAGTCAGCATGTGACGTGTTCGGGAGATATAGCGATTGGGGAAAATGGTGGGGATCGCTGCGCTCGTCCCCATACGAACCAACTTAGGGGATTCACACGTCCCGCTCCACAATGTGTCCGGTGCCTCGAAGCCCACCCTGGGAACCCGCGCCCATTCATTCCCTACGCCAACGGCGTTATGTCCCCTAGCCCAGGGTTGTCGCGCAGCGGCTACCCTGGGCCAGAGGACATAATCCCTCTTCGGGATACGGAGATCCCAAATTGGACAATGATACCAAATTCCTTAAGTTCGTTCGTATGGGGCTCGCTGCGCTCTCCCCACCCTACAATTATCAATTATTCGCGTTCCGCACCTAGAACCGGAAGAGCCAAAATCTGTTCGGCCACGGTCTCGGGGGGGCAGTCCGTCTCGATATTCACGAATCGGCATTCGCTGAGGCTGCGGAACCAAGTTGCTTGGCGTTTGGCAAGCTGGCGGGTATGCATTTTTACCCGATCCACCGTTGCAGCCAGATCGTGCTTTTCGCCGTAATAATCGATAACCTCGGCGTAACCAACCGCCTGGCGAGCCGTTTTGCTCAGCCCACGTGGATCGGCGAGGAGGCGGCGGACCTCGTCGACCAGTCCGGCGGAGAACATGGATTCCACACGACGGTCGATGCGGGCTTGCAATTCTTCCTTCGGTCGGTCGAGGACAAACACTCGGCAGGCCTCGGCGGGCATCCCCCGCTCGAACTGCTGCTGCAATTCGCTAATGGGGCGGCCGGTTCTTTCAAAGACCTCCAGCGCACGGATGATCCGCCGGATGTCGTTGGCGTGCAACCGGGCCGCCGTTGGGGGATCGACCGATTTCAACTGGTCGTGCAGCCAGCCTGGCTCGTTCGACTCGGACTTTTTCATGAGGGCCCCACGAAATTCCCAGTCCGCGGGTGGCCCTTCAAAAATCCCCCGCAACAGTCCTTTAAGGTAGAGTGGAGTCCCACCCAAGAACAGCACCTGCCGTCCTCGGGAACTGATTTCCTCGGCAATTTCCTGGGCCGAGCCTAGGTATTTGGCCAGACTGAAATCCTCATGGGGTGCGACGGTATCGATTAAGTGATGGCGTACTCGCTTTTGCTCTTCGACCGTCGGTTTTGCCGTCCCAATATCCATGCTCCGATAGATCGCCATGGAGTCCATGGAAATGATTTCCGCATCCATTTTCTCGGCGAGTGCTAGTCCGACGGCCGTTTTTCCGACGGCGGTTGGACCGGTGAGAAACCAAGCGTGAGAAACGAGTGCCATGGAAGAAGTGGGAAGTGAGAAGTGGGAAGCAAAGTGAAGAATAAGGGATGAAGGGGGAATGGGAAAGCCCGACTGGCGAGTTGGGGGCCTTTTTCAGCATCCTTGGTAGAACGGAATTTATTCCGTTGCTTTATTTTTTCGGGTGAACGGAATGAATTCCGTTTTACGCAGGGCTTCTTGCATCTTGACCTTGACCTAGGAAAGGAATCTTGCGAAACTCCGCGCAAGTTTCTTATTCAGTTGCCGCTAACCGGAGATTGTGCAAGGAGAAATAGTATGTTTTGGAAGTCGAGTATTTTGGGATTGGCTGCGCTGGCCTTGGCCTTGGGTTGCAGTAAGACCACGGAAAATGGAACCACGCAGGCCACGTCAATTGCTGTGACGAACCCGGTCGGTGCAGCACAGGACACCCCACCAACACAAGATGCGAAAGTGGTGGTTACCCGTTTTCTTGAGGCGATTCGCAAAGGAGATAACGACGCGGCGACGAAGTTGCTCACGAAAGTCGCTCGCCAGAAGGCTGAAGAAACCGGTCGTTGTGTTGCTCCCGCGGCGAATGATAGTGCGAAGATTGAAACTGAAGATACACTGTATCCCACGGTAGAACATGATATTGCCCACGTGCCAACCAAATGGGTCGATTTGGATGAAACGGGCAAGGCACGGACGGACAAGGCCACCTGGGTTTGCCGCCTGGAACCGGAGGGCTGGCGCGTGGCTGGTTTTGCTGCCTATGTTTTCGAGGGTGAAGATCCGCTGCTTCTGAGTTTTGAAGACCCGGACGACATGGCAAAGAAGCAGAGCTGGCTGAAAGAAGAGATAAATCGTCGCGCAAAGCAGGAGCCGACCCCCTCTTCTGGCGACAAAGATTCGTTCCAAGCGGAAAAAAAACCTCAAGACGCTTTTCGTCGCTAAACGACCCAAGTGGAGCAAAAGTCCTAGAGCCAAGGGTGTCTACCCCTCTAATCATGGGAGTAGGAGAAACATTTTTCTTTAGTGAAAAGATTATTGAGCGAGTCATAAACGCTTATTAGCAAATAACTTAGATGTTTTGTTAGAGAGGCTTTCCCGGTAGGAAGCCTCTTTTTTTTGTTGGAGGGTACTTGTAGAATACAAAACACAGTGTAAACTTCGTAACTATGTTAAAGTGCCCCCAGACATCCGAGTTGACCCAGGGCGGTTATTTTCCGCGGTCTACCCGGTTGACATTTGTGGCAGCTATGCTAGCTTATTGTTCGGATGCTGTGTTTTTGAAACCAAGAGTTTGATCGGTTTGCCGCTTGACAGGGCAGCAGGAGCCGGTGGGAGTTTTGGGTCACAGCGAGAACGACTGTTTGTTTCCGGTTGAAGCCGTCAGGGCCGGAGACTAAAGAACCAGTGACGGCGTTAGAGTGTGTTTAAACGCTACAGTACCTGTTACCTAGGAGGTTTCTCGAATGAATCGTACCTGTGTTCTTTGCGCCGTCTTGTTTGTCGCGGTGCTCGGCTTCGTCCTGATGGGCGGCGCCAATTTGGCGGTGGCGGGCAATGCCTGCGCGCCGGCCTGTTGTGCGGCTCCGGCCGCTTGTGCGGCCCCGGCCGCTTGTTGTGAATCTGCTCCGGCGAGCTGCAAACCGAAGCTCATGGAGCGTCTGAAGGCTCGTAGCCAAAAGAGTTGCTGCTCGGCACCCTCGTGTGCCCCGGCACCATGCGCCCCGGCCGCCTGTGCGGCTCCGGTAGCTTGCGCCCCGGTGGCTTGCGCTCCGTGCGCTTGCGATCCGTGCGCTCCGAAGAACTGCCGCCCGCGTCACCAGCGCCGCTGTGCAGCTGATAGCTGCGCCCCGGCCGCTTGTGCCGCTCCGGTGGCTTGCGCCCCGTGTGCTTGCGATCCGTGCGCTCCGAAGAGCTGCCACCCGCGTCATCAGCGCCGCTGTGCAGTTGATAGCTGCGCCCCGGCTGCTTGTGCCGCTCCGGTTGCTTGCGCTCCGGTTGCTTGTTGTGCCGCTCCGGTTGCTTCCTGCGAGCCTTGTGCTCCGGCGAGCTGCCGCCCGCGTCACAACCGCGAGCGTCGCTGCTGCAAGGCAGAGAAGGCTTGCAATGCCTGCGCTCCCGCTGCTTGCGGTTGTGCGGGTTTGCCGGCACCTGCCGCCGGTGCTGCCGTGACTTCGCCCTCGGCTGCCGCTTCGGCTCCGATGGCTCCGATGGCTCCGCCACCGCCACCCGCTCCCAAGAAGTAAACCTGGACCAGGGCCCAGGCACCATCCGCTGGTTTTTCAGCAGGTGGTGCCCTGGGAGAGACCCAAGTCCGGCCTCGACTTGCCCTGTTAGTCAGGCCGATATGTCCGAAATAAACCACGCCGAACCTGTTTTCAGGTTCGGCTCTTTTTTTGCGCTAGTCCCTAGAAAAAGCCGCAGCTCCGGGAGATGCGGCTTCCTTAAGTTTCAGGCTAAATCAGAACAAACTATTTCGTCGAACCCTCCAGGTTCTTCGCAGCGAAATCCCAATTGATTTTTGTCCAAAAGCCCTCAATGAATTTCGGCCGCAAGTTGCGGTAATCGATATAGTAAGCGTGTTCCCAGACATCGAGCGCAAGGATCGGCTTGCGATCGTGCTTCAGCGGTGTGTCGGCATTGCTCAGGGCCATGATCTCCAGCTTACCCAGCTTGTCAACTGCCAGCCAAGCCCAGCCGGAACCAAACAAATTCGCGGCCTTCTCGGAAAATACCTGCTTGAACTTGTCGTAGCCGCCAAAATCGCGATCGATGGCCTTCAGCATGTCGCCCTGTGGGTCGCCGCCGCCAGTGGGTGACATGCAGTGCCAGAAGAAATCGTGATTCCATGCCTGAGCGGCGTTATTGAATACCGGACCGGCTGCCGCGGCAACAATCACGTCCGTCAACGGGGCATTGGCCTCCGGCTTGCCTTCTAGCAGCGTATTCAGCTTGGCAAAATAGGCAGCTTGGTGTTTATTGTAATGGTAGTTCATCTGCTCTTCATGCAGAAAGGGCTGCAATGCGCCCAAGGCGTAAGGCAATTCGGGTTGCTTGAAACTCATTTTGAAATTTCCTTTTCGTCGTTGTGCTAGGAGTTTTGGTTGATCGTTTGCCTGGCCTTTCAGAGCGATACCCCCCAGAACCACTCCCACACCGGCAGCCAAGGATCCGGACAAGAATTCACGTCGTTCCATTTTCTGCGTTCCTCTTCGGGCTTGCAGTTTTTCGCTTGGAGGCTATTGCCCCCCCAATGCAAATTTGGGCATTGATCTTGTGGTGGTGCGAAAATCATCAAAGGCCCAATCCATCTTGTTTATGTTACGGTGCCAAATTTTTCAGGCAAGGGGCAGAACCAAGAAAAGGCGGCCGAAAAACGAAAATTGCTAAAATTATCGAGGAATACGGAACTCTTAACCCACCATCGCGGCAATTGCCTCGCGGGTTACGGGCCGGATTATGCCGCGCTCGCAGATGATGGCGGCGATTAACTCGGCGGGCGTGACGTCAAAGGCCGGATTATAAACCTTCACGCCGTCCGGAGCGGTCTGCCGGCCGAAACCATGCGTGATCTCGCGGGCGTCACGTTGCTCGATGGGGATCTCGGCACCGCTGGCAATCGAGAGATCAAATGTACTCGTGGGCGCGGCAATGTAGAACGGGATCTTGTGCGCGGCAGCCAGCACGGCGACGCCATAGGTGCCGATCTTGTTGGCCGAGTCGCCGTTCGCCGCAATCCGATCGGCACCCGTGATCACGGCCTGGATCCGGCCTTCTCGCATCACCTGGGCCGCCATCGAGTCGCAGATCAAGGTCACATCGAGGCCGGCGTTCTGAAGTTCCCATGCAGTCAACCGCGCGCCTTGCAAGAGCGGCCGAGTTTCGTCGGCAAAGATGCTCAGCCGTTTGCCCTGCTCCGCAGCCATGAAGAAGACGGCTAGCGCGGTACCATACTCGGCTGTCGCCAGCCCGCCGGCGTTGCAGTGCGTAAGAACGCCTTGGCCGTTGATCAATAACTTTGCCCCATGCTCACCGATGGATCGGCACATGGCGCGATCTTCTTCGTGGATCGCCTTGGCCTCTTGCAGCAAACTGGCGGCGATTTCCGCGACCGCTCGACCGCGAAGTTTATTACCTGCCGCTTTCATGCGATCGAGTGCCCAGAAGAGATTGACGGCCGTCGGTCGGCTCGTGGCCAGGTAGGCGGCAGCCTGTTCCAATCGCCGGAAGAAAGCGGTTTCGTCCTGTCCGTCCGCAGTTTGCAGGCCCAGGCAGACACCGTAGGCCGCGGCGATGCCGATGGCAGGTGCCCCGCGAACTCGTAGCATCTTGATCGCTTCCCAGGCCGTTTCCACGTCGTGACAATCGATCTCGACCAACTCGACCGGCAGTCGCGTCTGGTCGATCATCCGCAAGTGGCCGTCCAGGCCGCCGATCCATTGAAGCGTTTCTGTTTTTTTCATAATTTAATCGTTGCTTGCAGGGCGGTGTCTTTGGCCAGAACCTTTTCCACGAGAGCCTGTTTGTAGGCTGCATACTTCTCTTGCAAGGCCGGATCGGCCAGGGCGAGCATCTGCACGGCCAGGAGCCCGGCATTGCGGGCACCACCACCACCCACGCCGACGGTGGCCACCGGCACGTCGCCGGGCATTTGCACCATCGAGAGCAGTGAATCGAGGCCGCCTTGCAGATCGGTCGGGACGGGAATTCCGATCACCGGCAACACGGTATGTGCGGCGACGACTCCGGCCAGATGCGCCGCCCCGCCCGCCGCGGCGATAATCACTCGCAGCCCTCGGGCGGTGGCCGTCGAGGCATATTGTTGCACGAGGTCCGGCGTGCGATGGGCACTCATCACATGGACTTCATAAGGAACATGAAATTCCGCCAGGGCCGCGGCTGCCGCTTTGATCTTTGGCCAGTCGCTGTCGCTGCCCATGAGGATGCCGACTAAGGAGGTGGACATGGGAATACTTAAGCAAGGATGAATCTTGGAGGGTGGTGGTAAATGACGAATATTGAAGAAAATTCGAAACTCGAATATCGAAATCCGAAACAATGTCGAAACTCAAATAAGGAAATTCGTGCTTCGTCATTTCTCGAATCCTGTATCGTACTTCATCCCAAACGTCTCCGCAACCGCCTGATTGGTTACCGCCCGATTGTACTTCACCTTCAAAAAGGTTGAAGGCGACCTGCCTTGGCCATGGCAGGATACATTGGCTCTTCCGGTTTAGGTGCAGAAGTAGGGTGGGGAGAGTGAAACGAGCCCCACCAAAAGCGGACCGCAACAGAATTGGTGGGGCTCGCTGCGCTCTCCCCACCCTACAATTATTCGCGTTCCGCACCTGGAACCGGAAGAGCCGATATATTTGCTTCCTCAGTCACGCGACTCCTGCCGGTTCTCGCATGCGACTTGGCTTCTTGACGACGAGATCGACTTGGCAATCGAGGATACTGAGCAATGCCATCAATTGGTCAATCGACTTGGAATAATTGGTCTGATCCAGAAGACGATAGAATTGCGCCGGAGAGGTTTCGAGTCGACGAATCAACTCCCGTTTGCTCAAGGAACTGCTTTTTACGCGTTCCTGGGCTACCAGCGTGAGCTTGTAGAGCAACATATCCCGCATATAGCGCGGATCGCGATTGTAATCGAGGATCTGATCGATATGCACCGTTCCTTCCTCGCCCGACTGGAGTTGGTAAGTGAACGCTTCATTGCCTAGCTCGTCGTCGACATTCGCGCTCTTGACCGGGTTGGCTTGAGTAGGTCGCAGGCGAAGTTTGGCAAACGGGAACCAATAGCGCCCGTTGTAGGTCGCGACCTCAAACGCCTTCTTGCGGTTGTCGTGGCGAACGGATTTGATTTTCATAAGCGGCCTTCCAATTGGAGTTTGGTGATCAGCTCGATGATATGCTTTGTCGCCCGGCCCTTCATTGTGACGCCGTGGTCGAGATCCCATTTAAGAACCAGCTTTTTGTCCCGGTAAACATGGACGTGCCTGGGCGCGTGATCTCCAATCCATCCAACAAAAAGGTAGTTTCCCAGCCGAATCTTGCCCACTGTTAAATGTTACCGCGTGTGGTAACGCAAGTCAAGGTGGAGATTTTCAAACTTCGCGTTATACTTCATCCCAAACGTCTCCGCAACCGCCCGATTGGTTACTTCGCCCTCAAAAAGGTTGATCGCCCGCGCGACCGGGGGCAAGGTTTCAGCGGCGGCGGCAAGGCCGCGATTGGCGATTTGCAAGGCCCAGGGGAGCGTGACGTTGCAAAGGGCGTAGGTGCTCGTGCGGCCCACGGCGCCGGGCATGTTGGTCACGCAATAATGCAGCACGTCGTCGACCAGGAAGGTCGGATTGCTGTGCGTCGTTGGACGGCTCGTGGCCACGCAGCCGCCCTGGTCGATAGCCACGTCGATGATCACGCTGCCGGGCTTCATCAACTTGAGATCCTCCCGCTCGATGAGCCGTGGGGCCTTAGCGCCGGGAACCAGCACCGAGCCGATTACCAGGTCGGCTCGCTGAAGTTGTTGGCGAACTGTTTCGCGATCGCTGAAGAGTACGGTCACGTTGGGCGGCATGATGTCGTCCAGGTAGCGGAGCCGGTCCATGTTGATGTCGAGCAGCCCGATGTTGGCGCGAAAGCCCGCGGCGATCTTGGCCGCGTTCGCCCCCACCACGCCGCCACCGAGGATCGTGATGTGGGCCGGCTCAACGCCCGGCACTCCACCCAGCAGAATCCCGCGGCCCATCTGCGGCCGTTCGAGATACTTGGCACCTTCCTGGATACTCATCCGCCCGGCCACTTCGCTCATCGGCGTCAGCAGAGGCAGGCGGCCCTGGTCATCGCGGAGCGTTTCATAGGCCACGGCGACCGATCCGCTTTGCAGCAGATCCTCAGTCAGCTTGCGGTCCGCGGCGAGGTGGAAGAAGGTGAAGACGATCTGCCCCGGCCGTAACAACCGGCACTCGCCGGGCTGAGGTTCTTTGACCTTGATGATCATTTCCGCCCGGCCATAGACCTCTTCGGCCGTGGCGACCACTTCGGCTCCGTGGCGGACGTATTCGTCGTCGCTCAGACCGGATCCTGCGCCTGCGCCTGCCTCGATCAGCACGCGGTGTCCGGCACGGGTCAGTTCTTCCGCCCCCACGGACAGCAGGCCGACACGGTATTCGTCACGTTTGATTTCTTTGGGGATGCCGATGAGCATGAGTCCACTTAATGTTATTTAGTCGCCGCCTTCTTCGGCTGAATTACCTTCGGCTGAATTACCTTTTTCTCAGGATAGTCTTGGCCTTCGTAGCTCCGAATTACGGACTGTTGCCAGGCATCCAGTTCGGCCTTCATGCGGTTGACAATCTCTGGATGGTCGGCGGCCAGGTCTTTTTCTTCCGCGAGATCCGTCGTCATGTCGTAAAGCTCCCACTGGTCCGGATCGGGCTTGACGAGCTTGTAACGGTTGTCGCTCCAGGCCGAAGGGCCGGAGTTTGTATTGATGGAGGGCTGGCTTTCGTCATATTGCCAGAAACCCATCGGTTTGGGCCTTTGCTGCATCCGGCCCTCGATTAACGGTACAAGGCTGATGCCGTCCAACGGCAGCACCTGATTGGGAACGCTGGTTTTCAGAATTTCCACGATGGTCGGATAGATATCGACCACGCCAGCGGGCATTTCCGTAACGACGGGTTGTTTGATGCGCGCCGGCCACTCAATCACGGCCGGAACGCGGATTCCGCCCTCCCATACGTCGCCCTTGCGGCCGCGCAGCCCACCGGTAACGCCGTTGGCGTCGGGTTTTTCCTCATCGATCCAGCCGCCGTTGTCGCTACAGAACCAGACGATCGTGTTGTCGGCGATTCCCAGCTTCCGCAAGCCGGCGCGGAGCGTCCCCATGCTGCGGTCGATCCCTACGATCTCGCCGAAGTAGGCCGAACCGCCCGCCGCTTTGAGATCCGCGGGCAGGGGCTGGTGGGGAGCGTGCGGGCTGCCGAACCAGACGGCTGCCAAGAATGGCTTTTTCTGCTCGGCCATCGGGCCAATGAATTTCAGTGCCGCGTCAACGATCGCATCGGAGCCGTCGCCGCTGACCTTCACGTTTTTGCCATTGTGGCCGAATGTCCAATTTAGATCAAACCAGTTCGAGACCGAAAAACATTCGTCAAACCCAAACGGGCCAGGACCGAACGGGTCGGAAGTGGCAATCGGCTTGCCAAACCCGGCGACCCCGTTCAGGTGCCATTTTCCAAAATGCGCCGTGGCGTAGCCGGCTGCCTTCGCAGCCTGGGCAATGGTGACTTCCTGCTTCCGCAGGGGCATGCCGGGCCAAAAGAGCCCCATCCGATTCGGATGCCGGCCGGTCATCACGCAAGCCCGCGTCGGCGAGCAACTCTGCTGCGCATAGAAACGGTTGAAGCGTAAGCCGGTCGCGGCCATCGTATCCAGCGTGGGAGTCTTGGCCTGCTTCAAGCCATTGTAGCTCACATCGCCCCAACCTTGGTCGTCCGTCATACAGAGGATGATGTTTGGTCGTTCGGATGGATTTTGCGGGCTTTTATCCGCCGCGTGGCTGCTCTTTGCGGCAAAGGCCAGTAGAGTTCCGATGAGTAGAAGAAGCACGGTAGGTCGCGTCATGGTATTGGTCTCCGAGGAACTTTGCCCGGTTCTCACATCGCCCGAGCAATCGCACACTCCACTATAACAAGACCCTTCTCGAAAGCAAACGGCTCTTCCGGTTCTAGGTGCGGAACGCGAACAATTGTAGGGTGGGGAGAGCGCAGCGAGCCCCTATACGAACCACTTAAGGATTTTGGGTATCCTTGTTCAATTTGGGATCTCGGTATCCCAACGGGATTCTGTCCCTTAGCCCAGGGTTACCGCGCAGCGGCTACCCTGGGTACAGGAATAAACGAGGCCCTACCCCAACGGGGTTGTGTCCCTTCCCTGGCACGAATGATTGGATCGCGGAGAAATGGCTGACTCCAGAAAGGGGACACAACGCCGTTGGCGTAGAAGGTTTCGTGGATACCGTTTCCCAGGGTAGCCGCTGCGCGGCAACCCTGGGCTAGGGGACGCAACGCCGTTGGCGTAGGGAACCGGGTTCGGCGTGGGTCTCCTGACCCCGCCGAAACGCCCGACCGAAGGTCTCCCGGTAAATTGGAGACCTTCGGTCGGCGGCGTGGCTCGGTCAGAGACCGGCCACAACAAGGTTTTTTGACTAAATCGACAAACCACTTGCAGGCTCCCCCCGTTGCATGCAGAATAGAGCCTATTGTGAAGTCGCAAGCCTGACTTCCTGTTTTCGCCTGCCAACCCTCCCCACACCTTTCCTAGGAGTTCGTCATGAACAACTTTCACCTCTCACGGCGCACGTTTCTTCAGAGTAGCGTGGCCGTTGCGGCCGCACCCTATGTGATTACCAGCACCGCCTTGGGCAATGCCGATACGCCTCCGGCCAGCGAGCGTGTCGTACTTGGCCACATCGGCGTCGGCGGCCAGGGCAGCGGTCTGTTCTTTCAGTTCCAGCAATGCAAGGGGTGTCAGAGCGTGGCCGTGGCCGACGCCTACAAGGATCGCCGCGAGGCTCGGGCGGCGGTCTGCAAGGGGAAGCCTTACGCCGATTTCCGCGAATTGCTCGCCCGGTCCGATATTGATGCCGTGGTAATCGCCACACCGGACCACTGGCACGTACCAATCGCCATCGCGGCCGCTCGCGCCAAGAAGGATACCTACGTGGAAAAACCGCTTGGCCTGACAATCGAACAGAATCTGGCCTGCCGCAAGGTCTTCCAGGACAACGGGCGCATTTTTCAGTACGGCACGCAGCAACGCAGTTCCGCGCACTGCCGCCTGGGTTGCGAACTGGTCCGCAGCGGCCGGATCGGCAAGGTCCATACGCTGGAAGTCGTCGCTCCCAACGGGGGGGCAGGCGGCTCAACGAAGGAAGTCCCCGTGCCGCCGAACCTCGATTACTCGATGTGGCTTGGTCCCGCGCCCATGGTGCCGTTTACCCCCGACCGCTGCCATCCGCCCGGAACCTACTGGATTTACGACTACTCGATCGGATACTTGGCCGGCTGGGGTGCCCATCCCCTGGACATCATGGTTTGGGGTAGCGATGCCGATCTGGCTGGCCCCATGGTCTTCCAGGGCACAGGAACGATTTCCGATAAGGGCCTGTACAACACCGTCCACAACTGGGACGTCAAGGCCGAGATGGCCGACGGTGTGAAGATGACCTTCAAGCCCGGCCACGACTCCACGAAGTTCATCGGTAGCGAAGGCTGGATTCGCATTTCTCGGGGTGGTTGGGACGCCAGCCCCAAGTCGCTCTTGAAAGAAAAGATCGGCGCAAAGGACATCCATCTGATCGATAGCGGCAATCACTATCAGAACTACGTTGACGCGGTCAAGGCTCGCAAGGGCGCAGTCAGCCCGCTGCCGGACGCGGTCCGCTCGGATATCGTCAGTCAATTGTGCGATATCGCCATCCGACTGAAGCGAAAGGTCACCTGGGATCCGAAGAAAGAAGTAATTGTCGGCGATGCCGAGGCGGCCAAGATGTGCTCGCGGCCAATGCGTGCTCCCTGGACGCTGTGAGGCACTAACATTCCCGGGAGCTAGTAGGGTGGGGAGAGTGAAACGAGCCCCACCAAAAGTGGACTGAAACAGAATTGGTGGGGCTCGCTGCGCTCTCCCCACCCTACGGCCCTGGACGCTATGGGCCGCTACTATTCCCGGGAGTTATGCGACATGAAGACTCGAAACAATCGACTTGGCTTGGTCTGCGCACTAGGGATTGTCGGCCTGCTCTTTGGGGCGGGTAGGGCGTCCGCGGGTCTTGGCTCACCGACGGAAGAGGCCCTTGTCGCGGCCATTCGCAAAAAAGCGGATGTCGAGGGGGCCGATCCGAAGTTCGTTCAGGCGATTCATCGCATCGACGACCTGCGGGGCCATCTTGCTTTCGTCAGCGGTAATTTGGTGGGGCTTGATTTGGCGGGTGATCGCGTCTCCGTGACCGATGCCGATCTGGACTTGCTCGCTGCCTTGCCCCACCTGCTCGTCGCCAAACTCTCCGGCAGCGATATCACCAATGCCGGTCTCCAGCATGTTTCCAAGCGGATCGGCCTCGTGGAACTGGCAATCCAGGACGCCCAGATCGATGACGCGGGCTTGCGGCAGCTTACCACCCTGAAGCACCTCAAGTCTCTCCGCTTGCGACGCTGCGTCAACCTCACGGATGACGGCCTGGCTTGTCTCCAACAGTTGCCCGGCTTGACGCACCTGGCCTTGATCGAGAACGGTTTCACGGATAAGGGCATTATGCATCTCAAAGGCTTGACAAGCCTCAAGGCGATCGATCTGCGGGGTTGCTCCGCGATCAGTGACGCCGGCTTGACCCAACTTCAAGAGCTTCATAAGCTCACGGCACTGAAATTGGGCGGCTATGCCATTACCGATGCCGGTCTGGCGGTGGTCAAAAAATTTCCCGCACTCAGTAGCCTGACTATCGAAGATGCCGGACTAACGGATGCCGGACTTGCTCAACTGCAAGACCTGCCGCTTGAGGATCTGGCCATCGCGCGCTGCTTGAGCTTCGGCGATGCGGGTCTGCAGCATGTGAAGAACTTCCATAAACTCCGGCAGCTTTCCCTGCGTGATACGGCCGTGACCGGCGCGGGAATCGTCCACCTTGCAGGGTTGAAAACACTCCGCAGCCTCGCCATTGTCCGCTGCGGAATGGACGATGTCGGCATCGGATCGCTTGTCGGGCTAGCCGGGCTGCAATCCTTGGATTTGCAGGCAGACCCCGGGGTCACCGATGTCTCGATCGACCACCTTTGCAAACTTACCGGGCTGAAAACGCTCGTGATCGGCCAAACAAGCATCTCCGACGCAGGCACCGCCAAACTCGCCGCCGCCCTGCCACAATGCAAGATCGTACGCGATTAGTGAACAATTTCGATCACCTCACACGCTCCACTGCCGCTGGCCGCCAATTTCCGTAATGCGAATCTGTGGCCGAGGCTGCGCCGGCAGAAGCGTCTGGCGGAACCTGTTTCAATCGTCCTACGGGACTAATGGTTACGGTTAACTCTTCCCCAGCGATAAATCGCTGGGCTATTCTCAATCGTCCCTCGGGACGGGAAATCTCCTTACAAAACCTACTTATCCCCAATCCTCCTTTTTCCCCGGGGTGGCGCATTGCGATCTTCGTGGTATAATTGCAGAAAAGGGGAAAAAAGCACTTTTCCCGACCACGGAAAGCTTGATGGAGGAGTGAAAAATGGTTTATCGCGGCCGCATTGACCACGGCGTTGTGGTTTTGGAGGGCGAAGCGTGCCCTCCGGAGGGAGCGTTTGTGAATGTCGTGCTCGTTGAGTCCGATGCTCCTGCCAGCGCGACGGAAAGCGTCTATCGGCTCGACGAACTGGCAACACCCACCGGGATTGCCGATCTGGCACTGAATATCGACCACTACCTCTACGGCCATTCCAAGGTGGACCATGCCCAGCCATGACGCCGTGTTCCTCGACACGAACGGTTGGATCGCGCTGTTGAACGCGGACGACCAGTTTCACGCGCAGGCAGCAAAGTATTTGCGGGATTTCGAGGTGGCCCGCCGAACGCTGATTACGACCGACTGGGTGCTTGCGGAGACTGGCAACGGCTTGGCAAGAGTGCCGCCGCGAGCGAAGTTCGTCCGTGCTGTCGAAACCTTCTTGGCATCGCACAGCAGTCGCTTGGTGCGGGTGGATGCCCAGCTTTTCCGCGATGCGCTGGCGATGTACGGCCGCGCAGCCGACAAGTCCTGGGGACTTGTCGATTGTGCGAGCTTCATTGTCATGGGCCGCGAACAGGTCATGGACGCCCTCACCACCGACCGCCACTTCACGCAGGCGGGCTTTCGATGCCTACTTGTGGCACCAACAAGCTGACTGTGACTCGCTTGGAAACCTTCGTCGGGATTTATCTTCGACCTGGACATATCGATCCGCTCAGTTCACTATTCAGTTGTCCGTTGTCAGTTTTTGTTATCCGCAATAGAGCACAAAAGGATTTTGTGTTTCTTCTGCGTTCCCTGCGTTCTTTCGCGGATAATCCTTTTCGCTTGATATGCTGGCTCTTCTCAATCGTCCGGGACTTTTGGTTTCGCTTGCTTCTTACCCAGCGATAAATCGCTGGGCTATTCTCACCCGCCCCTCCGGGGCAAATTGCCTCGCCACCGTAGACAAATCCCGCCCGATCATCCCGGCACGCCAACCCCAACTTTGCATCGCCCTCGCCCTACCCCGATCTCGCTTCACGCCGCTTGCGGCCGGAGCCGGTTGTGCGAAGCTTCCGCCGTAGCTTCCGAGGTCGCTTCCGCCATCGCTTCCTCCGTCGCCTCCGCCGTCGTTCGATAGCCCCATTTGTTCAGCCAATAGAGATACGACCGCAGATGCTTCCAGGCGTCGGTCGAAAGCAACTTGTGGCTGGCACGCTGCTCGATGTGATAGGCGCTGGTCGCCCCGTGGTACATCACCTCCCAGCCGGCTCGGGCCATGCGCAGGCACATATCGACGTCTTCAAAATATTTGCCAAAACTCTCGTCGAAGAGGCCAACCTTCTCCACGGCCTTGTTCCGCAACATGAGAAAACAACCAGAAAGCCACTGGCAATCAAACGACTCATCTGGAGCGTGGTCCATGTAGAAATGGTGCTCCAACGTCCGCCGCATGAGGCCGCCCAACCCAAATCGCCGCGCCAGGATCACCGACAACGTCTGAAAGCGACGCGCGGCCCGGGCGTCGTGGCCGTCTGCATGGAACAGCCGGCAGCCGGCAATGCCGCAGTTGGGATGGGAGTCCATGAACTCGACCATCCGCGACAAGCACTGCTGCCGTGGGTCGAAAAACATATCGGTGTTCATCAGCAGGACATAGCGGGCCGTCGAGGCTGCCAGGATGCGGTTCATGTTGGCTGAGTAGTGCAGCCGCTCACTGTTTTTCAGCACCTTGGTTTCCGGAATGTTTTGCTGCCATGGCTCGATGCCGTCAGTCGAATGGTTGTCGACGAGGATCAGTCGATAGTTCAATCCGGGGGCAGATGCCTTTAGGGTCGAAAGCAACGGGCCCATCAAATCGCGCTCACCGGTATAAATGACCCCAACTTCCAGGTCGCATGGTAACGGCGAAGCAATAGTCTGCGCAGGTTGACCAACCGAGGCTGCTTTCGACGGCATATTTCTGAGGCGAATGTGCATATGTGGTTTCCTTTTTTGAAGAAATATCGACCGAGCAAGATTTTCGGCATGCCGGCGGACCAACTTGTGAATCAGGCCGAATTCGCGGTGTCCGAAGACCCGCAGGCGGATCATGAGCACTATCAACGCCGTGGCAATGATCCAGGCCAAGGCGTCTCTATGAAAAACGGTGGCGGCGGTGGCGGCCACCCCGGTCGTAAGGCAAAAAGCACCAAGGATTCCCACGACCTGCCACGGCCCCAGTCCCCGCTCGAGCAGACAGTGGTGAATATGTTCTCGGTCGCCCAAGGCCAGGGGGCTTCCTGTTAGTTTGCGGCGAACCACCGCCATGAGCACGTCGAACATGGGCAGGGTCATAAGGACCACGGGTGCCGTGATCGACAACGTGGCCGAGCTTGTCAGGCTTCCTTGGATGCCCAGCACGCCGACCACTAATCCGATGAGTGTGCTTCCTGAATCACCAAGGAAAACGCTGGCCGGCGGACGGTTGAAGACGAGAAACCCGGCCAGGGCGAAGGTCATCGCCATGGCCGCGACGGTCACGTGATGATTACCCATGTTCCAGGCGATCATGCCCAGCATCGACGTCGTGGAAATGCCGATGATCGACGCCAAACCGTCTAGTCCGTCGATCAGGTTCATGGCGTTGATACAGCCCATGAGCCAGCAAATCGTCAGCGGCACACCCCACCAGCCCAATTCAATGCGGCAGCCAAAAACGGTGATGAAATCGACGGAGAAGCCAGCCGAAGTAATCATCAAAGCGGCCAGAAATTGCAGTGCGAGTTTCGCCCGCGAGCGGAGGTTGTAGCAATCATCGATCACCCCGAACAGGCAGGCCATGCCTGCGGTCGGGATCAGCACCCAACACAGCCTGACTAGATCGGATTGCCGGAACCGATCCAACAGCAAGGCCGCGATCAGTCCTACAACCAGGGCGAAGTAGACGGCCACACCGCCCAAAAGCGGCACCGGGCCTGCATGGAACCGCCGCTGCGAATCGGGATACGCTAGCACGCGCAGTCGCCATGCCAGGTGCCGCACCAGGGGTGTCAGCACCAACGATGCGGCCACGGCCACAGCCATCGGAATCAGTAGGTAGAACCCATTGCCATCCATAGCGATAAAGCCCGGCATTCTTGCTGGGCACTGCCGCGAGTTCAACTGGCTCTCCGCCAAGTTTGTGGTGCGGGCGTCTCGCCTGCCTGGTTCAACCACAACATCTTGGGCAGGCGGGACGCCCGCACCACAATTATCCGCAAACCCGGCGGAGAGCCATTTAACTTCGCGGCCCATCTCCTTTCAAGGTAGCCGACACACTCCGTATACCATCCGCGACTTTGATCGATCGCGCACTGCCTTCGTTTGGGGTCCGCTGTACCAGCACATGCAACTTCTCGCAGCCGTCGGGAAAACACGCTGGATCGACCGCTTCAAATCCTCGGGCTGCAACGCAATCCGATAGTTCGTAGCTCGGCGATCCGCGACAATCGGTCGAAAGCAAAACGATGTCCGGCCGCAACCGGTCCATCAGATTAACCACCGCCGCTGCCGACGAGGTTTCGGGGAACGATTCGCACGTTCCTTGTGCGTAATAGTTCACCACTTGCGTGATGCCGTCCGGTCCGATCATTTTGGCTGTCGATCCGTAGTGCTCTTGGACCCAATGGCCCAGATCGACGGTCGCCGCACGGGTACGGAGATCGCCACCCCAGGCAACGGACAGATTCACGACGAGCATCACCGCCAGCGGCGCGGCTCCGGCCAACAAGGCCGTCTGTGGCGAGTGATGGATGCGGACGCAATTGGCCACCGTGGTCGAAATCTGCAAAAGACCCCAACCGGCCAGTGGCGCTGCCATGAGCACGATCGGGAAGAAGTACCGCGGCCCGGCTTCGTGCGACCAATAAAGATGAACCCAGATGGCCGCCAGGATCAGTGCCGAGGCATGGGCCAGTGCCCGATAGTTGCACCGCGGTAGCGTAGGCATCCTGCCTGTGCTGCGAGCGGCGATCCCACCCATGATCATCAGCAGGTAAAGTGGCGTACATCCTTTGAACATACCGGTCACAAACCGTTGAACCATCTTCCACGGCGGCAACGGCGCGAGCAAATCGACGCGGCCCTGCTTTTCCACGGCACGCCGCCCGGTAATCGATTCCTGGGCCCAGTCTTGGGCAAGCACCACCGGTTCCGTGCGAACCAGATCCGTCGTCCGGCCACGGAAACAAATCGTGTTGACGAGCATCAACGAAAGCGGATAGATGCTCGCACAAATCAATCCGGCGGCAACCAGTCGGCCGAGGGACACTTGTACGTCAGGCTTTCCAGCCTGACCGAGGAAACCATTCCCCTCGCGCCACCGCCACCAAGACCAAGCCACCAGCGGGACGAACAGCACCAAGCCCTCAAACCGCGTTAGGCAGGCCAAGGCAATCGCCGTCCCTGCGGCCAGATACCAGACCCAGCGTAGCTCAGTCACCGCTCGCCATAGTAGATAGAGGCTCAGCACCAGCAGGAACCAGAAGGTTGAATCGCGTAGGATCTCGACGCTCCAGCGGATCAGTCCTGAGTGGATCGCATACAGAATGCAAGCAGCGATCGCCACCTGGCGGTTGAAAGCCCGATGTATCCAGCCAAACAGTGGCAGGACGGTGCAACTGGAAATTACCACGCCCCAGGCCATGCCGGCCGTTTCCCACGACAGGCCAAGTTGATGCAGATACGACAAGATGAAAGGATAGATATTGAAGCGGATCTGCCCCAGGGCTTCCTGGAATTGTCCCACTTCGATCGCCTTTCCAAGGCGGATATAAAGGACAGCGTCCGGGCAGATCCCCGGCATCCTCCATGCCATGATCATCCGCGGCACTAAGCACAGGGCGAACAGACCTGCCAGCACAAACCACACGGAAGCAGATTCTCCACGGGCCGACGGTGCGGTGGAGGGGCGAATCGGTCGGGGAGTTGCATGCGTTAAAGACACGACACGGCCAGCGGGTAGAGGGCGTTTACGGAATTCCTGGACGTTATCCCAAAACTGTCGAATCGGGGCAACGCCAGTTTCCTGGAGCAAACGCCACCTATAGGTGGTCGCAATTCCAAGAAAGGGCGGGGAACTGCTTGCCCCAGTTCGGCGCGGGTCTCCTGACCCCGCCGAAACGCCCGACCGGCCATGATCACAACCTTGCCAACTGCTAACAGTGACGGCAGGCCGTAGGGTGCGTGAAGAGAACCAACACACAGGAAATGGTGCGTTGCGCACGGACCCAAT